>Ga0214228_1000525_pt1 | contig 10115 bp, 5 predicted proteins | sample TroBogypolimnion_21_FD_153066 | JGI IMG/M metagenome (GOLD analysis project Ga0214228, IMG submission 153066) | Freshwater microbial communities from Trout Bog Lake, WI - 05NOV2007 hypolimnion | ecosystem: Environmental > Aquatic > Freshwater > Lake > Hypolimnion/Profundal zone | place: Trout... | reverse complement strand
CACCCCATAGCGTTACCATCCTCAAAGTCGTCAATTACCTGTACCGAACCATTGGCGTGTTTACGCGTCAAAGCCGTAATAGTTGCCGGTAACGAACTTATTCCGTTAATTACCGCCACTACTTTATAGGTATGTGAACTATTAGCGGCCAAACCAGTCGCAGAATAGACCAAAGTGGCTGTTTGTGGTGATGATGTAGCAGAAATACCAGTAGCAAGAACATTATCACTACCATCCAACACATTGTAAGTCACCGTACCAGTATAACTCGTTGGGTTGTTAACCAAAACATCAATGGTGGTAGCTGTACGTGCATAGGTAGCTGTTGGTGTAAGCGCAGCAATACTCGCGAAGCTTGCAGATAGTGTGCAATCGGCTGTTGGGGTAAATGTCAATGGGTTTGTTGTAGCAGATATAGCAGGCGTTGTACCGGCAGTTACCGTCCAGGCACTGAAAGCGTATCCGGCATTCGGCGTTGCAGTCAATGTCACAGGATTACCTGAAACAACAGTTGCAGCACCGGTTACACTTCCATTTCCATCATTGGCTGCCTGAACATTGTATTGTACGGTAAAGTTAGCCACAAGTGTACGGGCTTTTGTTACTGTAAATGTATACGAAGCACTGGTAAAAACCACGACTCCGTTTTCAGTCCAGTTGGCAAAAACATTACTTCCAGTGGCAGAGGCCACTAAAGTAGCAGTTGCACCCGAAGCATAATTGCCTGTTCCTGAACTAACAGAGCCACCAATTGCCGATGCAGCAATTGCCAGACTGGCGTTGTATTCATAAGCTCCTGCATCTGCATTTCCCGAACGGGGATTTCCAATCTGGTCAGTGCTTAAGGCTGGTGACAATAAATTGGTAGCCACATAATCCTTGGCGATACTGGAAGAGCCTATCAAGAGTACAGGTGTAGCATCTGAAGATAATGAACCGGCAAAAGACATTGTTGCTATACCAGTTATATCATTGTGAGAGATATTTGCACCGGCAACCCATCCACCACTGGCAATGATACCAAAAATACTATTTGTAATAACAGGACTTGCAGTTATTTTATTATTTGCAGTTGTACTGGTTGATGTGTTGTTTGAACCTATCTGACAAGCATTTGTTCCTGTAGAACCACTATTACCCATTATAATACTGTTATTCATTACAATAGTAGTTGCATATCCGCCTCCATTCTCTATTGCAACTCCATCAGGCCCTGATGTACTGGTATCTGAACCTGCATTTGTTGTATTATTGGCAATTGTACAATGATTCATTGTGAGTGTAAATGTTGGCGTTGTACCCTGTCCTGTTGTACAGGTTTTAAAATATACACCACCGCCAATTTTGGAAGCCGTACTAATACTATTTCCATAAACGGTAGAATTCTCAATCCAAAGTGAATTGGTTGCAGCATTTGCAGCATTTGCACCATACGAAACACCTATTCCACCACCATTACCCGTAGATGAATTTGCAGCAATCGTGCTTTTCATTATTTTAAGAGTCGATCCATATCCACCAACAGCTATACCACCTCCTATAGCTGTACTTGTAGTCATTGAATTTCCAGTGATATTACAACTAGTAATATTAAATGTTCCGTATCCTGCAATATAAACACCACCACCATTGGCACTGTTGTTAGATGCTATTTTTAAATTAGTAAGATTTAATGTTGGGGCATTTGCCTGAGTTCCGCTATTAGTCAAACGGATTCCTCCACCACTATATGCGTTATAACCATTTTGAATGGTCATATCCTGAATGGTAATAGTTTTTATAGTAGGTGAACTATCATAAGCACCATCCAGATTAAATACACTACAGTTATTTGCTGGCGTATTATTTGGTGTGGCATAGGCTCTTAGTATAGTCAAACCTATACCGGCACCTTTTATTGTGATGGATTTATTGAATGTACCACTACCCAGATTCTTTTCAGTATAAGTACCTGCCGCAATATCAATTTCATCACCGGAAGATGCTGCAGATAAAGCATTTTTTATTAATCTATACGAATGGGTATTTAAACTATCAGTTGCTGTATTACTAACTGTGTATATTGTTGCCGAAAATACTTGTGTTGCCCATATAGTTACAGCCACAAGAAAAAAGGATTTTTTCATACTATTATTACTGAATAAGTGAGTTTTATTTAAGGGTGATTCTATTTTAAAAATGATTATTTATCCCAATCATCTGTACGGAAGGAAGCCACAGGAATATGCTCGGAATTATTTTATCTCCCGCATTTGCATTTCCCCAAAATTTCACGGCAGTATTACGCTGCAACACCATATTGTCCGAAATCACTGCAGAACAGGTGATTTTTGCGGAACATAATGATATAGGAATGGCAATTAAAGCCAATAAAATCATTGCTTTAATAATTCTCATAACAGAGTTATTTTTTCAATTATTTGCTTACAGTTTGAACTCTGAAACTGTATAAGAAACACCGTAAATCATGAATGAGAATCTTAACATCCATGATTTATGTGTTATAAGAATGGATTATTAAAAAATAATTAATAAACTATCAGCTTTTGAGTCTGAACACCTTGAGTGCTATTCATTTTTACAATATACACACCACTATTATTCAACAGCATGGTTGATTTGGTATTATGTTGTGCTTTTACCAAACTTCCAGTTATTGTGTAAACTTCTACAACGCCATCAACAGTTGCAAATTGAAGTTCTCGGCCTTTCACGGTTACAAAGTTAGTTTGAGTTGGCGTATTAACAGAAGTGCCTAAATCAAGGAATTCATAGGCACCTGCATCAGGAGTTGCGTCACGTGATAATCCCAGTTCGTCGGTAGACAATGCGGGTGATAAATAATTGGTGGTCACATAATTTCGGGCAATGCTCAATCCTCCAATTTTTAATACCGGCGTTGCATCAGAGGATAATGAACCGGCAAAGGCAAGGTCAGCAAGAGCTGCATCCAATTTGTTATTTGTAGTTGTAGTAGCCCATGTTCCACTTGAAATGATCCCAAAAATACTGTTAGTAATTACCGGACTTGCTGTTATTTTCCCATTTGCAGTTGTACTGGTTGAAGTGTTGTTTGAACCTATCTGACAAACATTTGTCCCTGTTGAACCACTATTACCCATAATAATACTGTTATTCATCACAATTGTGGTAGCGTATCCTCCGGCATTATCAATTGCAACTCCATCAGGACCTGAAGTTGAAGTGGTTGAACCTGCATTTGTCGTATTATTAGCGATAGTACAATGATTCATTGTGAGTGTAAATGTGGGTGCTGAAGTTTGTCCACTTGAACAAGTTCTAAAATAAACCCCTCCGCCAATTTTTGCAGCTGTACTAATACTATTTCCATAAATCGTAGAATTTTCAATCCATAGATAATTTGCGGCAGGTGTAGTTCCGTTAGAGCCACAATTTATTACAACACCACCACCATTTCCTAAAGAGGAATTAGCCGCAATAGTGCTATTTTTAATCGTAACTGTAGCAACAAATCCTGAACCCGGAGAAACAGCAATACCACCGCCCATATTGGTACTGTTTGTCATTGAATTTCCGTTGATATTACAACCTATAATATTTAAAATTGCAGCACCGGCAATGTAAATTCCCCCACCATAAGTGCTTCTGTTTGATGAAATTTTCAGATTTGTAAGATTGATCGTAGGTGCATTTGCCTGAGTTCCGGTATTTGTCAATCGTATTCCTCCTCCACTATAGTTGTTATATCCATTCTGAATGGTCATATCCTGTATTGTAAGAGTAATACCCGCAGTATATACAGCATCTAATTTGAATACACCACAATCATTTGCCTGAGCTATTGTTGTAGTAGCATCGGCCTGAATAATTGTCTGATTCATTCCGGATCCTTTAATGGTAAGAGATTTTGGAGTTGTCCATAAAATATTCTTCTCTGTAAAAGTTTCAGCTGCCAATTGAATAATATCACCCGACGACGCAGCAGCGATGGCGCCTCTTACAGTTGTCCAGGATGTTCCACTGTTAGTTCCTGTAGAACTTACGTTGTATATTGTTTGAGAAAATGCTTGTGCTGCACATATCGTTACAGCAACAAATAGAAGTAGTTTTTTCATGATTATGTAATTGTAATATATTAGATTTTAGTTTTTATCTATTTAGGGTATGATTAATTTTTGTGAGATTCGGATTCCCGTAGCTTCCATTGACAGAAGATAAACCCCGGCATATAAGCCCTGAAGTGACACAGTATGTGTTTCTTCAGATGGATTGAGTGTTTGTTCCAGTATTTTGGTACCTACCATATTGTATAAATTCACTTTGCTTACCTGAAATGAATTGTCAGTCTTGAACGACAATTTACCATCAGACACATATAAATTTCTCAAATAATTATTACTCAATACATCATTTACGGCATTTAAACCATCCGGTTTGCTGGTTGAAGCTGTTCCTACACCATAAATCTGAATATCTTTAATTTCAAAAACATCAGCGTATGAGGCTTTTATTGTCATCGCATTTAAAATAAAATCATACGGTGTTGGTTGTGTATTTAAATTTACCGTCAACGTTGTTCCGGAAGGTAGATTAGGATCTATGGTGAGTAGTACAGTTCTGTTTGCAATATTATAATTCAGAGAAATTGAATGCCATACATTAAATGTTGCACTTAAAAAAGTTAGTGCACCATAAGCCAGTGTTGTCGCTTCACCACAAAGACGCATTTTGGTTGGAATTGCATCGGTATATTCGTTGTTTACAAACAATCTTTTCGGAGATGTGCCGAATGCAATACTCGTTCTGTTGCCCTTTGTTCTGAATTTATAGTTAATGATGAAGTTCGTTCCAGTAAAATTAAAGACCGGCATGGCAGAAGTTACAGAATCCTGTGATGCAAGTGAAGAAGCAATATGAGTAATTTTCATGATGTTATTGGACGTATTGTCGGGGTCAGCATCAAAACTCAGACTTCCATTCAACGGACGCTGTTCAATCCAGTTATTTTTAAAGGTAAAATTATCGGAATAAACTAACGGTGTAGTGCCGGAACTAGCTGGTGTACCGATAACTTTCAGGTTTCGCACCTGCAAAACCTCACCTAATAATGCCCTGAAATCAATAGAATTTAGTATATAATTATAGCCTGTTGCCTGTAAACTTAAGTCAACAACCTGAGTTAAAGTTCCTGCTCCATCGTCAACAATAAATGTAGCTGTTGTACTTGTAGCTGTTTTTTTGTATTTGATGGTCATGGTGTGCCATACATTAGGAGTAGTAGTAATAGACTTTGCTCCGCCCGAAACTGTAGTAGTTTCACCCGACAAACGTAAATCAATACCATTATCTCTGGCAACCTGTATTCTACTTGGCGTTGTTCCCAACAATGCCTGAAAACCCATCAACGATGAATTAAAATCAAACTGAACCTGAACGGAATCAGAAAGAAATAATGTGTAAGGTAAGGTCGATTTCCTGCCTACTGTTGTTGTTCCGGTAGTATTGGCTGTTAGGGTCATTACATTATTACTGAATGTAACTGTACCACCACTAAATGATTGTGTCCAGTTTGACTGGAACGAAAAATCATCTGAATAAATGGTTTGCTGTGCATTAATCATTGTTGACAGAAACAATGTAAATAAGACTAATAATGGAGTAATGTTTTTTTTCATGGTGATTTTTGTTTTATTTGAATATTTATAATTTACTATTGATCTTTCTTCGGTTCTTCATGATACAAAAATAAGGTGGAACAAACCGGAACTCTTATAAAATTGTACTTTTATACTGTTCTAATTGTTTAGTTTGTACTACTAATTGTAAAATACTTATTAATCAATAACTTAACCTGACTATCACCTACATTCCATTCGCAGGTATCAGTTATTTCTTTTCCATTAACTGTCGCTTTCACCACAATTCTGTTTTTACCGATGTTGAGATTAATATTCTGCCACGTAATTGTAGAAAATTTATCCGATAATTTCACCCCCATACTCACCCCATTTACAAATAGTTCTGTGTTTCCGGAATTACTGAAAACTAATACATTAACTATTGATCCTGTCCTTCTTAGGTTTCGTGAATCACAGATATGCAACGTTGGTTGCTTTGTATTCCAGTTGGCCTTATAAAAATAAAAAGCATCTTTTTTGTTTTTTCGGTCGAAGGTAACTAATCCTTTGTCATTAATTCCCGGACGATCGCCTTCGTTGCGATGTGCAGCTCCGAAATCAAACATATTCCAGATAAAAGTTCCCCACAAATAGGGTCGTTGTGAGAGTACTTTCCAGTTTTCAATATGGTAGTAGGTTTGCCAGTTTTCAGGATGCCAGGGACTTGTGGGCGAACTCTTTTTCAACGAATCCTGTTGTTGATAAATACTGGCACCTGCACCATATTCGCTGATACCGATTTTAAAACCAGGATTTTCTTTATGGGTTTTATCCAACCATGTTCCCAGACAATCAGGAGTTCCTTCGTACCATCCATCATAACGGTTCCAGGCAATTAAGTCGGTGATTGTATTGATACTACCTTCAGTATTACTTGCTGATGTAGTTATCCGGGTTGGATCTTCGGTATGTGCCAGATTATTTAATTCAGTAATATAATCAAACGGACTATCTCCCACTTCCTTCAACTCATTGAAAAGGCCCCAAAAGCAGATAGATGGGTGGTTGAAATTTTGACGTATCATTTCCTTCAACTGCTCCCGACCGTTGGCTTTGAATGATTCCTGATTGATAAAGCCCTGATCGGTGTATCCACCGGGTCCCACAAATGGAATTTCACTCCAAGCCACAAAACCATACTGATCCAACAAATCATAAAAATAAGGAGCGTGTGGATAATGTGGCAAGCGAATGGCATTGACTCCCATTTCAAGCATCAATCCCATATCTTCATCGTGTTGCGATTTGGTAAGTGCATTTCCTATTTCTGCTCTATCCTGATGCCGGCAGACTCCTTTTAGTTGGTAGGATTTCCCATTCAAGATAAATCCTTTATTGGAATCTACCGAATAGTAACGTAACCCCAATGGTTGAACAACCTTATCTGTTTCCTTATTATCAATAACCAACGAAACCTCCACCTGATACATAAAAGGAGATGATTCACCATTCCATAGTCTTGGATTTTTAAAACTCAATGGAATTGTTGTTTCTAAATCCTTATTTTCCGGATTTAATACAATAATTTTATTCTCCTGAATGATGGTTTTTTCACCCTCCTTTACTTTCAATTGTAAGCTTACATTTTTAGTTGTAACCGAACGATTAGAAAGAAGAATCCGGGCTTGTACAAGTGCTTCGGTCGCCGAAACTTTTTCCTGTTTCAGATAGACACCGGGTGATGCATAATCAAGGGGTGAGATACAAATGTCATCGGTCAGCATTAAATAGACATCCCGATAAATGCCACCATAGAAATTAAAATCACCGACAAGAGGCATAACCTCCAGTTGTTCGGCATTATTTACACGAACCCAAAGAGTATTATTTTCTCCGTATTTCAGAATATTGGTCAGTTCAAACACAAATGCAGTATAACCACCACGATGCTCACCAACATATTTTCCGTTCACCAGTAGATTGGTAATCGTGTTGGCACCTTCAAAACGGATAAAAATACGTTTTCCTTTCCATTCGTTGGGTACGAAAATAGATTTCTCGTAGTTTCCGATTCCTCTTTTATAGTCTGCTTTTCCTGATAAAGCATCCTGTGCATTCCAGGTATGTGGAAGGTTAACACGCACACCCACTTTCTGAGATACATTGTGTGAAAAACGAAACGTCCAGTCATCGTTAAAGTTAATCATCGTCCTTTCAGCCCGAAGTTGAAAGGCTATTGAAAGTATGATTATTGGAATAAGTAAGTGTTTCATTAAGATCTTTATAAAAAATTAGATAGAAAACGACTTCCAATACCTTAATAACCAGCATTCTGAACTAAATTGCTATTCAGATCAAGTTGTGTTTGAGGGATTGGTAACCAGATTTTATTGTACGACCAGTTAGCCTGTAAGGTAGTTATAGCACCCTGAACATAGGTATTTCCTTCCACAGGTAAATTTTGAATAGCCGAAGTGGTTTTATCGAAACGGATCAAATCAATCCTCCGTTTAGACTCAAAACACAATTCCCTGCGTCGTTCATCCAATAACTCCTGTACAAAATCGGTGTTATGATAGCCCAGATTCAAATCATCAATGGTTGTTTTTGCCGGGTCAACTACCCGTTGTCTGATTTCGGTCAAAATAGTGCGTGCAGAAGGTTCTTCGTGTGTAAAATAGAAAGCTTCTGCCAGTTGTAGTTTCACATCGGCTAATCGCATAAGCGGATAGTTGAGTGAATTTGAAACATTCAGCCCGTGAGCAGAATAGGTTCCGGGAACAGCCAGTCTGAATTTTCCTGTACACCACTGCAAAAGTGAAGTAACCGGAACTGAAACCTTTGGAACATAGTACGAAACATTCTGTACAACTTCCGTCACACATCCGGTTTCGTAACGTCCGGTTATATTCCAGTCTCGTCTGATATCTCCGACCAAATAGGATTTGTACAGATTATAGGTGGGCATATGCCTGCCATAACTTCCGGCATAGGTATTTGATCCTTGTGGTGTGAATAATTCAGTGTTTGTAGAATAAGCATCCGAAAATACATCCGACCATTCGGATAAGAAAAGACATTCCTGATACTGGTAAGATTTGGTACCTTCCCGGAACAAATAAGAATATTGCGCCTGTGGAAGTAGTTTATACGGGCTGTTGTTAACCACATCACTCAATACGGTTACCGCTTTGGTACTCATCGAATCGGCATTGACCCAATCAAAACTATTCAGCGGACATTGAGCCACTAATGATGCTCCCACATTATATCGCTTGCAGCTTGCCAAATAATTATACAGCGTCCCTAAATATGCACCCGCTGTCCATTTATTGGCACTCGATGTGTTAATCCCGCTGCTGTTCAGGTTTTTGTAAGCATAATTATAATCACTGATTATTAAAGCATAAACATCTGAAAGCGGAGCCCTGGGTGCTTTATTATCCGGTGTTGAACTGGTATTTAAAGGTACTCCGCCAAAACATTGTGCTAAATGTTGATAGTAGAAAGCACGCATAAAACGGGTTTCTCCGGTTATTTGTGTTTTAACGCTATCGCTGATACCTGCAGTTTTTATATTATCCAGCAGATAATTACAGCGTGATATTCCAGCGTAAAAAGCGGACCAGAAATAGCCTAAGTTTTGATTGGATGGGACGTAAGTGGCTTTTTCAAAGTCACAAGAAATTGCTGAATTATTGGCACATACATTATCAGAACATCCTTCCAATATATAATAAAGACCTCTGGCATAAGTTCCATCCGGCACCCACAATCCACCTGTAATACTGGAAGTATTTAGAGCTTCGTAACATCCAACTAATGCCATCTTAAAATCGGACTCTGTTTTATAAAAATTCTGTGGCGAGGTAAAAGAATATGGTACTTGATTCAGGAATGGGGTATCCTGACATGAAACAAAACTTATTGTTAATAATAATCCCGCCAAATATTTAATTGAATATCTTTTCATTGTTGTATTGTATTAGTTATGATTAAATTATAATATTAAATTAAATCCCATTGAGATGGATCTTGAACGGGGGTACGATAAGCGGTCAAAACCCGAAAAGAGCGGACTTGCAGATTTAATATCAGGATCCATGCCCGAGTATTTAGTGATAATAAAGACATTTTCAATACTCAGATAATATCTGAATCCCTGAATTTTCAAAGCTCCGAGCAGCTTACTTTTTACCCTGTAGCCCAATGTTACATTTTTCAATCGGAGATAAGAAGCATCTTCAACATAGTATGACGAAACAAAATCGTTGGTTGAATTCAAAATTCCTGCATAGGTATTGGATGGATTTTCAGGAGTCCAGCGGTTATTCCAGTAATTTTGAGTCAGATTATAAGAGGTCGATCCTTTTGCTCCGGCCTCCACCATATTGGTAAAAGCATTCATTATTTGATTGCCGTATACTCCTTCAAAGAAGAAATTCAAATCAAAATTCCGATAGCTAAATTCGTTTCCAAAACCTAAATTAAACTTGGGATTACTATTACTTATAA
>Ga0214228_1000518_pt1 | contig 10258 bp, 7 predicted proteins | sample TroBogypolimnion_21_FD_153066 | JGI IMG/M metagenome (GOLD analysis project Ga0214228, IMG submission 153066) | Freshwater microbial communities from Trout Bog Lake, WI - 05NOV2007 hypolimnion | ecosystem: Environmental > Aquatic > Freshwater > Lake > Hypolimnion/Profundal zone | place: Trout... | reverse complement strand
GCAATAAGAAAGACCATGCTTCGCTCAAAACACTGCGAAGTTGGGCTGACGAAATGGCGGCGGCGGCAATGGGACGCGAGCGACAAAAGAATTTTCTGGTCTACGCACAGCGCATGACTCGCGAAAATTTTATCCGAAATATACAACAGCCGGAACTAAATTATTTAACAGTAACCGAAGCCGAATTTTCACATAAATTCGCACCGTTTATCAACGAACGGAATGTGGAAGATCTGATGAAGGAATTTGCCCTGGCTGAACGACAAATAGAACAAAATGTAAATGCTAAAATGATTTTTTTTGACCTTGTTTTGAAAGTAATCATGTTGTTAAAGAGGTGAGATAGACTAAATAGTTTACAAAACTGAGAACTTAGGAGTAAGTCAATCGGCCTATTCAACACACTCAACCTAATCAACTTAAGAAACTTTCAGACCATAAAAAACTAAATAAATGGATTATAAACTAAATAACGGCGGTTGCTGTATGAATAAAAAGGGTTGCAATCGCAATTCTACCCAAAAACTAAGCACGTTCGACTGGATGTGTGATTTACCCGAAACTCAGCAAGAAACTGATTTTGTGGAAGTTCAATTTAAAAATACCCGAAAAGGTTATTTTTTAAACAGTACTAAAATTCCTCTCGAAAAAGGAGATGTTGTGGCTGTGGAATCTTCGCCCGGTCATGATATCGGCGAAGTTACTTTAGTCGGTCGGTTGGTGTTGCTTCAAATGAAGAAATACAACGTCCATCCCGACAAAATAGAAGTTCGGCGCGTTTATCGGAAAGCCAAAGAAACAGATTTGGAAAAATGGGCTGAAGCGAAAGGCAAAGAGCAGGAAACCATGATTAAAGCCCGTCAGATTGCCGACAGTCTGAAACTGGATATGAAAATTGGAGATGTGGAGTTTCAGGGCGATGGGAATAAGGCGATTTTCTATTATATTGCCGATGAGCGTGTTGACTTCCGACAATTGATAAAAGTTTTTGCCGAAACCTTTCGGGTACGTATCGAAATGAAGCAAATTGGTGCTCGTCAGGAAGCCGGACGAATTGGCGGAATCGGTCCCTGCGGTCGTGAATTGTGTTGCTCGGGTTGGATGACAAATTTCAATTCAGTTTCGACCAGCGCGGCACGTGTTCAGGATATTTCGCTCAATCCGCAAAAATTGGCTGGACAGTGTGGAAAATTAAAGTGTTGCATGAATTTTGAACTGGATTCGTACAACGATGCTCTGAAAGATTTTCCATCACGCGAAATTCCCATCGAGACCAGGGAAAATACATATTATCATTTCAAATCCGATGTTTTTAAGGGCTTGATTTCTTATTCTACTTCACAAAATTTTGCTGCCAATCTCGTGACTATCCCGGCTCAACGTGCCAAGGAAGTCATTGCCCTGAATCGCAAAGGTTCGAAGCCGGATGTGTTGGAAGATTTCACGGAAGAAGTGGAAAAAGTGGTTGTGGTTGATTACGAAAACGGAGTAGGGCAGGACAGTTTAACGCGCTTTGATACAGGGAAAAAACGCTCGAATAAAAATAAACATTCAAACAATCGTCAGCAATTAAAAAAAACAACTACCGAAGATTCTGCCAAACCGGAGTTAAGATTTCAGAAACCGATTAAAAAGAATAATAGAGACAATGAAAACCCCGAAAAATAGCCGATTATTGATTTTTTTTAGTGTGCTTTTTTTTGTAAGCTGCTCAAACAACGATGTTTTTTTTAATTACAAAGAGATTTCACTAAAAGGCTGGAATAAAGATAGTTTATACACTTTTGATGTCCCAATCAACGATATTTCTTCAACCTACAATATCTATGTGAATGTTCGCAACCGGAATGATTATCCGTATCAAAATTTATGGCTTTTTCTGACTAAATTGACGCCGGATAGTGTCCAGACCAAGGATTCAATTGAATGTTATTTGGCTGATGGACGAGGCAAATGGTTGGGCTCGGGCATTGGTTCTATTCGCGAAATGCCTGTTTTGTATCAGAAAAATGTACGTTTTACCGAAGCAGGGGTTTATCAGTATAAAATTGTTCACGGTATGCGCGATACAGTTTTGATTGGATTAAACGACATAGGGATGCGGGTAGAGAAAGTCGGTGTAAAATAGTTTATAGTAAATAGTTTATAATGAATTGATTATGATTTGGATTGTAATTTCTTCTTTCCAATCGTAAACTTTAAAATCGTAAATAAATAAGTGGGTAAAAATAAATTGGCAAAATTTGCGGAAATGGAGCAGTTTCCACATGTTTTTCAGGTGTCGTCGCATACGGTTCGCGAAGGGGGAACGGTAGAAATTAAAGGAAAGTGGAACGAATTTTTTAAAAACAATAACCCTATTGTACTCGAGCTGGGATGTGGAAAAGGTGAATATACTGTTGGGTTGGCTCAGTTATTTCCGGATAAAAACTTTATAGGAATCGACATAAAAGGCGCGAGAATCTGGTCTGGAGCAAAAGATTCTTTTAACAAGGGATTGAAAAACGTCGCTTTCTTGCGTACGAATATAGAAATGATTCATCATTTTTTCTCTGAAAACGAAGTAAGCGAAATCTGGCTTACTTTTCCCGACCCACAAATGAAAAAAGTGACTAAACGACTTACTGCCACTAATTTCATGAAGTCTTATCAGCAGTTTGTCAGACCCAATGGATTAATTCACCTGAAAACGGACAGTAATTTCTTGTTTACCTACACCTGTGAAATGGTAAAACAGAATCTGTTTCCGGTCGTTTTTTCTACCGATAATTTGTATGAATCGGAATTGAAAACCTCAATTTTAGGCATCAAAACGTATTACGAACAACAATGGCTTCAACGCGGCTTGACAATCAAATATATTCAGTTTGTGCTCGAAAAGCGAGCTGAATTTGTTGAACCGGAAATCGAAATTGAACACGATTCGTATCGAAGTTTTGGCAGAAATCATTCTCAAACCCTCTTGAAAAAAGAAATCTGACTTTTTGTCTGTTTTCCAAAAACAAAAACACTGATTGCTTGTTCTAAAACACACATACTTTTTACATTCAAACTCCTATGGAAATTACAAATCAAACAATACTTGACGCTTTAATTCATGTGCGTTACCCGGGTACAGGCAAAGATATCATTTCCTCCGGCATGGTTCAGGATAATATTCGCATCGAAGGCAACAAAGTTTCCTTTTCCCTGATTTTCGAGAAACCAAATGACCCATTTGCAAAATCGGTGGCAAAAGCAGCAGAACAGGCTATTCTGACTTATGTAGGTGAAAATGTTGAAATTAAAGGGAACATTGAACTTATAACCAAAGAAGCTCCGAAACCAAAACCAACTGAAATTCTACCCAATGTAAAGAATATCATTGCAGTTTCGTCGGGCAAAGGCGGTGTCGGAAAATCGACTGTTTCAGTCAATCTGGCTATTGCATTGGCAGCATTGGGATACAAAGTTGGTCTGCTCGATGCCGATATTCACGGTCCTTCGCTACCCAAAATGTTTGGGTTGGAGGATGCTCATCCCGAAATGCGTGAAGTGGATGGGAAGCATGAATTGATACCAATTGAAAAATATGGAGTGAAAATGCTTTCAATCGGTTTTTTTGTTGATCCGAGTCAGGCTTTAGTATGGCGTGGAACGGTGGCCAGTAATGCGCTGAAACAATTAATTACGGATGCCAATTGGGGCGAACTGGACTTTTTTATCATGGATTTGCCTCCGGGTACCGGTGATATTCACCTCACTCTGGTTCAGACAATGGGAATTACCGGCGTTATAGTGGTTACTACTCCTCAGGATGTGGCATTGGCCGACGCCCGAAAAGGCGTGAATATGTTTACCGGCGAAAAAGTAAACGTTCCCGTGTTGGGATTGGTTGAAAACATGGCTTGGTTTACTCCGGCCGAATTACCCGAAAATAAATACTATATATTTGGAAAAGATGGAGGTAAACGTTTAGCAGCCGAATTGAATGTACCGCTTTTGGGACAAATACCATTGGTTCAGAGTATACGTGAGTGCGGCGATGCCGGAAGACCGAGTGCTTACGATGAAAATGGAATTATGTACATAGTATTTAAAGATTTAGCACTTCATGTTGTGCAGCAGGTCGAATTCAGAAATAAGAATTTTGCTGCCACCAAAAAAGTGGAAATGAATAGATAGTTCAATCTCACTTTTTCTCTACTTTTGATTAATTTTACAGTTTACAATTGTTTTGTATTCATTACATCATTGATAATTTGTTAGCTTCTTTCATTCTAATTAAATATCAGTGTATTAATGGTATATATTGTGTGTAATATGTAAATGTAATAAAATGTAATAATAGCGTCATGCTGTATATTCATCATCAATCAAATATATTCTTAACTTTGGACTTAATTTTAGGCTTGTCAGATAGTTAAACGAACGATTTTCTGATTATTTTATCTTTCCAACCAATGAAAAGATTTTTGTTATTTGTTTTTACATTTTTGTTTTCTATACCCATTTTCTCGCAAAGCAAAGGCTTTTCGAGGTGGTCCATTACCCCCGAATATGGCTATAATTACTTCGATGGAGACATTAATCAAAACTTAGCAAGTATCTTCCCAACTTCCTTTCGTGATGTAACTTTTGGCGGTACCCTTGAATATGCTTTAAGTCCTGTTTGGGGCTTGGGAGTAGATTATTATTTCTTCCCTTTAAGAGCCAAAACCACTAGTCCGACTGCAATTACAATCAATACCGATTTAACAACGTCCGACTTTATTGCGACCATAAATTTTACGCGCTGGATTTTTCCGAATACGCGGTCGAAATTCTATTTCAACGGGTCTATTGGTGTCGGCTTTGCCTATTACAAATTCAATGTAAAGTATTTTCCAAGTGGAAATACCGTGATGCCACTGGATACTTATATCGATGCCAAATACAGCAATCAGGTTCGAAATATTCTTTTGGTACAAAACGGCGAACCTATGAAATATGGTATGGCTGGCTCTGTTCCGGTAACTTTCTCGTTGGAATATAATTTTTCAAGACCATTGGCAGTCGGAGCAAGAGTGCATTACAGAGCCTACACCAAAGATAATTTGGAAGGTGTGACTTATCTTAACTGGGATGGAGTGACTAATGATTATATCGCAGCTGGAACTGTATTCTTGAGGTATAAATTTGATTCATTCAAAAAAGATCATTTGCGGAATATAATTTGGGATACTTACCAGCCGGATGAAGGACTTCTGTTGGCTCAAAAATTAGATAAAAAGCTTGATAAGCTGAAAGGTAAAGTGGATTCAATTGCCAATAAAGTAGACAGTTTAGTGCCACGCGTTGCCCGACTTGAAAAAATACTATCAAATAATGGACCGGATTCAGATGGTGATGGTGTACCCGATGTACGTGATTTAGAACCGAATACTCCACCCAATACGCCGGTTGATTTCTGGGGTAGAGCGTTGAAAATTCCTGCAAATAATGTAGCTGGTGCCAATGTGCCTGTCGCTCAGAGCAAAACAGATATATATCGGGGATTATACGATGATATTCCTGCCGTGTATTTCGATTTTGATCGTATTGATTTGGATAACGATGCGTTGGTTACAATCAGCAAAATTGCTGCACGCATGAAAAAAGAGCCTGACTTGTACGTCGAAGTACGTGGGTATTGCGACTACATGGGAAACCACCCCTATAATAATTTGCTGAGCCAGCGTCGTTCGGATAGAGTGAAAGCTGAACTGGTAAAAATCTGGCACATACCGTTTGACCATATTATTGCTAATGGCAAAGGGAAAATTATTGAGCCCCGGATAAAATACAGACCAAACCGAAGGTGTGATTTCTTCTTCGGTAAACTTTAATAATCTAAAGCATATTGTGCACGAAGCCTACTTAAATGTGGGCTTTGTCGTGTAATTACAAAAATCTTAAATCATACCTGCCCAATGAAACCAACCATCATTGATTTACTTAACCAAAGTGTTGAGAAATACGCCAATAATCCTTTTCTGTGGGAGAAAAACGATACTGAATTTGTTCCCACTACTTATCTCGAAACGAAAACGCAAAGTCATTTAGTTGCGGCAGGGTTAATTTCGCTGGGTGTGGAGAAAGGCGACAAAGTTGCGCTCCTTTCTGAAGGTCGGAATGCGTGGATAATAGGTGAATTGGGCATTTTACATACGGGTGCTGTCAATGTGCCACTATCAATAAAATTAGAGGAAAGCAACGATTTGATTTTCCGGATTAAGCACTCTGAAGCGCAGTACGTTATGGTTTCGGGCGGTCAGCTAAAGAAGATAAGAGCCATTGTACCCCTATTGCCTCAAATCAGAAAGATTATAGTTTTCGATCCTCAGACCACATTCGAAGCCAATGAAATAAGTTTAATGGAACTTCTTTTAAAAGGCGTCGAAACACTTAAAAAAAATCCTGAGATAGTAGTGCAAAGGGCTAAGGCTATAAAACCGGATGACCTTGCCAACATTAGTTACACGTCGGGCACTACTGCCGACCCGAAAGGAATTATGCTTACACACCGTAATTATACGGCAAATGTGGAGCAAGCTTTAACCCTGATGACCATTCCACCCGAATATAAAACCCTGCTTATTTTACCGCTCGATCATTGTTTTGCTCATGTGGCCGGCTTTTATAGTTTTATGGCTTCGGGTGCCAGTGTGGGAACGGTGCAGACTGGAAAAACCGGAATGGAAACCTTGAAGAATATTCCGTTGAATATTAAAGAATTAAAACCAAATCTGCTGTTGAGTGTTCCGGCTTTAGCCAAAAGTTTCCGTAAGAATATAGAAACTAATATTCGGGCGCAGGGCGCATTAATCAATGGATTATTTAATTTTGCGTTGAACCTTTCCTATTCCTACAACAAAGAAGGTTTTAATAAAGGTCGTGGGCTTCAGGTGTTGAAAAAACCACTTTTAAATCTGTTTGACAAAATTCTGTTCTCGAAAGTGCGTGAAGCCTTTGGCGGTCAACTCGACTTTTTTATCGGTGGTGGTGCTTTACTCGACATTGACCTACAGCGATTTTTTTATGCAATCGGTATTCCGATGTTTCAGGGCTATGGACTTTCGGAAGCAACACCTATTATTTCGTCCAATGGAATGAAAAATCACAAATTAGGGTCATCGGGTTATTTGGTAAAACCCATGAAACTAAAGATTTGTGATTCGGAAGGCAAGGAATTGCCTAACTTCGAAAAAGGAGAAATTGTCATTCAGGGTGAAAATGTGATGGCCGGATATTATAAAAACGAGCAAACCACCGCCGAAACAATCATAGATGGTTGGTTGCATACCGGCGATATGGGCTATATGGATAATGACGGATTTCTTTATGTGGTAGGGCGTTTCAAGAGTCTGTTGATTTCGAGCGATGGTGAAAAATACAGTCCCGAAGGAATTGAGGAGTCGCTTGCCGATAATTCGAAATATATCGAGCAGCTTATCCTATACAACAATCAGAATCCCTATACCGTAGCGTTGATAGTCCCCAATAAGGAAGCTCTGAAACGGTATGTAAATCACCGTAAACCTCATTTAGATTGGAACTCGGATGAAGCCTTGGAATTAGCACTCGACAAACTCCAACGCGAAATCAATGAATTTCGCAAAGGCGGAAAGCATGAAGGAATGTTCCCCGAACGCTGGTTGCCCGCAGCAGTGGCTGTTATAGCAGAGCCCTTTACCGAGCAAAACGGATTGGTAAACAGTACTATGAAAATTATTCGTGGAAAAGTAGAAGAACGCTATGCAGGGCGCATTGAAAATCTTTATGCAGGGAATAAAAATATAATCAATCCCGAAAACAGAGCTGCCTTAAAGTAAGTCTTTCATTCTTTTTTTGTGCAATTAAATTTCGGTGTTCAAGAATACATAACTGTTCAACCTGCTGTTTTTTTTGATTCGAAGGCTTGTAGAAACAAAATATTTATGTAATTTTGCTCCCCCAAACATTTTGTCTTATGGTGTAATGGTAGCACTGCAGTTTCTGGATCTGCCTGTCTAAGTTCGAATCTTAGTAAGACAACGTAATTAATCGGTTAATCTCTTTACAATCAGACGATTGTAGGGAGATTTTTCTTTTTTAAGACTCAACTTGCACCAAATTCTTCAGAATAAGACTCCATTTGCCCTTCTCAAAAGTAATCACTGTTCGACAAAACTCCATTACTAAAATTGCTCAATGTCAATGAGAGAACTCAAATCATGGAAAATCAAGAAGTCAAAGAACTATTGTTGTTTTAGTTACACATATTTACGCCCTGGTGCATCAGCAGTACTATAACGGTATTAAATTTCTTTTGTAGCACTAAGATTTCTATATTCACCCGGAGTTTGTCCTGTTCTTTTCTTAAAGAATGTAGGGAAATAATCGGGATTTTCGAAGTTTAAGCTATATGAGATTTCTTTAACAGATAAACTGCTTGTAGAAAGCAAAAGTTTTGACTCATTTAGTTTTAGTTCGAGCATATATCTGGATGGAGAGGTGCCTGTAAATTCTTTAAAGGCACGTCTGAAGCCGGAATAACTCATGCTCAACTGTTTGGCAATGTCTTCTGGGGTCAGGATTTTGTAAACCGATTCACGCATAATGACCTTAGATTTATTGATTTTATTGATTAACTCTTCATCTTCAAAATCACGGGTTTTATCCCTATAATACATAAGCCCTAATATGTGCATAACAATACCAGAAAGTGCCTGTTGATATCCCGCTCGCTCTTCATTGGCTATTTCAATGGCTTTCAAATATAAATCAATTATTCGTTCATTCAGACCGATATTGAAAACCGGTGCGCGGTTAAGGAAAAATCCCTCGTCTACAATTTTTTGTATAATTTCACCTTTAAACCCAATCCAGTACTCATTCCACCCCGAATTTTCAATTGGTTTATAGGTGTGCCAGACTCCCGGCATCAGGAAAAACATCTTCCCTTCCGTGATAAAGCATGATTGTTTTGAAGGCCCAAAAGTAAACACACCATTTCCATTGGTTATGTAAAGAAGTTGATATTCATTCAGAATCCGACCTTTATCGACATTGAAATAGTACTCAAATGGATGGTTTTTGGGTGGATATGGCTCGTTTTCACAGATTTTTTGATGACCAACAGTAGTGACAGTCAGTCCCCACAGTTCATCTTCTTCTGAAGAAATCAAATAATTAATATTAGAGTCTAACTTTTTGTCATTCATAGAATTATAAGAAATAGTTTGTAGTTAAAAGCACTTCCTTTTACAAAATTACCAATTTATTTTTATCAGTCACAACATTCATCACAAAAAGTGGAGATACCCAGCGAAAAGTATCTCCACTCTATTCATCCGAACTGAATTCCGATTAAAGTAAATTTGGTAATATTAACGACAGAATAAGCACCATCATACCCGATGCCAGAACAACAATTGTTTTAGAACCAGCACCTCTCCATTCTTTAAGAATAATACCCCACACATTGCTAAAAGTTACATTTAACGACATTAGAATACTCCACGAAAAAGCCATCATCACGGTGCCTTCGGTAAAATAACTTTTCCCCAAGGCAAGTCCAAAAAACTGTGAATACCAAAGAACTCCGGCTAAAGCGCAAAACAACACGTTATTAATAAATATTCCTGACGGAACACCGAAGTAATCTTTTCCGGTTTTGTTTTTGATATTCTGAAAAATACAGTATACGGCATTGGTTATAAATCCACCTAAAGTAATCATTAAAATTGCAGGAAGTCCCGCATAAAGTGCTTGTGAGCCCAATTTTATTGCTGCAACTTTTATCGGTTCGGCCGCTTCGAGTCCAAGACTGAAGCAGGCACTCATCACACCGGCCAGAAGAGCTACCAACAGCCCTTTGCCCAATGCAAAATCTTTTACAGCTGCCTTCTTTTGCTCTTCAGTCATATTTTTGGAACGCAAACTCCCCGCAAATCCTATGATTGAAATTCCGGCAATGGCAATACTCACTCCGATTAACAGAACAAGTCCTTTGCCCGAAAACAAATCGGTGCCAAGCATTAAAGCCGGTATCAAAGTACCAAAAGCAGAGCAGGTTCCCAATGCAATGGATTGGCCCAATGCAACTCCCAAATAGCGCATACTTAACCCGAAAGTTAATCCTCCGACACCCCAGAGTGCACCGTAGAACATTGCTTTAAGTGCAGCTCCCTGACCTGACGAGAGAACTTCTATAAGCGAATGACCTTCTGGCACAGCGAGCAGAGCTCCCAAAAACGGAAATAAAATCCATGCAAAA
>Ga0214228_1000515_pt1 | contig 10352 bp, 9 predicted proteins | sample TroBogypolimnion_21_FD_153066 | JGI IMG/M metagenome (GOLD analysis project Ga0214228, IMG submission 153066) | Freshwater microbial communities from Trout Bog Lake, WI - 05NOV2007 hypolimnion | ecosystem: Environmental > Aquatic > Freshwater > Lake > Hypolimnion/Profundal zone | place: Trout... | reverse complement strand
AGATCAAGGCTTCTGTATGTTGTTTTTCTTCCCAATTGATATTATGATTGTCTAATAAGTTTTTATATTCAGCTTTTATTTCTGATAAATCTGAAAGGAAAACATCAAAACCTTGCTTTTTAGCCAAAACTGCTGCACCCACACCACTTTCGCCACCGCCTAAAATAACTATACGTTTAGCTCCTCCTGACTTCTCCGTAGGGGAGGAAATTAAATTACTTGTATCTATAAAATTTTCATTTTTCATTTTGTAATTAGTCTTTAAGTCCTCCTTCGGGGGGCTAGATGGCTTTTATCTGATTTTCAATGTAATAATGGTTACTGCAGCTAAAATAATTCCGATTATCCAAAAGCGAATTACAATTTTTGATTCCGGTAAAGCTTGAATCGGGCGTTGAAAAATAGCCTGAATACCTGCGTTTCCTTGCTTTTGATAATGATGATGCAGTGGCGTCATTTTAAATATTCGCTTACCAACTCCAGATCGTTTCTTTGTAAATTTAAAAAAACTGACCTGCATAACTACGGAGAGATTCTCTACTAAAAAGACACCGCATAAAATCGGTATTAATAATTCTTTTCGTATGACAATTGCAAAAACGGCAATTAATCCTCCCAGCGTTAAGCTGCCGGTATCGCCCATAAAAACCTGTGCCGGAAATGCATTGTACCACAAAAATCCAATGGTGGCACCAATAAATGCACCTGCAAAAACCAATAGTTCACCGGTGCCAGGTAAATACATGATATTCAAATAGGCAGCATAATTTACATTACCCGAAACATACGCCAAAATCCCCAAGGTCACACCCATTATAGCCGAAGATCCTGTGGCTAATCCGTCCAATCCATCCGTCAGATTAGCGCCATTTGAAACTGCTGTAACGATGAAAATCACAACAATTACGAATAAAATCCAACCGTATTTTTGAGCAGCTTTTCCGGCTTTGTAAAAAGCATCAGCATAGTCTAGATTGTTGTTTTTTACAAATGGAATTGTGAATTTTGTCGATTTTACATCGTGTTTTGCAAAATGCACACTTTCAACTCGTTGAGTTATCTTACCCTTTACTTCTATGTTCTCACGAATGACAACTTCGGGACTTAAATACATGGTAATACCTACGATTAATCCCAATCCTACCTGACCGACAATCTTAAACCGACCGCTTAACCCTTCTTTATTTTTACGAAATACTTTGATGTAATCATCCAAAAAACCGATTAAACCTAACCAAACCGTAGTGATGAGCATCAGAATTACATACGTATTGGTCAGATTTGCCAACAGAAGAGTTGGCACTAAAATGGCAATAATGATGATAATGCCGCCCATGGTTGGTGTGCCTTTTTTACTCATTTGCCCTTCCAACCCTAAATCACGGATTGTTTCACCAATTTGCTTTTTTTGTAAATAATCGATGATTCGACGACCAAATATGGTTGACAACATAAGTGCCAATATAAATGCTAATCCGGTTCGGAATGAAATGTAGTTAAGCAAGTGCGCTCCCGGAAATGTAAATAACTTTTCTAAGTATTGAGATAAATGGTATAGCATATTAATTCAAAATTAAATAATTAATAATTTAAAAACAGTTTCGGACTTCTTCTCTGTCATCAAAATGATGTTTCACTCCTTGAATAATCTGGTAATCTTCGTGTCCTTTGCCGGCAATTAAAACCACATCGCCAGCCTGTGCCAAAGCACATGCGGTTTTTATGGCTTCTCGTCGATCTACTATTGTCAAGCTTTTTGACTTTTCAACAATATCTAATCCGGCTAACATATCATTTAATATATCATTTGGTTCTTCAAAACGAGGATTGTCGGATGTCAGAATAGCTTTCCAGCTTCCATTTACAGCTTCACGAGCCATCATAGGACGTTTCCCTTTGTCTCGGTTGCCACCACAGCCTACAACTGTAATCAAACGTCCGTTTCCCTGTAAAATCTGATTAATCGTTCCAATTACATTGATTAAGGCATCCGGCGTGTGGGCGTAATCAACAATTGCCGTGTAACCGGTTGGCGCATGCAAAGTTTCGAAACGACCAGAAACCGAATGTAATGAACTGATGATGCGCAATACTTCCAATTCATCTTGTTCAAGCAAAACTGCCGTGCCAAAAACAGCCGACAAATTACTGGCGTTAAATTTTCCGATAAATGAAACGTGAACTTCTTTATCGTTCATGTCAAGTAACATACCTTCAAAACCATGTTCCAATATTCGGGTTTTGAAATCCGCCATTCCACGCAACGAATAACTGAATTTCTTCGCTTTTGTATTCTGAAGCATTACCAAACCGTTTTTATCATCGACATTTGTCAATGCAAATGCAGTGGCTGGCAATTCATCGAAAAATTGCTTTTTTGCTTTTAGGTAATTTTCAAAAGTTTGGTGATAATCAATATGATCACGGGTAATATTGGTGAAAATTCCACCATCAAATTCCAAACCGGCAATACGTCGTTGATCAACTGAATGTGAACTTACTTCCATAAAAGCATATTTGCAACCGGCATCTACCATCTGAGCCAGTAACTCATTCAATGCCAATGCATCGGGTGTGGTATGAGTTGCTTCAACTGCTAAATCATCAATGTAATTACAAACTGTCGACAGCAAACCGGATTTGTATCCCAATTGGCGAAAAAGTTGATATAATAACGTAGCAATAGTTGTTTTTCCGTTTGTTCCTGTCACGCCCACTAAAATAAGTTTCGAAGATGGAAAATCGTACCATGCTGAAGCCATTTTTCCCAATGCATCCGAACTGTTTTCTACTTTTACATAGCTTACTTTCGGGTTAGTTTCTACAGGTAATTCCTCACAAACTATTGCCGAAGCACCTTTATCAATAGCCATTTCTATAAATTGGTGTCCATCGGAAGCGGTTCCACGTGTAGCTACAAAAACTGAATTTGTTTCCACTTTTCGCGAATCAAATTGAATTCCTGAAATTTCAATTTCAATTTCTCCAATTGTTTTTTGAAGTATCAGTTCTTGTAAAATATCTTTTAATTTCATATTCGTTTGTTGAATTTAATAACAAATTGATTTATTGAAGATTAATAAGAATTGAGCTCCCTTTTCGTGCTACAGATCCGGGTTTGATGTTTTGCGAAATAACTTTTCCACGTCCGGTAACCTGCACATTCAAACCCATATTTTCGAGCAGAAAGACTGCATCTTTTGCACCCATACCCATCAAATTCGGTACGATATTTCTGGAAATAGCAATAGATTCAACTTTTAACCGGTTGGAATCTGCCGAAGTTTTGACCCAATCGGTAGCATTATACGCTAACGATAATCCTAATGATGACGTAACTTCCTGAATAGCTTTGTAATAACCAACCTTTACAATAGGAACTAAATCCTCGGAGCTGATAGAATCCCTGTCGACATGCGATGGTTTTCTATTCGAATATAAAGCCATGGTTCGTTCAGCAATATTTTTAAAAACCGAACCACTCATGTGTCCGCCCGAAGCATGTCCATTCAGCGGTTCACGCATTACCACAATGCATGTATACATCGGATTTTCGTAAGGGAAATAGCCACAAAAAGCAACCTGGTATTTTCCTGTATTTCCACTTTTATCCCAGATTTGTGCCGTTCCCGATTTTCCGGCAATTCGTACAAATTTTGATCGAACATTTTTAGCTGTTCCTAAATTATCTTCCAATACTCCCAACAATGTTGAACGGATTTGTTCCAATGTACTCGGTTTGCATATTGCAGGATTAATAACTTCTGTTGTAAATTGCTTAACAATTTGTCCGTTTTTTGTTATGGATTTTACAAATATCGGACGAATTAATTTTCCATCGTTGGCAATAGCATTGTAAAAAGCCAGGGTGTAAATAGGTGGTACTTGAGTTTCGTAACCAACTGACATCCATGGTAATGTTGTGCTCGACCATACATGCGATTTATCATTCGGATGGCGGATAAATGGTGCTGCCGTTCCTGGTATTTCTAATTTCATGGGCTCATTGAGCTTCATTTTGTACAATTTATCTACAAATTCAGCCGGATTATGCCCGTAAGCTTTGACTATAGCACGAGAAATCCCAATATTTGATGAGCCGTAAATAGCCTGTGCCACAGTTATTTTATGAAATCCACCATGATTTGCGTTATGATCAGTCATCGTTCGGTTTCCGAATTTAAACTGACCATTGAATGTGTTAATCGTGTCTGAAAGTTTTACGCGCCCATCGTCCAATGCTGCCATTAACGATGCAACTTTAAATGTTGACCCGGGTTCAGTCATATCCGAAACAGCTCCATTTCTATTTTCTGAAAAGCCACCATTTTTATTACGCTGCATATTCACAATGGCTTTCACTTCACCTGTATGAACTTCCATCAAAACGGCATAACCCACTGCTGCATTAAATTCAGTAACTCCATCGAGCAATGCTTTTTCAGCAATGTCTTGTAAATCAATATCAATTGTAGTTTGAATATCCATTCCATCAATTGGCTCTACCTGCACTGTTTCCATATAGCTGTTAGCCACTTTCTGTCGGGTTGAAAGGCCAGGAGTTCCGAGCAAACTGCTATTAAAACTTAATTCAATTCCATTTTTTCCACCTTTTGAATCGTCGGCAAAAATATCACCAATCGTTCGTTGTGCCAGTGAACCGAAAGGTCGAACCCTGCGGAAATATTCTTTCGTTATTAATCCACTTTTATTGCGTCCTAACCGAAAAAGTGGCAACATCTTCAATCGTTTTAATTCCGAATAAGTAATTCGTTTTTCAGAAAGTTGAAACTCACCTTCGCCAGTTTGGTAAGCTCTGTTGAGCAATGTTTTGTAAGCTGTCGGTGTTTTGTCTTTAAAAAAACTGGACAAGTAAATGGAAAGTGAATCGATATTATTTTTGAACAAAATACCTTCTTTATCGTGTAAAGCAGGAACTCGCAAGTCCATATACACATAATAAGTAGGGATGGAACTTGCCATCAATCGCCCATCACAAGCATAAATATTACCACGTGTAGGCTTAACCACTATGTTGGTTTTCACATTTTTAGCAGCTAATGCTAACCATTCATTTCGTTCGAAAAACTGTATTTTAACTATTCTGAAAAGAACCAATAAAAACGACAGGCATATTAGCGTGTAAACTATGCCAAATCGAAGAACAATATTTTTACGTTTATCGGTCATTTATTTTTTTGAAACACTATCTTCAATTACTAAAGGTGGCGATTCGGTTTCTATTAATTCTACTCCGTTTGCTTTCACCATTTTCAATACATTTGATTGCCGACTGAGTTCCATTAATTCAGCCGAAATTGTCAGCGATTCATATTTTGCATCCTGAATTTTCTTTTCCAACTCAATCTCCCGAGCCAATTGAGTTTCATAACTATACCGGTTGTCTACATATAAAAAGAATAAAACTGAAATCATGATTAGTAAACCGTATTGTTTCTGGAATACTTTTTTGGTCAAAATATTCCCGTTCAGAATGTCACGAATATTACTCGACTTTATATCTGAGAAATCTTCGCTTCCACGAATGGCATCTGCTATTTTTTTAAACCAACTCATGAATGAATTTATAATTTACAATGACTTTCAATCGTATTAACTAATTAGCTGATGCACCAATCAACTAGTTCTTAATTCTGCAATTCTTAATTTTGCACTTCTGGCACGTGGATTTCGCTCTATTTCATCATTATCTGCAATAATAACTTTTGAATTTATGGCTTTTAATGGTGAAAGCACATTGCCAAAAAAATCTTTTTCGATTTTCCCTTCAAAATTTCCACTGCGTATAAAATTCTTTACCAGTCTGTCTTCCAGCGAATGGTAAGTCAGCACTACCAGCCGCCCATTGGAATTTAAAACTTCCAAACTTTGCTCCAGCAGCTGTTCGAGGGCTTCCATTTCTTTATTTACTTCAATTCGCAATGCCTGAAACACGCGCGCCATGTCTTTTTTTTCTTTCTCGCGACCGAAAAATGGTTTCAACACTTCGATAAAAGGGTGTATCCGGTTGAATGGATTAATTGCTCGAGCATTAACAATAGTACGAGCAATTTTTCGTGAATTATGCAATTCTCCATATAAATAAAATACATCTGCCAGTTGTTCTTCGGTATAAGTATTTAGTACATCAGCAGCTGTCAAAGGCGATTGCGTATTCATTCGCATATCCAGTGCGCCATCGAAGCGGAATGAAAAACCTCGTTCAGCTTCGTCGAAATGATGCGACGAAACGCCCAAATCTGCCAGAATTCCATCAACTTTCTCAATGTGATGATAGCGAAGAAAATTTTTCAAATACTTAAAATTACTACGAACAAAAATAAAACGTGAATCGTCCAAAACATTTTTTAAGGCATCTTCATCCTGATCAAAACCAACTAATTTTCCTTTTGCACCTAATTTTTTTAAAATTTCAGCAGAGTGTCCACCTCCACCAAAAGTTACGTCGACATACACGCCAGCGGGCTTAATATTCAAGCCAGCAATAGTTTCGTCCAGTAATGCAGGAGTATGATAAACTCCTAGCTCCTGAAGGGGAACAGGATTACTGACTTTTGACGTGTTTTTTTTTAATGACATATTTTTTTGATTTTATGAAGTCTGAACTAAGGTTACTAACTTTCAGAGCTTAGGATTTTGTTTCATCATTCTATCTTTCAATAGTTTAGCGAAATCTTCCGATGATAATTTAGCTTGCTCGTAACGCGATTTGCTCCACAAGGCAAAACGATCAATCATACCAACAAATAACACTTCGGCATTATCAACTCCAATGGCTTGCAAATTCTTTTTTGATATTAATACACGACCCTGTGAGTCAATATCTAACCATTCGGCATCCGACACAAATTGCATCAACAAAAGCTGATCCGTGGGATTCCAGTCGTCTAACTTTAATTTAAATTCTTCAACTTTCTGATTCCAAACATGTTCTGGAAAAACAATCAAACAATCATTTTCGGCATCCTTACGCATTACTACATGCTCTCTTTCGCCTTCGGGCAACAATCTCCGATACGACGATGGGATAAAGATTCTTCCCTTTATATCGGCTTTTGCCTCGTATTTACCTATAAATGTTGACATAATAGTTGAGCTTCAATTTTTCAACGGTAAAAGTATGAAATTTTTTTTGAATTCCCCACTATTCCCCACAAAAAAATTATCAACAAGTTTTTATGTTATTTTGTTGACTTTTCAATAAGTTATCAACAGTTTATCAACATTTAATTTTTTTTGACTTAGTGATTTAAATTATTGATATTTATTTGTATATAATTTTTTTTAAATATAATTGCAGAATAAATCACTAAAGTGGGGGAGAGTATTGTATTATTTCAAAATTTATTCTTAATAGGGTTGATTGATTCAATAAAATCAAATCGGTTTTTAATCATTTTTTTGTACTTTTGTCCGAAATAGAATTTTTGAATGTATGGATGAAGATAAAATAATCAAGATTGACATAGCGCAGGTTGTAAAAACAAAAGCACCAAGGACGAAAGTTCCGAAGTTTATTATCAATTACTTGCGGAAAATTGTACATGAAAATGAGCTAAATGAACTGTTTAGAACATTTCCCGGATTAAAAAATCTTGAATTTATCGAAGCGGCTCTTAATTTCTTACATGTTTCGAAAAGTATCGAAGGTAAAGAGAATCTACCCAAAGGTGGAAAATATATTTTTGTAGGAAATCATCCCTTGGGTGGACTCGATGGCGTTACAACGGGCTTATTGCTTGGTAAAGAATATGATGGCAAAGTCAAATTTTTCTCGAATGATATTTTGATGAATTTCGAACCGCTGCGTGAAATGTTTATTCCGGTCAATAAAGTTGGTTCGCAAAACAAAGCCTACGCTACACAGATGAAGGATTTGTATAACTCCGATTATCATTTAATCACTTATCCGGCAGGTATATGTTCTCGAAAAGTAAACGGAAAAATTTGTGATTTGGAATGGAAGAAAAATTTTATTTCGAAAGCCATCGAATACAAACGCGATGTTGTGCCGATATATTTCGAAGGTAAAAACTCGAACTTTTTTTATAATCTAGCGAACTTCCGTAAGTTTTTCAAGATAAAGTTTAACTTAGAAATGATGTATCTGGTGGATGAACTTTTCAAGCAACAAGGGAAACATTTCACTGTTAAGATCGGAAAACCAATACCTTGGCAAACTTTTGATAAATCGAAAACACAAACAGAATGGGCTGCCTGGGTTAAGGATATAGTGTATAAAATGGCATAAAAAATGAAAAATCAATCTATTCGTGAAGCCGAACAAAAGGACATTGATTTGATTCACAATATTCTGGACATGGAACCATTCAAGTACAACGAAGAAGTTCCCTATGATCGTTCGTGGATTGAGCAATTAGTATTGAACGACCGCTGTCTTACCTTAGTTTATGAAACCGAAGGAGAAATCAAAGGATTTATCAGTGGCGAAAAAATGGTAAGTGGAGCGATTATGATTTGGTTCTGCGCCGTAAAAACGGAATATCAACACAATATTATCGGCATAAAACTTTATAACGAATTCGAAAAAATATGCCGCGAAACGGGCGTAACAGCTATTCTGGCTTATGGCTATAAAACTTCTGCCGACATGCTCGACCGTCTCAACTTTTATTCAAACGATATGACTTACAGGGAGTTTTATAAACCGCTGGTGGATTGGTGAGTTATGTGACTATCACATTTCCTCTTGCAACGATGGGGAGGCAGTTATTTTTCTTTTATTTTCAAATGACCTGTTTTAACGCCAGCGATAGGTTCAATTTTACCGCTTCTTTTAAGTTCTTTTATCTTCCGTTTTGCTGTTCTTAAACTTATCTTCAATTGTAGCAAATTTCACTTGAAGTAATTATCGTGTTCTGTTAAATTAAATACAGTGATTTGCAGTATCAGCGTATTCTGTCGAACATTTTGGACAGTTCGTGTTGGTTTATTCTTAATTTGTTTCTAAATTTTCACGCTTGTATATGGCTGCAATTTGTGCCATTTGGTAATAATTTTAGGTACAGATTATAAATCTAGCAATCCTTCCGGTAGCCGGACGTAGATAATTTTCTTGTCGTGGTCTATTTCTTCCACATACTCATCACCTGCAGGAATCAGCAATTCATCATTTTGGGTAGGGATTACAAAAAGTACATTATCGGTAGTTTGATCTACTTCCGAAATCACACCTAATAAGCCTTTCTCTGCATCAATCAAACTGAATCCGGCAAAATAATCAAGTTCAATTTCGGCATCTTCGACTTTTTCTAAATAATTCTTTGGAAGATAAATGGTTAAGCCATAAAAGGAGCGAGCTTGTTCTTCGGTTGTAATTCCGTCCAATTTCAATAATCCGGTGGTACTGCCTTTGAACCTATATTCATCGATAAAAAACGGTACTAAAATTCCCTGTATTTCGAAAATAAAATACGGAACTTCTTCGCGGTCGAAAATGTCGGAACTAAACGTAAATGACATTTCACCATTTACACCGTGAGTCTTGTTAATTTGTCCGATTGGAAAAACAGAGGATTTTGAAATCATATCAGGAAAGCCAGCTCTCTAAATCCCCCCAAAAAAGGGGGACTTGAAGACGTTTCATTTAAATAATATCGGATGAAGAAAGTTTCCTTTCGATGCATTAAGGGGCAACTACAGTTACCCAACCGTGTGTATCGGGTTCGTCGCCATATTGAATACCACGCAGTTTGTGATACAGCTTATCGCATACAGGTCCGGGTTTTCCATCCCTGGCAAACATATAAGTAACTTTCATATCATAGTCATCAATCCGTTCAATCGGACTAATAACCGCCGCAGTACCGCACGCACCGGCTTCTTCAAAGGTCGAAAGTTCTTCAACCGGTATGTGTCGGCGTTCTACTTTCATCCCTAAATCTTCTGCCAACACCATCAAACTTTTGTTGGTAATCGAAGGTAGAATAGAAGTTGATTCGGGAGTTACGTAGGTATTATTTTTTATGCCAAAAAAATTAGCTGCACCACATTCATCAATGTATTTTTTCTCTTTTGCATCGAGATAAAAAATATTGGAATAGCCTAATTCGTGTGCTTTCTGACCGGCAACCAAACTGGCAGCATAATTGCCGCCCACTTTGTATTTCCCCATTCCTAAAGGTGCCGAACGGTCAAATTCGCGCATAATGACAAATGGTGTTGTCTGAAATCCGCCTTTAAAATATGGACCAACAGGAGTCACAAAAACGATAAATAAATATTCGTCAGCCGGACGTACTCCAACCTGAGCACCGGTACCAAACAGAAATGGACGGATATACAGCGAAGCACCCGACTCATACGGCGGG
>Ga0214228_1000503_pt1 | contig 10570 bp, 4 predicted proteins | sample TroBogypolimnion_21_FD_153066 | JGI IMG/M metagenome (GOLD analysis project Ga0214228, IMG submission 153066) | Freshwater microbial communities from Trout Bog Lake, WI - 05NOV2007 hypolimnion | ecosystem: Environmental > Aquatic > Freshwater > Lake > Hypolimnion/Profundal zone | place: Trout... | reverse complement strand
GTTCTTCAGCAATGGCAGCTTTAAACTCCGCAGTTGCAGCCCAATTAGTTGAATTTAAAGCTGAAGTTGATGTAAAAATAGCAGCAGGTGCCACGAAAGAGAAGGCAATCTTTGAAGTTATAAAATCTTATATTAAGGCTTCAAAAGCAATTCGTTTCGATGGTAATGGTTACAGCGAAGAGTGGAAAGCTGAAGCAGCTAAACGTGGTTTGGATTGCGAAACAAGTGTTCCAAAAATCATCGAAGCTTACACTAGCGCAAGCAGTGTTGAATTATTTGGCAAATTAGGCGTTCTTTCTGAAAAAGAATTACATGCCCGTAACGAAGTGAAGTGGGAAACTTATGTTAAGAAAATTCAGATTGAAGCTCGTGTTTTAGGTGATTTAGCTATTAACCACATTATTCCGGTTGCTACTCGATATCAAGCACTTTTACTGGACAATGTATACAAAACAAAAGCTGTATTTTCAGCCGATAAAGCAACAAAAATCAGTGCAAATGATTTAACTCTCATCGAAGAGATTTCCGAACATGTTTCGATTATAAAGAAAAATGTAGAAGATATGGTTGTGGCACGCAAAGTAGCTAATGTGATTGAACACGAAGATGCTAAAGCGAATGCATATCACGATTCAGTTTTGCCGTACTTCGATGTCATTCGGTATCATATCGATAAACTTGAATTGATTGTTGACGATGAAATGTGGACTCTACCTAAGTATAGAGAATTGCTATTTATCCGATAAATCGAAAAGGTAATTATCCATTTTCAAAAATTAAGAAATAGTGGGAAAGCCTGATTGGATTTCCCACTATTTTACACTATACAATAAAACAAAATACAGGTTTGCATATTTGCAAAAGCAGTTTAAAGCTTATTAAAAAAAAGAATATATTACAGCTATGTCAATCCCCAACCTTTCAGACGAATATGAGCAGCGTTCGCTGTATTCCTTTCAAAACGAGCACGATGCCTGTGGCGTTGGCTTGGTACTAAATCTTTTTGGCGAAAAATCGCACGAAATTGTCGAAAACGGACTTCAGGTTCTAGAGAACATGGTTCATCGTGGAGCAGAAAGTGCCGACAACAAAACCGGTGATGGTGCCGGTATTCTATTGCAAGTCCCTCACGAATTTATTCTATTACAAGGAATTCCTGTTCCGGCCAAAGGCAAATACGGAACCGGTCTTGTATTTCTTCCTAAAGACTCCAAAAAAGCTGAACTTTGCCTGAAGGTAATTAACGAAGAGGTTGAACGAGAAGGTTTAACGCTTCTTGCACTTCGCGATGTACCGGTTAACAGCGACATTCTAGGTCAAATATCAGCTTCGAATGAGCCTGCTATTAAACAGATATTTATTACAGGTGGCAATTCACAACAAGATTTGGAATTAAAACTTTATGTGCTTCGCAAAAAAATTGAGAATTCCATACGTAAATCCGGAATTGCCAGTGATAGAAGTTTTTATATGGTGAGTTTGTCGACCAAACAAATGATTTACAAGGGAATGTTGACATCGCTGCAACTGCGAGAATACTTTCCCGACTTATCAAATCAGAACTTCACCAGCGGAATTGCATTAGTGCATTCACGTTTTAGCACCAACACTTTTCCAACCTGGGATTTGGCACAACCATTTCGTATGCTCGGTCATAACGGCGAAATTAACACTATTCGTGGTAACCGTCAGTGGATGGAATCACGCGAAAGTGTTTTAAAATCAGACCAATTAGGCAATTTACAAGATTTATATCCTATTTGCCAGCCAGGAATGAGCGATAGCGCAACCTTAGATAATGCACTCGAATTCTTAGTTATGTCAGGTAAAAGTTTACCACATGCCATGGCTATGCTCGTGCCGGAAAGCTACAACTCAAAAAATCCAATTTCGGATAATTTAAGAGCTTTCTATGAATATCACAGTACATTTATGGAACCATGGGATGGTCCTGCAACACTTTTATTCAGCGATGGGCGGTATGCCGGTGGTATGTTGGATAGAAACGGATTGCGTCCGGCTCGCTATTTGGTAACACACGACAATCTGATGGTCATTGCTTCTGAGACCGGGACTATTGAATTTGAACCTTCGCGCATCAAGGCCAAAGGTCGATTGAAGCCCGGCAAGATGTTAATGGTTGATACCGAAATTGGTCAGATTTACTATGACCACGAACTGAAAGAAGGTTTAGCTAAAGCATTTCCATATCGTGAATGGTTGAATAGAAATTGTATTAGTCTGGATAAAATATCATCCGGTCGAAGTGTAAAAAATGATTTGAATAATTATCAAACATTGTTGAATGCGTTTGGATATTCGAAAGAAGATGTAGAGCGTTTGATACTTCCAATGGCAAACGATGGTTATGAACCAACTTCGTCGATGGGAAATGACGTAACTTTGTCTATTTTTTCAGATAAGCCACAACGATTATTTAACTATTTCAGACAGCAATTTGCACAGGTTACAAATCCGCCCATTGATCCGATTCGCGAAGAATTGGTTATGTCTTTAACCGGTTTTATTGGTTCTGTTCATCAGAATTTGCTGGAACCTGCGCATGAAATTTGTAAAATGGTGAAACTAAAGAGTCCGGTTTTAACCAACTCTCAGTTCGACATTTTGATGAATTTGAATTACAAAGGATTTTATACAATTTCATTGCCCATGCTTTTTGATCCAGCATCGGGGGCAGCCGGATTAGAAAAGGCAATCGAAGAACTTTGTGTTTCGGTTGAAAAAGCAGTTGATGAAGGGAAAAATTATATTGTTCTGAGCGACAGGGGCGTTGATGCGAGTCATGCACCAATTCCATCGCTGTTAGCTGTTTCGGCTGTTCATCTTTATTTAGTTCAAAAACGCAAAAGAATGCAGATTGACATCGTAGTTGAAACTGCAGAACCTCGCGAAGTAATGCATTTTGCGTTGTTATTTGGTTTTGGTGCCAATGCCATAAATCCCTACATGGTTTTTTCCATCATAAATGACCGAATAAAATCAGGTGATATCCAAATGGATCTGGATACAGCCAAAAAACATTATATCAAAGCTGTAAACAAAGGACTTTTGAAAGTTTTATCAAAAATGGGTAATTCCACTTTGCGCAGTTATCGAGGAGCACATATTTTTGAGGCAATTGGTATTTCATCAAAACTTCTTGATAAATATTTTACCGGAATAACTTCAGCCATTCAGGGTATTGATATAGAAGATATTGCCAATGAAGTAATCAAACCACATTTCGAAGCATTTTTCCCTGCAGAAGGTACAGATACATCCCATTTGCGAAATCTGGGACATTATGCATATCGTCGCGATGGTGAAGAACATGCGTGGAATCCCGAAACCATTGCCCGATTGCAGATTGCCACCAAAACAAACGATTATCAAAAATACAAAGAATATGTTCAGGCTGTTGACGAAAAACCAACACCCATTTTCATTCGTGATTTAATGGATTATAAACGTAATCCGATTGATATCAACGAAGTAGAACCTATTGAAAGTATTACTAAACGGTTCGTTACGGGTGCCATGTCGTATGGTTCAATCAGTCGCGAAGCACATGAAGCAATGGCTATGGCCATGAATATTCTGGGTGGACGAAGTAACACGGGTGAAGGTGGTGAAGATCCTGAACGTTATAAAAAACGGGATGATGGTTTGAGCACCCGAAGTGCTATCAAACAAGTAGCTTCGGGGCGATTTGGAGTAACGGCTGAATACCTGGTTAATGCTGACGAAATTCAGATAAAAATTGCTCAGGGAGCAAAACCGGGTGAAGGAGGACAACTTCCGGGTCATAAAGTGGATAAAATTATCGCAAAAACGCGACACTCCATTCCGGGAATTTCATTGATTTCACCACCCCCACACCACGACATTTATTCAATCGAAGATTTAGCTCAGCTCATCTACGATTTAAAAAATATAAATCCGACAGCTGTAATCAGTGTAAAGTTAGTTTCGGAAACAGGTGTTGGAACAATTGCCGCCGGAGTGGCTAAAGCAAAAGCGGATTTAATCTTAATCAGTGGAGCTGAAGGTGGAACAGGCGCAAGTCCTTCCAGTTCAATCAAACATGCCGGACTTCCTATGGAAATAGGGTTGGCAGAAACGCAACAAACGTTGGTATTGAATAATCTTCGTGGTCAAATTAAATTGCAAGCCGACGGTCAGCTTAAAACCGGTCGCGACATAATCATGGCAGCCTTGTTGGGTGCTGAAGAATACGGGTTTGCAACCAGTGCTTTATTGATTCTGGGTTGTGTGATGATGCGAAAATGTCACTTGAATACTTGCCCTGTCGGGGTGGCTACTCAAGACGAAATCTTGCGCAAGCATTTCACCGGGAAACATGAATATCTGGTAAATTTCTTCAAATTTATTGCTCAGGATGTACGTGAACATTTGGCTCAAATGGGCTTCCGCAGCTTAAACGAAATTATCGGACATGCCGAATTATTGGAACGCAAAAAGAACGAAGGTTTAGCAAAAATCAACAAAGTAGATTTGACCAAAATCATGTTTGTACCAACGAATGGTAAAAATGCACTCCGCCATGTGAAAGATCAGGATCATAAGTTGGATTCGGTTTTGGATCGAGAATTAATTAAAAAGTCGCTTCCTGCTCTAGATTTATGTATGCCAATTGAGATTAGCTCAACAATTAAAAATACGGATAGAACGGTTGGTGCGATGCTTTCGGGTGAAATTGCCAAACGCTACGGACAAGTCGGCTTACCCGAAGATACTATCAAAGCTTATTTCACCGGTTCTGCCGGACAAAGTTTCGGAGCTTTTTTGAGCAAAGGAATGTACTTTGAACTCACGGGGGAAGCAAATGATTATGTAGGAAAAGGGCTTTCGGGTGGAAAAATCGTAGTAAAAGCACCAGCTGAAAGTACTTTTAAACCAGAAGAGAACATTATTGCGGGAAATACTATTTTATACGGTGCCACTGCAGGCGAAGTTTATATCAACGGTATTGTCGGTGAGCGTTTCTGCGTTCGTAATTCCGGTGCAATTGCCGTTGTAGAAGGTGCAGGAGATCATTGCTGCGAATATATGACAGGCGGACGCACTGTTGTTCTCGGACAAACAGGACGTAACTTTGCAGCCGGAATGAGTGGAGGTGTTGCTTATGTGCTTGACGAAAAAGGTGATTTTGATTTCTTCTGTAATATGGAGATGGTTGAGCTTTCGCTTATTGAAGACAGCCACGACCGTAAAGAAGTGCAGGGATTAATTGCTAATCATCTGAAATACACCGGTAGTGCCCGCGCAAAAGCGATTTTGGATAACTGGAATTTATATGTTGATAAATTTATAAAAATTGTTCCGATTGAATACAAAAAAGTATTGCAGGAAGAAAAAATCGAAGCTATCAACAAGAAAATTGCTCAAGTTGAACGCGATTATTGATTGGTTAACCAGTTGATTGGTTAATTAGTTGATTAGAAAAAGAAATAAAATGAAATAATAACAATAAATATAGCTAATTTTGAGTCCCCATTCAGGGGGATTTAGGAGGCTTCTAAAAATATGGGAAATCCAAGAGCATTTATAACCATACCCCGCAAGGATGCAGGCTACCGACCTGTAAACGAACGAATTTACGACTTTGGGGAAGTTGAACAGACCTTAAATCGCGAAGACCGCAAATTGCAGGCTTCACGTTGCATGGACTGTGGTATTCCATTTTGTCATTGGGCATGCCCGCTTGGCAATAAAATGCCGGAATGGCAAGATTTAATTTACAAAGGGAAATGGAAAGAAGGCGTAGAGGTACTACACGAAACCAACAATTTTCCTGATTTTACAGGTCGCATTTGCCCGGCACCTTGCGAAAAATCCTGCGTGTTGGCATTGCACGATGCACCGGTTACAATTCGTGAAAACGAAGCAGCAGTAACCGAAGTAGCATTTATCGAAGGAATGATAAAAGCGCAACCACCCAAAACACGAACAGGAAAAAAAGTTGCCATTATAGGTTCAGGTCCTGCCGGACTGGCTGCAGCACAGCAATTAAACCGAAAAGGTCATAATGTAACCATCTTTGAAAAAGACAATACATTGGGCGGATTGATGCGCTATGGAATTCCGAACTTCAAGCTAAATAAAAATATTATTGACCGACGATTATCCCAATTATTGGAAGAAGGCATTGAATTTAAGCCAAATACAGAGATTGGTAAAACTATCTCAGGAAAAGAAATTATCAAAAATTTCGATGCCGTTTGCCTGGCAATTGGTGCGGGACATCCTCGGGATATTACACCAGAAGGACGTGATTTAAAAGGTATTCATTTTGCCATGGAGTTTTTAAGTCAGCAGAATCAACTTATCATGGGAGAACCCGTTGATGAAAAGAATTTGATTTCGGCAAAAGACAAACATGTTCTTGTGATTGGTGGTGGCGACACGGGCTCAGACTGTGTTGGAACTTCTATTCGTCAGGGTGCTGTACAAGTTACTCAGATAGAGATTTTACCTCAACCACCGGTTGATAAAAACCCTGATACACCCTGGCCTTATTACCCAAACATTCTGAAAACTTCGAGCTCACACAAAGAAGGTTGTATACGGAAATGGAGCTTAAACACGAATAAATTTGTTGGTAAAGCGGGCAAAGTTAGCGAAGTTTTGGTTGAAGAAGTAGAATGGACTAAGGACGAAACCGGACGTTGGAATATGAAACTAACCGGCAAAACAGACAGTATCAAAGCTGATTTGGTTTTTCTGGCTCTCGGTTTTATTCATCCGGTACACGAAGGTTTATTAACAGAACTTGGTGTAGAATTTGATGGAAGAGGGAATGTTGCCGTTGATAAAAACAATCAAAGCTCCGTTTCAAAAGTTTTTGCCACGGGTGATGCTGCCATCGGTGCCAGTTTAGTGGTGAGAGCCATTGCTTCCGGACGAAAAGTAGCTGAAGATATTCATAAAGTTCTGTAAAGAATTCTCAGCTTAGAAATAAAACAATAAAACTTTAAAATAGAACCATTAAATTGAAACTCTTCAGAGAAACTGAAGAAAAGGAGGAAAAAATTATGTGTGGAATTGTATGTGCATTTGATATAAAACAGCCTGTTCAGGCTTTGCGGCCGCAAGTATTAAAAATGTCAAAACGCGTTCGTCATCGCGGTCCGGATTGGTCGGGAATATATTCGAACGACAATGCCATTCTGGCTCATGAGCGCTTAGCTATTGTTGATCCGGAGTCAGGCAAACAACCGATATTAAGCAAAGATGGGAAACTAGTTTTAGCCGTTAACGGTGAAATTTATAATCATCAGGAAATTCGCAAGCAATTTGAGAACAAATATGAGTTTCAGACAAAGTCGGATTGTGAGGTAATATTAGCACTTTATCGCGAGAAAGGTCCAAACTTTTTGGAGGATTTGAATGGTATTTTTGCATTTGCCTTGTACGACATTGAGAAAGATATTTATTTAATCGGTCGCGATCATATCGGGATTATTCCCTTGTATCAGGGTTGGGATGACGAAGGAACGTATTATGTGGCTTCTGAATTGAAAGCTCTGGAAGGTTATTGTTCGGATATTGAAGAATTTCTTCCCGGACAGTATTTTTATAGCCCCGATGGAAAAGCGACACAATGGTATGTGCGCGATTGGATGAATTATGAAGCTATAAAAAATAACACTTCCAGTATTGATAAACTACGCGAGGCGTTGGAAGCTGCTGTTGAACGTCAACTAATGTCGGATGTTCCTTACGGGGTTTTACTTTCGGGCGGTTTAGATTCTTCCATTATTTCAGCTGTTGCAAAAAAGCTGGCTGCAAAGCGTATTGAATCGGGGAATAAAGAAGATGCCTGGTGGCCGCAACTTCACTCGTTTGCAGTAGGGCTGGTGGGTTCGCCCGATTTAGTGGCTGCACGTAAAGTAGCTGAACATATTGGCACTGTACATCACGAAATTCATTTTACAGTACAAGAAGGATTGGATGCCGTTCGTGACGTGATTTACCATGTAGAGACCTACGATGTTACAACCATTCGAGCCAGTACACCAATGTATTTGTTGTCGCGTGTAATTAAATCGATGGGGGTAAAAATGGTTCTTTCGGGCGAAGGAGCTGATGAAATTTTCGGTGGTTATTTGTATTTTCACAAAGCACCAAGTCCGGAAGAATTTCACAAAGAAACCGTTCGCAAACTCGATAAATTACATCTTTACGATTGTTTACGGGCGAATAAATCTCTTGCATCGTGGGGTGTCGAAGGTCGTGTTCCATTTTTGGACAAAGAATTTATGGATGTTGCCATGCGACTGAATCCAACAGATAAAATGTGCGGGCTGAATGGAAAAATGGAAAAATGGATTTTACGCAAGGCTTTTGAAAACTATTTGCCCGAAAGTGTGGCTTGGCGGCAGAAAGAACAATTTTCGGATGGTGTAGGTTACAACTGGATAGATTCATTGCGCGCTTTGACCACTGAAATGGTTTCGGATGAGCAGATGGCTAAGGTAAACGAAACTTATCCGATAAACCCGCCAATGAATAAAGAGGAATATTACTATCGCACTATTTTTAGCGATTTCTTCCCATCCAAAGCAGCATCGAAATGTGTTCCTTCGGTTCCTTCGGTAGCTTGCAGTACGCCAATTGCATTGGAATGGGATGCTGCTTTCAAGAATCTGAATGATCCTTCGGGTCGATCGGTAAGCAGCGTTCACGAACAAGGATACAATAAATAGGTAGTTGGTACTTTATAGTTTATAACCGGTAGGTTATAGTAAGAAGTGGTGAGTTGTTGACAGGTTTATAGGAACAATGGTTAGCAAAAAACAGCCATTCATTATTACGGATTAATGAAAAAACTTACCATACACACGCTTCAACACGTTCCATTCGAAGGATTGGGATGTATTGAAGCGTGGATTGTAGAGCACGGTCACACACTGACAAACACTCTTTTCTATCAGAATACGGACTTGCCCGAGTTGGATGATTTCGATTGGTTGGTGATAATGGGTGGTCCTATGGGTGTGTATGATGATGCGATTTACCCCTGGTTGCCGCTCGAAAAGGAATTTATTCGCAGGGCAATTGAACACAACAAAACCGTTATCGGTATATGTCTTGGCTCACAGTTGATAGCCGAAGTGCTGGGAGCAAGTGTTTATCCCAACAAGCAAAAAGAAATAGGCTGGTACGAAATAACAAAAACAAAACCGGCATCCGAACTTTCACTTTTAGCCGATTTCGAAGAAACTTTATCAGTTTTTCATTGGCACGGCGATACTTTTAGTCTGCCCGCGGGAAGTGTGCGCTTGTTTAGCTCTGAAGTGTGTCAGAATCAGTGCTTTTTGTTCAACGAAAAAGTGCTGGGATTGCAATTTCATTTGGAAGTTAGCAGGCAATCACTTACAGAAATGCTTGAAAACGGCACTCATGAACTGAAAGAAAGTGAAACTATCCAATCTGCCAGTCAGATTCTGAACCAAACCTCCCTTATCCAACCTTCCAATCAAAAAATGGTTCAGTTGTTGGATTATTTTAGCCGATTATAGTCTAAACCAGATTTTCATACATTGCACTTTGCGCGTAAGTTAGTGACTAAAGTACGCACAAGGCTTCGCCTACCAAGCTATTCAAGCACTTAACGTATATTGCAAAACGTATTAATTCATTTTGATATTAAAAGTTGTGTATTTTTACACAAAGTTTACAATGTATAAATTTATATGTTGTAGAACATAAAAATTAAAGTTGTAAATACATTGTATATTTAAAACTAATCTCGTATTTTTGTCGTGTTAATTCAGTTAATATTATGGATTTAAACACATAATTAAGCTAAATTAAAGAAAATCAGCACATTATTTACATTTAGAATGCAAAAGTTAGTTAGCATGACGAGCAAGCAAAACCGTATCACAAATTACAATTTATTAAACTTATCAATTTTAAACAGAGCTTGCAGTATGTTAATTGAAGATTATATTATTTACATATTTTATATTAATATTAGCGATAAAATCCGTTTTTGAATGTCATTTTGGTATTCAAGAACGGATTTTTTAGGGTTCTTTTTTGAGATTGGTCGGACGGATGACCGACGGTAGATGGACGGTAGATGAGCGGTAGAAACAGGGCTCAATTTTTAACTAAATCAAGAGCAATTTTCCTTTTACAATAATTTATATTAATCTTAAAAAAACAAAAACAATGGGAGAATCAAAAAACAATCTCGCCACCGAAGGTCTAAGCGGACAGGTAGGTAATTTAGTTTTTCGTCGCCGGAAAGGAGATGGAAAAGTGTTTGTATCCGTTCATCCTTCGGCACATGAAGGGGGACCGAGTGAAGCTCAACAGAGAGTGAATTCAAAATTTCAGCAAGCGGTAGTTTATGGGAAGTCGGTATTGGCTGACCCGAGTATGAAAGCTCTTTATTATGAGAAAGCAACTCCGGGACAGTCGGCTTATAATGTGGCTGTTGCCGATTTCTTTAATGCACCCGATATTAAGGAAGTAGATCTAAGTGCTTATACCGGACAGGTGGGTAGTACTATCAAAGTAAAAGCAGTTGATGACT
>Ga0214228_1000501_pt1 | contig 10574 bp, 7 predicted proteins | sample TroBogypolimnion_21_FD_153066 | JGI IMG/M metagenome (GOLD analysis project Ga0214228, IMG submission 153066) | Freshwater microbial communities from Trout Bog Lake, WI - 05NOV2007 hypolimnion | ecosystem: Environmental > Aquatic > Freshwater > Lake > Hypolimnion/Profundal zone | place: Trout... | reverse complement strand
CTTTGGGGCGAAACCGTTTTAAAATGGTTGGGTTATACACATGGACTTCTTTAAAAATTAATGGTTAATGACAAATGTCAAATGGTTAAATAATTGAATAATTGAATGATATCAGTTCACACTAAAATACACGATAAATTTTCTTTGGAATTCAAAATTGCTTATAAAGCCCGAAGAAAAATGAAAATCAACAATTTTTTGCTGAATACCTGGATTTTTATTCCTAATAGTCTGGATATTAATGCCGGATCGTATAGTCGTGATGATTTTTATAAAGATATACGAACGAATATCCGGTTAATAACTCCGGTGTTTATTGTCAGGGAAATAGCTTCGGGCGATGCTGTGCCACTGAAAAATTTAGAAACATCCATGAAACAGTTGGCATCCTCGCCAACACGCAGCACGATAGCCGAATATGAATACCAGATAAAAATGTTTTCGGCAATCTATAAAAGTGCGATACGTGATCAGTTGGAATACATCTTTAAAACAGCACAACACGAAGATAGAGAGGAATTAATCCATGAGTTTTTGAACGATATTACGGATATTCTCGACAAATACCGCCACCTGGCTCATACCATTAAAACATCTACCGTTAATCAGGTAGTTTACAATTATTACATTTTTGGCGATGAGTTTATGTCTAATCTTACCGAAAAGGAGATTTCGGGATTAATTCATAAATTAAAAACAAAAAGCGAAAATAATTTGAGTAAATCACTGATTGAAAAAGCATTCGGTGTGTTGGAAAAAGAAAAGAAGCACAAAACAGACTGCAATTATTTACAGGTTGACCCCGAAAGTCAAAATAAAAACAGTGAGTTGATTTTCAGGCTTGGTGCTTTGAAAAAATACATCGAAAGTGATTTATTTCTAAATGCCAATAAAAAGCGTGATGGGGTTTTAGCCGAACAGGTATATTACAGTATTGCAGCCGGTTTATCCATGATTTTTGCTACCACGGTAGCCTTTTCGTTCCAGCAGAAGTTTGGAAGTTTTACCATGCCGCTTTTTGTAGCTTTGGTGGTGAGCTATATGCTGAAAGACAGGATTAAAGAGCTAATGCGTTATTATTTTGCTCAAAAAATAAGTGCTAAATACTACGACAATAAAACAACAATCAGTGTAAAAGATAAAGAAATAGGAATGAGCAAAGAAGGATTTGATTTTATAGACGAATCGAATGTACCTCAACAAATTTTACGAATGCGAAACCGAATTCCACTTATCGAGGCAGATAACCGACATGCGAAAGAAAAGATAATTTTATTCCGAAAATCGGTGAAAATAGATCGGGAATTATTGAATCAAAGCACGAATTACAATATAGATGGCGTAGTTGAAATTATACGAATGAATATGATTTCGCTGATGCGAAAAACCGATAATCCTGAAGTTCCGTTATTTGTCATTGACGAAAATAAGTCTGTCAAAAAAATCATGGGAACAAAAAACTATTATATCAATATCATTTTGCAATTTAAACACGAAGAAGATGAAAAATACCTGCGCTATCGGGTAGGATTCAACCGGATGGGAATTAATTCTATCAACGAAATGAGTTGAGAAACTATAACTTTCCCAACATTTCTTTCTAATTAAAAATATGATTACAAAGGTTTATAACGATGTCGTGAATTTTCTGAGTTTCTCAACGAAGCTCCGTAAACTTCGTGCACAAATAAACCAAAGCATTGATTTGCCGGAGATTATCGGCGAACTACCCAATTCACATCCGCGTGGTTTCATCAAGGTTTTCAAAAAAAGGCGTACTACCATTGTCGAAAATTACCTGCGAATCACCAACAGTTTAGAATCGGCAAATTACAACGAACGGGTTCACGCATTAAGCCTTTTGGCCGAGCACATTAACTATTCACGCTCGGTGAGTATGCCACTCAATGCCGCCAGGGTACAATTAGCCCTTATGAAAGAAGTTGTGAAAAACCGCGATGATAAACGTGTTCAGCTTGAGTTGATGCGCGATTTCACAGTTTCGTCCTTTGGTCACCCCCGTTCCATTCGAAATTTCTTGCGCAAACTCGATATTATTGAAGTTCCCGAAATCGGCAAAGAACTGAAAGATCTGAAAATGGGATGGGACTTTCATGTACACGACAGCACCTCGTACGGAATAAAACTCCCGATACAACTCATTATCGATGCTTTTATAAAAGGAATTTCTGAGCTAACCATTGTGTACAACAACCTGAATCGCGAAGATGTGGTAAAAGAAGTGCTCGAAGCAGGGCGAATTTTGGGGATAAAGGTAAATATAGCGCTGGAATTCAGTGCACAAACAAATGGATTAAGATTCCACTATTTGTATATTTTGCCCAATTTTGAAAGCGAAAAGGAAAAATTTAAAACATTTATTAGAGAAGAAAACAGCAATTTTAAAAATTTTCTTCACGAATTAGAAGAGAATGAACTCAAGCGTGAACGCGATATAAAACGACTGCTCGACATTTTCAACACCGAACATCTTCCAAAAATAAACGATGGCTATTCGCCCGATTCCCTTTACTACCTACAAGCTCTTTCGATTGATGACAAAGAAAGTGTTTTTGGTCACAAAATATATTCACATCGCCAGTTAGGAGAGTTTTTGTATCCGAAACTTAAAAAAGTTCTCGAAAAACGAGCGCTTCAAATTTCAGCTTTAAAATTACAAACAGATAAAACTCATGTAAATCTAACGAAAGCGGAACGGGAAAAAATCGGTCGGCAATATCGGGAAATACGCTTGCAATACCGCGATTTAGAACCTGAAAAACTACGTCTGGAGTATTTTAACGGTGATGAAACCCGAAATGTAGAAACAGCCGTAAGCCAACTCGAAGATATATATAAGTTAGCCCGAAAAGCCGGAGGTGAAATCAAGTTTATTCAACCTCTCGAACACGGATTGCAAGCTGCCGTGGATAAAATTATCGAAAACTACCGCATGCTTTCGTACACCGAAGTGTACAATATGTATGGAACTGTAGATAGTAAAAAATCTGATTTCGTGATATTTGCACAATTTATCAAATTGTTGAACGAAGGTGATTTATTTCTAACGGCTCAGTTTTTGACGAATCACGAACTTCAGTACGACACCAAAAAGTTAGAAGATGCTATAGAGCATCTTCGACTGAATAAATTGATTCCCGCCATTGGAAGCGATGCTGCCGGACGTTCAACGCTTGCACCCGGAATGGGATTTGTATTGAAAAGTCGGTTAGCAAAGCATCAAAAAAACTATTTTGCAAAAAATCATCACACCTTACCGGACGAAATTTCGGAACTGATTTTTAAATTAGCTAAAATCCCAAAAGCACCTTTGTCGAAAGACGAAAAACCAACCATTATTTGCTTGGGACGACAAAATAACTGGAAACAAAATCTACTTGGTGACGAAAAAATTGAAAAACCAATACAACCTGCAAGGGCGTGGCAATACCTCAATCCGAGCATAAAAAACACAATATTTATACTCATCGGATTTATTCCGGCTTATTTTACAATTGGCATTGAATACGCGCTACTTTGGCTCGCCATCACCGGTTCGCGCAATATTTTCGTGGACTTGATTTCGGAAAACGGATTTATCCCCAACGAATGGCATACCAACGATGTGAACTGGACCAATGTGGCTCATTCGCTGTTTTGGACAGGATTTTCAGTTCCGATACTTGGGTTTGTAAAAGCACATTTCGATACAATATGGATAGGAGAGCATCAGGGTGCGCTTTTTGAAACAGTGAAATTCTTCTGTATCAATGTTGTCAACGGAATGTACCTCGCTACACATAATACCTTACGCGGTTTTGATAAACGTACCAGTCGCGCCAACTTTTTCAGGAGCATTCTGGCGTGGCCACTTTCGGTGAGTTTTTCACCCATCGGAAATGCATTATTGATTCCAAGTATTGTTCAGGCTAAGTTTTGGTCTGATTTTGTGGCAGCAATCATAGAAGGAAGCGGCAAATACAGCAACATTATCAAGGTAAAAGACCGGATAATGAAGAAATTAGTCCCCGAATTAACAGGTGATAATGCCGAAGTCGAAAAACTGGCTTTACTCGATCTTATATTCTTCGTGCACGAAAGCTCCAGAGCTAAAACAGCATTGAAAAAACAATTAATACCACAACCCGGTCGACTGACACGTTTGAAACAATTTATCCTGAGGCAAAAAACCAAAAATGAACCCAACGAGGCTTATTACAGCATTAAAACCCGAATGGATGAACCGGCAAAGTTCAATGAATTAATCGATTATATTATAGAGCATTATTATCGCGAACAAAGTTTGTATTTAGTCCGCCTGGTTTCAGGAAACTACTATAAACTTCATAAGTGGCTGAATCGACTTTCGGGATGATGGGACGATCGGGAGAACAGACTTCCAAGTCTGTCAATGACAAAAACATTTATTTAACCAATTAAAATACAAATCATGACAATCATTCTTTTTGGCCCTCCGGGCTGTGGGAAAGGCACACAAAGTGCCTTAATTGCTGAAAAATTCAAATTGAAACACATTTCTACCGGCGATATCCTTCGTGCCGAAATGGACATGGGAACCGAACTTGGTCTGTCGGCAAAAAAGTATGTAAACGAAGGAAAATTAGTGCCCGACGATGTAATTATCGAAATGCTGATGAAAGCCGTTAAATCAGTTGATGCCGGTTTGAATGGCGTTTTATTGGACGGATTCCCACGTACAACAGCTCAGGCTGAAGCATTGGAAGAAAAATTAGCCAGTACCAATAACCAAACCAATGTGTTGATTGATTTGAAAGTAAACGATGAGGAACTGGTTACCCGTATGTTACTTCGCGGGAAAACCACAGGCAGAGCCGATGATAATCCTGAGACCATAAAAAAACGATTGCAGGTGTATGCCGAACAAACCTATCCGGTAAAAGCATTCTATCAGAAATTAAACAAATATGTAGCCGTGAACGGTTTAGGAAAAATCGATGATATCTTTGCTCAAATTTGTGCTGAAATTGAAAAAGCGATTTGATGGGATGAAACGCTTTTCCAAAGTTTCTTTCAACTTCGGAAAAGATACAGGGATGAATTTTTGGACAGAATCGGAATCCTGACCTCCCGAAAAATAAAAACTATGTATAAACTCAAAATCTCCCTTTTAGTGTTCATTTGCGCGACTCATTCATCTTTAGTCAGTGCACAATCCGCATGGCCCGGTGTGCAATGGGCTTCGGCAGTTAATCTGTCGGCAAGTTATCCATCGGATGCCATCGGACTGAGTGGAATGTATTGGAACAGCTATACCGGTCGGCTTTATACCATCGGCGACAAAGGCTATTTCTATGCACTTCAGTACAACAAAACCACAAATCTGTTCACACTGATAGGCACAAACTCCAGCATGAACGGACCCGAAGGAGTAACCATGGTCAACGATTCTGTTAACGAGTTTTACACCATCGACGAAAACAGCTACCAGATACGGAAATACACGCATGATGCCGATTTCTCGAATATTGCGCTCTCGAAATACTGGTATTTGTTGCAATCACCATCGCCCATGACCAATACAGGTAATACCGGACCGGAAGGAATTTGCTTTGTGCCGGACAAGTACCTGAAACGAGTAGGATTTATCAGTTCGGTAAGCGGCAAAACCTATACTTCCACCAAAGGAATGGGCGGATTGATATTCATAGCCCATCAGAATGGTGGCTACGTGTGGGTTTTTGATGTTAATCCGCAAGTTACCAACGATTTCGCTTATGTGGGGAAGTACAAAACCAACGAAACCGAAAGTTGCGATGCCGCTTTCGACCGTTCCACCGGATTGTTGTATATACTGCACAATACCGGTGATAATTACTTAGAAGTAACCGACATGACCACCACTTTAGTTTCGGGCGAATATAAATTCGTTACCGAAAAGGAATTTTTGATTCCCAACCCCACGGGTTCTATCAACGTGGAAGGTTTTGCCCTTTCGCCCAAATATCCGACTGAAACGAATATGGGCGCGTGGCTGTGTCGCGACGTGAAATTAGCTGATAATGCCGATGCCGTGCGTTGGTTTCCAACTTTCGCTGCCGAAGGAACGGATATCAGAACCGATACACCGAACATTATTAAACAAACCGACGAATTCAATGTGTTTCCAAATCCGGTGCGAAACGAGTTTAAGCTCACTTACACCGGAACTGAAATGACTGAATATTCGGTGCAAATGTATTCAAGCCTGGGGCAATTGGTATTGGAAAAAAACCATCTGATTTTTCCCGAAACGATTCAGGTTTCAACTCTTAAAAATGGCTTTTATGTGATGAAAATTAGCTCCAACACGGGCCTACAAACCCTGAAAACGATAGTAAAAACCGAATAATGTAACAAATCCTTAATTTATCAGTGTATTTCTTCATTTTTTCCATACAAATTGAAATAAATCTACAAAATATGCTGATTTATTCAAAATAATCTTACTATATTTGTCAACTATTTTTGATATTTATTCCGAAAATATCCGTTTAAAATCAATTCATTTTTAATACAAACTTTTTAAAAATTACAATCATGAAAAAAACTACTTTTTTTAAAATGATGCTCGTGGTAATGATAACTTCAAGCATAAATGTGTGGGGACAAAACACTTCAAATTTTAACGATGGATATTTATGTGTATTTAAAAATGCTGCTCCAGCAGGATCTTCAGTAGTTTTAACTGGTACTACAACTTCTGGAAGCGCTACCATTACAAATATCTCATCTACAGCATCATTGGCTTTGGGAATGTCTGTAACAGGAACAGGAGTGCCAAATAATGCAGCTATCACTGCAATTATTGACGGAACAAGTATAACAATCAATGCGAATCTAACAGCTTCTGGTACTCCATCTTTAACATTTAATGCAGCTCAGGGAAGCTGGGGTACAGCAGTTGTAGTTGAAGAATATCTTCCAAATACAGCTAGCCAAAGCTCACCAAATTTTAGCATTGCATTACCAACCACTGGGTCAAATAAAATTATATGCGGAGCAACAACTTCTTCAAATGGCGCAATGACTCGATCTGAAAATGGACGATATCTAATAGTTCCAGGATATTTTAATAATCTCGGCGATTTAAATTCTCTATATACTTTACCTGTTATGAGAACTTTGAATGGTACAGGAACGCTTGGAGTAGGCATTCAGGCAGCTACTACCGGATGGTACACTGCTGCTAATGATTATAGAGGAGCAGTATCGGATGATGGCACAAATTTTTGGACAAGTGGTGGCACTTTAGGAGTCAGATACTCTAACGATGGCATAACCGTTACAACAGTTACTACTGGCACAGGCAGTAGCTATACAAATATACGAGTTGTAAACATATTTAATGGTCAATTATTTTATTCAACTGGTTCAGGAACTCCTTCTGTTGGAATTTATCAGGTAGGTACTGGCAAACCAACAAGTGTAATTGCAAGTACTCCTACAATATTAACAGCTCCAACTTCTTATAGCTTTTCTATAAGCCCAGATGGTCTAACAATGTATGCTATTAATACAAATACTATTGTGAAATATATATATAGCGGAGGTGCTTGGGGTAGTGCAATAACATGTTTTACTTTAACAGCTGCAACTGGTTTAGCTGTCGATTGGACTAATTATTCTTTTTCTACAACAGGATTAAATAATGCTATAATATATGCTTGTAATACTACAAATTTGGTTGCAGGTAACGATAACGGAACAGCTGCAATTACTACAACTACATTAAAAGCATTAACCGGATTAAATTCTTTTAAACAATTAGCCTTTTCCCCCATTAAACAAACCGTAAGTTTAGGTACAGGTTCACCTGCTGTATCAAACTTGGCTCAGGGAGTTTCGAATGCTGTATTGTTTCAGTTTAATTTAAAAGCAGATGAAGGAAATTCAACTATCAAGAAACTGACACTTGCCGAAACAGGAACTGAAGTACCGGGAACCGATGTAAGTAATTTCAGATTAATCTACGATGCTAATGGTGATGGCATAGCCGATCCAAGTGAAATAGCTGTACCTCTTGCTACAGGAACGGTATCGGGGACAAGCATTGTGTTTAGTAACATTTCTCAAACCTATATTAATCAAGGAAGTAGCAATAATTATTTGGTAATTGGCGATATTTCGGCAACTGCTACTACGGGTAATACAATCATTCCAAGCATTGTTTCCAACAAGACTTTAAATTCTGTAAACTATACCACTAATTTGGTAAATGCAGGTGCAAGTTATGTGAATATTGGTACAATTGCTCCAACCGGAAACACACTTTCAATTGTCAGTTCTGGTGGTGGTAATGGACTTTCAAATCCAACATCACATATTGCAGTTACAGTTTCCAAGGGCATCATAAACTTTAACGCTATTGCGAATCAAACGGTAGAAATTTTCAATGCTGTTGGTCAGAAATTAATCAGCAAAACCACTGTCAACGGGTTGAATACCATTGCGGTTTCGGCAAAAGGCGTTGTGTTGGTAAAAGTAGGCAGCCAAATCAGTAAAGTAGTTTTGTAGAAAGGTTTTTATTTAAAATTATACTTTTCCAAAGTTGAAAGAAACTTTGGAAAAGTATTAAAAAAAATACGAATTATTCACTCCTAAAATTTTTAGAATCATGAAAAAAAATACGATTTGTAAATCAGCATTGGCTGCATTGCTCGTACTTTGCAGCACATCCGCTTCGGCTCAACAAACCTTTGGAAGTGGAAATTTGGCTGTATTGTTGGCTGCCGCTTCAGCCAATAACACTACGGTAAGTGTACTTGAATTAGACAAGGTTACTAGCAATCAAACCGCTATTCAAACCATAGCCATTCCGGCCACCGGCACGGATGCCATCAGGGTTTCGGGTTCAGCAAGTTCTACGCTTTATGCCGCCAACTCTAACGATGGTTCGCTTTTTTGCTTTACGGGACATAACAGCGAAACGACAAGTGGCAATATTAATGCTGTAGTAGTACGTGCAGTTATGGCGTTGGATAAAAGTGGTACGATTACTAAAAAAACAACTTATTCAGGCACAGCAGGCAATCAGACACGTTGCGCAAGCACCATTGATAATACAAACTTTTTTATTGGCGATCAGGTTGGGCTGTTTACAAATAATGCTACTGCAGCCGATCCAGCCGGAAACTTCAGAGGTATTAAGGCTTTTGGCGGCACAATGTATGCCTTTACCGCCAGTGCTTCGCTTGCTCCTGTTGGTACTTTTGCAAGTACTACCGGTGCTACATTCACAGCATTACCCGGTTTACCCCTAGGTTCATCGGCTATGCAGGATTTTTGCCTGATTTCTTCGGGTGCGAACGGCACTGCTTACGATGTGCTTTATATTTTGAGTGCAAGATCGGCAACTATGGGTAGAATTGACAAATATTCATTGGTTTCGGGCACATGGACTCCAAATGATACTGTGGCAACCACTTATGGTGGCTTTGGTTTGGTGGCTGAAAAATCGGGAACCGGAGCAAATCTTTATCTGACCACCGGCACCGGTGCTACGGTTGCCAATCAGGTTTTGAAAGTAGTTGATGCAGCCGGTTATAATGCAACTATCAACATTTCAGGAAACACTTCGCTGTATACTGCTACTGCCGGCACAATACTGAAAGGAATAGCATTTGCACCAAAATCAGTTAATAACTCGGTAACCAATCCAACCAATAAAACATGGTTAATGGATGGCAATAAAGTTACTTTCTTTGTTTTGCCAAGTGCTCCGGTCGAAATTTTCTCGCTCACCGGAAGTAAATTAGCAAGCTTTGAACCCGCTGATGTGATTCATTTGAATCTGCAGGAAGGCATTTACTTTATGAAAGTGGATAGTAAAACCACTAAAATCTTTGTGAAATAAAATACCTAAAAAAAATACCAGATTACCGCCTGAAATAATTCGTATTTCAGGCGGTTTTTTTGTTCCTTTGTAATCGCAAAATAAAAAGCTTATGGCAGAAGAATTAGAAATATCAACCGCTGCTTCGAAAGCAGAAAAACAGCAAGCCTTGCTTCCACAATTAGAAGCCTTAATAAGCGCTGAGAAAGATTTGACAGCTAACCTGGCAAATATATCCGCGGCTTTACATAGCACTTTTGGCTGGTGGTGGGTTGGTTTTTATTGGGTAAAAAGCGAAGAACTGGTTCTTGGACCGTTTCAGGGACCGATTGCATGTACCCGTATCAAATTTGGGAAAGGAGTTTGCGGTACAGCCTGGAAAGAAGCCAAAAGCATTTTAGTTCCCGACGTCGAGAAATTTCGGGGACATATTGCTTGCAGCAGCAATTCGGTAGCCGAAATTGTCGTTCCGGTTTTTGATTTTCAAAATAATGTTGTCGGAGTTTTGGATGTTGATAGTGAACGATTTGATGTGTTAGACGAAACCGATGTTGACTTGTTGGAAAAAGTAAGTCAGCTAATTACGAATAATCACTTCACAAATTGATTTTTTATAAATATGTTTTTAGTACATGACAAAAATTATATAGCGATATAATTATTTGATTATCAATAAAATAGATATCATTTTATTTGGAAAAGACCTTGAAATTTCGTATCT
>Ga0214228_1000500_pt1 | contig 10637 bp, 3 predicted proteins | sample TroBogypolimnion_21_FD_153066 | JGI IMG/M metagenome (GOLD analysis project Ga0214228, IMG submission 153066) | Freshwater microbial communities from Trout Bog Lake, WI - 05NOV2007 hypolimnion | ecosystem: Environmental > Aquatic > Freshwater > Lake > Hypolimnion/Profundal zone | place: Trout... | reverse complement strand
TGCTTGCAGCACGAACCCAAAAGGCCTGCATAGGTGGAATGTAATTGGTTACATCGGCCGGAACGCTAATACCAATACCAGCGGCACAATCTACAGAGTTATAGGTGTAGAAATAATAACTTCCTCCTACATTGGTTCGATACCACATGGTATTTGATACTAGATTGGTTTTTGTTACTCCGTTCCAGTTCAGATACGAAGGATATGGATTTCCTACCAGATTATAGCCTGCATAAGCTTGATTTGATGTATAGGTCAATGCATAAGATCCAGTTCCTGTTGTAATATCACCCGTGTTTAATGTACCTCCGCTGAAAGTAACACCATTGGTGACTGTCAGCAAACTTGCATCTACATTAGCCACATATCCCTGAGCAATAGCAAGTGAAGTGACATTATCTGATATTTGAGGCCAGTTAAGTGGAGCAAAGCTACCCTGTGTTTCATTATACGAATATAATTTATTGATATTTGATGCTGCAGCTGCATTAAATACTGAACTGTAAGCTCCGGATACAGGACTTGAAATATACCAGTTACGATCAGTAGTGAGGAACTGCTGCACGGTGGTATTTCCAGTTACAGTCAGAGCACCAGTAGTTGTTTTATCTACCAGTGTGGCAGTACCACTTGATGAACTCTGTAATTGCAAATCGCCACTAACCGATAAGCTTTTATTCAAATCAATGGTAAGTTGAGTACCCGGAGCAGAAGTTATTGAATGGACAGAAGTATTATTTACATCTATTTCCAAAGTACCACAGCCGATAATGCTAATATCGCTACTAGGCGACAGCGTTAAACTCGACACCAAAGTATTGGCTGTAGAAACTACGCCAGTAGAAAGAATACTAAATGCTGTTGCTGCAGAAACTCCCTGTGTATAATTTCCATCAGCAGCTACGGTAACCGTTACAGTATAAGTTCCTGCGGCAGTTGGCGGAGTTGAACTGGCAGAATAAACGGTTGGTGCTACTCCAGCATAGCTGAAAGTATAATTGGAACCCGTTCCGGTATTAGTGGCTGCATTGGGTCCTTGTGACGAAGCATTGTAAGTATAGGTACCTACCGTTGGAGTAACTGTTGGAGTGGCAGCGGTGATAGTAAATGTATAAGCACTTGAAGATGCAGCATTGTAGTTTGTACCAGCCGCAGCACTTGCCACCACTTGATAATTTCCCGCATTGGTTGGAGCAGTTGCCGATGAATAAGCAGTTCCACTGGTATTAGTATATAATAAAGTTGGAGTACCTCCATCACCATTGTAACTAACTGTAGATGGACCCTGAGCCGAACCATTGTATGTAAAGCTTTGTGTACCCGATACGCTAATTGATGGTGTAGCTTTGGTAATGGTAATTGTTCCGGCTATTTTATTAAACCAATAGTTACCATAGGTAGTGTTTAAACCTGAATTGTAAGTTATTGTAACTCCGGATGTTCCGGCAGCAGTGGTATTGGTATAAGTGGTCGTATAGGTGGCTGTACCAGTCATAATGCCAGAATTATCACTTCCTACAAAGCCTGATGGGGTATAGTTTTCTGCAGCTGTAACGGCTGAAGCTGCAGTCCCATAGGTTACTGTTTGATTACCAGCCGTAATGTTCAATTGTGCTTGATTAATAGCTGCCCAATAAGAAGCGTTAGCTAAGCTATAGTTTGAGGCTAATCCACCATTAGCTCCATTTACAAGGGTATAAACGATTGTTCCTTGTTCTCCCCATACATTTGGCGATGACAAGGTGCATGAAGCAGTAGCAGTAACAGTTTCGGTGCCAACAAAGCCGGTTATTGTGCCTACAGTAATAGTTCCAGAAGTTTTATTTCCATTATATGTTTTTGCAGCAATGGAGTATCCGGTAACGCTTAATGCTTTGGGCGACACTGCATTTCCACTGGCAGCAGTAGTTATATTTACCGGATTTGCTCCGGTACTTGACAATACAATATTTTGCGAATTATAAGTACCTAAAACAGCAGCATTAGCAGCTAATCGAATATACAATGTACCACTCGCAGTTCCTCCCGATTGTGTAAATGTGGCCGTACTTCCATAGCTTGAACCGTCACTGGAGACCTCAAAACCACTTGGGGCGGTAGCTACCAAATTAGCAGACAAATTGGTACCTCCTACTGTAAATGTTTGTGCTGTTGAAGCGGTACCATAGGTTGTTGTAAAGGCTGAGGCTGTAGCGGCTCCTGTAATTGTACCTGATTGTGCTGTAAAATTGGCAACCAATGTTCTATCAGCGCTTGCAGTAAAAGTATAAGTAGGGTTAACAGATACCTGGGTGCCATTTTCTGTCCAGTTTACAAAGGCATAGCCGCTGTTGGGAGTTGCGGTTAGCGAAACACTTGTTCCCGGATCTGTTAGACCCGTCGTACCGCTTACACTTCCATAAGAAGCATTATTTGAAGAAGCTGTAATATTCCATTGTTCACGATAAAACGAAAAATCATCCACATATACATTACCTGTACTCCACATGTAAACAGTTAAACCCACAGTTTCAGTAGCAGTAGCTGTAAATGTATAACTTCGTTTTTGCCATGTATTCCCTGTGAGATTTCCTGAGTTATGAGTACCTAGTGATGTTCCACTATAAATGACTGAATAACCTTTTGTTCCTACTCCTAGTACATAAACACTATAAATGTAGGTTTGACCTGATGTTACACTTACTTGTTTAGTCAAATAGCAATTTTGAGATTGTTGACTAGTACCCGTCATATTAACATATTTGGTGCCACTGTTTCCAGCAACTGCATTAGCAATAACTTGACTAGACCCAGTACTAGAACTTGTATTTACATACCCATGAGCTGTTGCCGCATCACCTACAGTATAGCTTTCAAAGTCATCGAAAAAAACTTTCGTTAGTGTTTGTGCATTCGTAAAAACTGCGAACATAATTAGCATTAATGCAAGTGTAATTTTGGTTTTCATATCATTGTAATTTAAAGATTTATCTTTGGGGTTGTTAGCGCTGTATCAGTACAGAACTCAACGATACAAAAATAGGGTGGAAGATGAAAATAAAAGTTCGGTTCGATTTCAAATAGGTGGAATCTGGGTTCAAAACTGAACTGATTGAGTATCAGAGTATGGTTTGGGCTAAAATTAACAACAAAGCGTGAGTTCGATTTTTCAATTTCTTTACTGAGAGCTTGTATGAGATAGTGATGTTTCCAGTGGGACAACGGAGTTCCAACTCCGTTTATATATAGTCGAAGTTGGAACTTCGACCTCCCGCTGCTTCCCGTAGTAGCAGGTTTGACCAGTACAGGTCAAAGTAACGCAATCGGGTTATACCAACAGCTGTGTACGAACGGATAGCTTAATGTGCACCTAGGCTGATGGAATAGTAATGCCTGAACAGGGTACAAGCAAGGTGCAGCAGAGAAGTATAGTGAGCTTGTAAAGTATTTGAATATCAATAAGGGTGATTGATTTTCTGAATTAGATGGCTAAAAGGTTTTCTTTAGATAATTCGGTATTGCTTATCTTATTTGCCCTTAGTACAAGTAATTGACAAGATTTATAAGCCTTATTATCAAGAATATATGATATTTCCTGAGTCGAATCTACGTTAGCAGCTTACTAAGTAATAGAAACAACATATTCTTTGTATTATAAATTTAGGGCTTCAACCACTTCATAATCTCATTTGCAATCAGTTCGTGGCCTTTTTCGTTGGGATGATTAATCTGTGCCATGTACTTATCCAATTCCGTTTTGTCGGAAAAAAGAAAACTGAATGCTTTGTACGTGTCAGCCAGGCCAATATGATTTTCGGCAGCAAGTTTTCTTATTTGTTCGGTATGTTTGTTCAACTCGTTTTGCGAATCCAATAAATTCACTCTGGTATCGGGCGAAGGAGTGAGCAAAATCACTTTTATTCCTTTATCCATTGATTTCTTAATCATTTGATCCCAGGCTTTGTACGCCCGTTCGAGCCCAATATACCGGTCATTCAGCCCATAATCAATAAAAATCAAATCAGGTTTATGTGTCAGCACATCGGATTCGAATCGCGATGTTCCCATTTCGGCATTTTCGCCGCCAATTGAAGTTATAATCACATTTACGACAGCGTAGGGGTACAATTCCTTAATTTTTTTCAACACAAGAAAAGGATATGATGCCAGGGTATTTACCACAGGTGTTTTGAAATAGCCCGAAGGAACACTATGCCCATGAAAAACGATATTAATTGTTCTGTTTTTTGGCCACTGTATCTGCATCTCTGCTTTTAAGTTTTTCAAGTAGGTATTGGTATCTGCCACAGACAAATATGCCTTCGAATCAGAAACCGGCAACGCATTGTTCTGACCTGAAACAGTTATTTCAAGTGCCAAAAAGAATAATAGAAAAGAAATGAATTTCATAGATTTTGTGTACATGATTTTATTTTTTTAAGTATGTAATTGTTACCGGTCCAATCAAGCCCGATTTTATCCGTCCAACGTATTTCGACGGAGTAGTTAAATAATGATTCCCAAGTGTGTTGTAAATTAGAACTTCCAGTTTGTTATCACCGGATTTTAGTTTTCCACTAAGGTCAAATTTCCAGGGCGGTGTCAATTTAGCATCCAGTGGCTGCCCGTTTATCCAAACCTGAGCCGACGAAACCAAATCGCCCAGATCGAGACTGATTTCGGTTGAGGCAGCTTGTTGAGCCGTAATGTTCAGCGTTTTGCGATACCACATTCCGCCTGAGTAAGTTTTTAGTGATTCGTTATTAGCCAAATCGCCTGCTTGTATTTTACCTTTAGCACAATCAAACCGGATTGGCTCAGGCAGGGCAGCTCCGCCAAAAAGCCCCGGACTTTGTTCAATTCTCAATGCAATTGACGCTGATTTTTGAATACTGTCAGGAAAAATCACTTTCCACACCGGAATAGTTCTATCCGCATTTTTTGTATAGTCCGTTTGAACGACCTGAGCTTTCAGATGAATGCCCGATGCCCATACTTCGGGTTGATTGGCACTTGTAATATACATAAACCTTGTTCCCGGAGGTGATTGAAAACGATACAATCCATAAAAATGATTTCTCTCAGGATAACAATTAAATTTAAGCACAGCCGGATTATCGAACCAAGTGGTGGCAAGAGGAGTATTTTGTTGTTGGTTGAATGTTAACCCATTATTTTCAAGTATAAAATAAGCCCGACCAATGTTATTGTATTTTAGTAAAATTGTATTCTGTCCGACATTCAAGCTCACCGTTTCTGAATTCAGGGCTACTTCGTGCTTGTTGATAATTATTTTTGTCGGTAATAAACCTCCTTTTTTCAGGCTTGCATTGACTTTTGCATCACAATAAACCGTTGACCACAAGTAATATACCGAACCTTCGGATTCCTTCAACAAAGGCACAACAGGTGCTGCCATCCAGGCTTTTTTGTCCAGTTCACCCAAGGAAATGAGTTCGTCATGAATCACCGCTTTCAGTCCGTGGTAGCCCTGGTGACCGGGATCGTCTTTCAATCCCCACCGCCACGAAAATTCATACGGTTGCCAAAAATATTTCACAGAGTTTAGCTCAAATGCTTCATTGGTATTTATTGCTTTCTGGTTCAGAATTTTTGCCTCCAACAAAGCTGAGTCCAACTCATTGGGAAGCGGACCGAGTTTTAAAAACTGCGGTCCATACGAAACGCTTGCCGTTGACCATTTACTGTCGTCATACGCCGGATTTTGCCAGTTCAGGGAGTTTGAAGTTTGCTCCGAGAATTTCATTTTCCAGGTTTCAACCCCAATTTTATCGTCGAAAGCAGGCAAGCGGTAATCTCCGTATTTATTATCCAATGTAGGCTTGAGTTCAAATTCCCAATCGCCATCCAGTACCGTTTTTTCTACTTTGGTTAGGCTTGGGTTTGTTTCCAACTCAGCCTTTCCGGGGCTAAACACAATCAATTGAGCTTCTGTTTTTTCCAACGGTAAATGAAGTGTTGTCCCTTTGTCAGTCACTTCTACTGCTTTAAGTTCTTTTGTACTCGCATCCCAGGGATTCCAGAGTTCAATTTTTCCGCTTGTACGGAAAAAGCATTCAGTGCCTTTGGGGACACCATATACAAAATACAAGTCGCGCGTTCCCAGTTTTCGGTGCATAATATTTGACGTGATATCACTGCCCGGTATTTTAAAATCAGGTGTAATTGTTTCGCTGATTACCTGCGCAACGCTTTTAAAATCAGGGATGAACATTCCCAGCCCACCCGCGCTATTTCGTTGAGTGTAGGTTTTATCGTTTTCAATTTGATCTTCGTAAGTTACGCCAAACATTTCGCGAATCATCGACTGTAATTGTGGGTCATTGCCACCCATGCGGTCACTGGCTTCGGGAAGTCCTGCTACAGCTATCACTGTACCGCCTGCCCGGTAAAATTCCAGTACTTTTTGTACGGTTGAATAGCGTACTGCAGCTAATGCAGGTAAAATGAGTATTTTATAGTTTTCTCCACTTACCTGCAATTCTTTGTCATTTATTTTACATCGGTTTAACGACTCAAAATCCATAAAATCAAAATCTATTCCTTTCGGATAAAGATTATTTGCCAAATCGAAGGCTGTTTTAGTGGATTCTTTTCCTTTCAGATTGGCTTCAGTTGGGGCAACGGGGTAAATCATGGCCACATCGCAGCGGTGGTAACCTTGCGATAAAATATAGCTCAATCGCTCGGTACATTTCAGAAATAAATCCATGTTAGCCCAATAGGGTTGCCTGAAATGGTTATCGGGTGCTGCCCATTCCCACCAGCTTCCATGCGTGGAATAATACAGACCGTGCAAGCTGAGCAGGTTATGCCCCATGGCAAAATCGGTAAAAGTGGCGTCAGCTAACTCTTGGCTGCTGGTGCCCCAACCACTGCCGTAATAGCCTTCCAACCATGTTCTGGGTCGCTCATACAGGTGACTGATGGAGCTTGCAACTTTGGCTTTTACAATATTCTTACCCAAATCGGGCTGATCACATCCCGGTCCGGAGAGCCAGCGCTGAGTGCGGAAATAATCGCCAAATTCAGTCACATCCTGCCCACGTCCGCCATGATCGCAGCCAAAAAGCATCCCACGACTGTTGTGCCAGTTATATACCGGCTTGAAAAAACCATCTTCGGTGAGCGATACCATCACATCATTATAATCCAATCGGGTTTTGTAGGACTCGGGACCCAGGTCTTCGAAAAGCTGGTCTAATTTTGTGCTAATATCATAGCCTTTCCTTTTCCTGAATTCTTCTGCAAACCGGGTATTCCACAAAAAGCCCCTGATACCAAATTGCAGTTCGTCGGAGAAAAAGAAATTCAAGCCTTTTCCGCTTTCTCCGGGGCAATGATCCTCGAATCGCTGATAAAACTTTTCATTCACTTTCTGACCCGAAAGGGGGTTCATCGGGTCGAATGAGGTTTTTACGGTTGTTTTGTAAACTGCAATTACTACCCATTTACCGCCCCTGGCAGTCCATTTTAATTGATTGTTAGTGACAAAGGGTTTTAAATCAATTTGAGAAGTGGCTACTAATTTGTTATTTTGAATTTGATAGGCATTGATACTCATCCAATCTGCAGGCAGACTGGTTTCAAGATTTTCATTGCCAGTTACTTCAAACTTTTTCGATTCCAGTTTAGCACCATGAAGCGATGGATTCTCATTCAGCATCTCGTCGATATACCAACCCTGACCTGCCGCACCAAGGGTGTAGTCACTCAGGCTAACCGACATGCCTCTTGCTTTCGCTTCCCTGACAAACCATTGAACTAAATTCCACCATTTATCACTAAAAAGTGCCGGCTGACTGGGCATGGTCAATCCATAGTTTGCCCCGCCTTTGTCAGTATGGCAGTAATTAATCTGAAGACCGGTAATACTATGATCTTTTAACTGGTCGAGCTGCGATGTAATTCGCTCTGTTGTAAGCGTATCGCCTAACCACCAGTAAAAAGACACTTCACCGTATCCTTTGGGTGGGTTCTTAAAGCCGGGAAGTACATCGAGTTTGGGTGAACGAATCGGAAAACCGGGAGGTAAACCCGACTCATTTTGAGCGGTTGCCTGGAATGTAAATAAGACAAAACACAGGTAAGTAAATAGTTTTACAATTCTTAAATAAACTCTCTTAAAATTCTCCCGGGTTTGAGCCATCAATTTATTTCCGTTGGTTTGAACCTGATTTAAAGGTTGTTTCATATCCTATATGTTTCGTTTAAAATCCTCAGTCGCTGTATTTTTTAAAGTTATTAGCCATTCCATTTATTCTGTTATTTCAGTATCAATTCAATGACAGGAATTTCAGTATTCGGTTTTAGCACCGGTAGAGCTAATTGTAAATCTTCTTTTTGTACGGTTTCCTGTAAGCCATATTTTACTTTTCCATGGAAACGGATTTCAGATCCATCGTGTAAAATCTGTGCGTATTTTACTTTTCCGGCCATTCCTTCCAGTGTTATCTCACCCAAGGGATACTGCAAGAGATGCAGGTATAAGCGACGACTAACAGGATTGTAGGTGTACAGGCAGTTCGCAGGACATTTGAACGTGTCAGGAGCTTGTGTACAGCCATAAATTGAGCGGTCGTTATATTTCATCCACTCACCCATAGTTTTCAGGCGTTCCTGTGCCCGATAATCAAAACAACCCCGGGAGGTTGGTCCCACATTCAGGATTAAATTGCCACCCTTGCTTACATTTTCGATTAACATGGTAATCAACTGTTGCGGACTTTTCCAGGTATTTTCGTCACGGTTGTAGCCCCACGAACCGGAAAATGTCTGACACGATTCCCAGGCTACACGTTGACCATTAATTTCAGGCCATTTGGAGGGTACATATTGTTCAGGCGTAGTGAAATCCCAGCCACCTTCAAGATCTTTCAAATCCAATCGGTCGTTTACCAGAATATTCGGCTGCAATTTTCTGATAGTCCTGATCAAATCCTCTGAGCCCCATTCTTTGCGCCCTTTTTCCTTGTACGAGAAATCAAGCCAAAGAATGCTTATTTCACCATAATTGCTGAGTAATTCGGTGAGCTGATTTTTCATATACTGGCGATATTTTGCCATGTCACGGTTTTTGTTGATTGAGTCCAGCTTTTGTTTATTATAAGGATATAAGGGATGCATCGGGTCAAGTGTAAAATCAGGATTATGCCAGTCGATGAGTGAATAATACAGGCCGACCTTTATGCCTTCCGCCCGCATCGCTTCAATCAGTTCTTTCAATGCATCACGCTTAAAGGGAGTATTGGTGATTTTAAAATCCGTATATTTACTGTCCCAGTTGCAGAAGCCTTCGTGGTGTTTGGCAGTAATTACAAAGTACTTCATTCCTGCCTGTTTTGCCATTCTGGCCCACTCAGCGGGCTGGAACAAATCAGGATTGTATAAGTCAAAGTATTTCTGATAATTTTCGTCGGTAATTCCCTCGTTTTTACGCACCCATTCATGACGGGCGGGCATGGAATATAATCCCCAATGTATAAACATACCGAAACGGGCATCGGTCCACCATTTCATTCGTTGTTCTTTGTGCTCTTTGGTTTCAACCGGAAGTTGAGCGAAAGTCGATGCTGCAACTACTGCAAGCAATAAAAAGGTTGTTAGTTTTCTCATATTGATGTTTTTAAAATTGATTTTTTGTAAGTTTTGTAAATCAATGGTTCGTTAGATAATAATCATTTTCACGCAAAGACGCAAAGTCGCCAGGAAAACTGTTGTCCAACAGATAACGAATTACGTCAATTTCTCTTAAACCTGATTGTTGTTAGCTTGTTATATTTTAAATTTGCGTCTTTGCGACTTTACGTGAGTATTAATACACAAAGAATATCTAATTTCAATATTTATGTTCTAAATGTATGTTAGCCAAACATTTAATTGCTTTTATAATGATGTTTTGTTAATGTATTATTGTTTAAATATTAAAGCTGTTTTTCTATATTTATCAGTTCCCCGATGTTGTATTTCTTTCCATTTGTAAGCATAGTGCTCTAACTTCCATCCCGATTGTTTTATTCCATTACTTTTTTATTCAACTCCACAGCGACAATGGTTACGACTTTATCCGTTCGGGTAATACCCGATAAAGTTATTTCCCTGTCCTTTTTTTGGTACATTTTTACAGCTGATTTGTCTGCAACGAGGTAGGCTTTGACTGCTTTTTGACCCTTATTCAGAGTCGGCAAGGTGAGTATTTCGCCTTTAAAATCGTTCAGTATATACACATAAATTTTATTGTCTTTGTAGGCAAAACCATATTGTCCGTCTTTCGGATTCCAGGGACCGCCACGGGTTCTGTAGACTGCTTCGCCCACCTGGTTGAGCCATTTCCCCATTTCAAGCAATCTATCCTGAACAGCCTGCGGTATTTGTCCGTGTCTGTCGGGACCCACATTCAGCAGGAAAACCATATTGCGGATAACACAGTCGGCGAGCATTCTTTTCAGAAAATCCAGCGATTTGATTTTATCGGGGTCTTCGTACGATTTTGCATAGCCCCAGGCTGTGCCAATCGACAGACATTTTTCATAAATGTCTTCGGTGCGAACCGCACCGGTAATGGGCGCATTGCCTTCTTCGGCTTTAATATCTCCAGTCCATCCGCAACGGGGGTTTACGAGTATGTCAGGTTGGTA
>Ga0214228_1000497_pt1 | contig 10689 bp, 6 predicted proteins | sample TroBogypolimnion_21_FD_153066 | JGI IMG/M metagenome (GOLD analysis project Ga0214228, IMG submission 153066) | Freshwater microbial communities from Trout Bog Lake, WI - 05NOV2007 hypolimnion | ecosystem: Environmental > Aquatic > Freshwater > Lake > Hypolimnion/Profundal zone | place: Trout... | reverse complement strand
AGGATGGATTCCAGTCTGCGTTAGTTGAAAATTTAAATTCTCCCGTATTTAAATAACCGTTAAAAGTGTACTTGGTTAAATTCGTTTTGTCTTGAATCATCAATACCGGCCCATACTGAATCCATCCATTTATGGCTGCAGGCCCATTTATTCCTACATTGTCACTTTGGGCAACCATTTTGCCCGAAAAAATTGCACTAATGCATAATAGCATTGTCAAACGAAAAAGTAAATTTGTTTTCATTGTTGTAAAAAATTAAATTGTTAGTAAAATAGATTGTTGATTATTTAGTTTGTTACTTAGTATGGATTACCATACCTTGGAATGGCAATCCATTTTTGATGTTGATTCATTATTGTTTTACAAAACTGAGTGACAAAGTTTCGATATTTGCTGTAATTACATAATTTCCGGCAGTGATTATGTTCCACTTTTTGTCATCTGCCTGACCACCAATATGGCGGTACATGTGAGTGTCATCAACACGCTCATACATATCCTGACCAAAACTTCCATCGCGATTGACAGGGAATTTGAACTCACCTGCTCCCATTGGACCTGTGTAATTGAAGATGCATCCATCTACAGCATCTTCAGTCATCTGAATAGCATTCGTTATAGTCCATCCTATCGGTGTTGCACTACCAACCATGTATAGCTTTTCGCGGTATATGCTTATGGTATTATCCGATTGATTCAATGTTATGGTGTAATATCCTTTTTTGGTAATTGTCCATTGATCATCACCAGCCGTTCCACCCTGATGTGTATAAAAATGAGTATCATCGGTACGCATAAACATATCCTGATTTCCATCAGCATTTGTATTTACCGGAAATTTAAAGCTACCAGCTTTTAAAACGCCCTGATAAGTGAAAATAAAAGGATTTGCTAAACTTTGAGTTAGTTTTGTGGCTTTAGTGAAATCTGTTCCATTAGGTGCAGCTGTACCGGCAAGATAAACTTCGCTATAAGCCGGAAAATTAATTTTTGCAATAGAAACACTTAAATCCAGTAAACTGACTTCAATTCTGTATACACCGGCACTGCGAACGGTGAAAAGATTATCAGCCTGACTAACTAATGTACGACTTACTATTTTTGTTGAATCAGCTCCTAAATTATACGAAGGAACTATTTGTCCCAATGTGGTAATAAACTTCAAAGTCCCTGCGTTTAAAGCTCCCTGATAAACGAAAACAGTTGGGTCGGTTTGAGGTGTGAGTCTGAGTGCATTATTCAAATCTGTACCTTTTGGTGATGCAGAACCATATAAAAATAGCGTTTTAGTTACCGGTTGATAAGGTTTTACTGAAATTGTAATAACAGTTGAAGTGTCTTTTACTGTTGGTGTTGTATAAACAGTTGAAATAACACGGGCTTCTAAATCAGTTGAAGTCCCCGGTGTACATTTCCACCGGTTTAACAAACTATCATTCAATTCTCCCACAGCAATACTCTTGGCATAAATACCTTTGCCCATATCCTGACTGATTGCTTTAGAGAAATTATTCCCTTTTTTGTCAATTTGAATCAAGTATGAAATGGAGGCTCCGGAGTTATGGTTTGTACCAGTTGTCCAGGTCAGCCCAATGGCTTCGTTTAATGCAACTTTTTGATTTAGTTCAATAGTTGTTTTAGAAGCAGTGAGTGCTAATGGACCTGCTTTTGCAATATTATCAGGGAGGTTTTGTTCGCAGGATGTGAATAAACCTATTGTCAGTAAGCCTGCCAGCAAAATGATGCTGTATATTTCTATTTTTTTCATATTCTTTATTTGTGCCTTATTACTGGATTAATAACCGGTATTTTGAGTTAAATTTGGATTTGCATCGCGTTCTTTTTGTGGAACGGGGAATAATAGATACTTCGAACTCATGTTTAATTTTCCAATGGAATGAAGAAAATCAATACCATATTGTCCACCTTTTACCCGAATCAAATCAAACCAGCGCTGACCTTCAAATGCCAATTCCATGCGGCGTTCGTGCAAAATCTTTTCCCGTAAATCAGCTTGATTTAACCCTGTAACATTCAGCAATCCGGCGCGAACACGAACTTTATTCAGGGTAGCATTATTATCAGTTGCTAAAAGTTGGGCTTGAGCGGTTTGTCCCAATTCATTAAGTGCTTCCGCTTTCATTAGCAAAACATCGGCATACCGCAACACTGGAAAGTTAAGCGGGCTGTTATCATAGGTTGACGAGACTGATAAAGGAACTAAGAATTTCCTTAAATTAAATCCGGTTGTTGAATATGATTTATTATAATCCAATCCATAAAATTTGGGGCAACCCTGATACAAAACAGTTACATCTTTACGTTTGTCACCGGTTTCGTAAGCATTTACGAATTCCTGTGTCGGTTGGTCCCAACCAAAACCACCTGCAACCATATTTGAACCACGCGGTCCGGTAAAGGGGCTTGTCCACGATGACTGGTTTTCATTGCTCCAAAAATCCATGCCTGCACCACCTACATATTGCACTTCGAAAAGTGATTCAACCGAATTTTCGGTAGTAGGATTGAAGTTGTCGCCATAATTGGTATTTAAAGCATAACCCAAATCTCTGATAGAATCACAAAGATTGATTACACGTTGATAATTGCCAAGCGTAAGTTCCACTTTGGCTAACATACCTTCTGCTGAACCTTTTGAAGCACGTCCGATATCAGTACCTGAATATTGTTCCCGTTGCGGCAACAAATTTATTGCTGAGCTTAAATCAGATTGAATCTGATTATAAACATCTGTTTTGACTGTTCTGAAAGGACGCAAATCATCGCCCGGAGAAACAGGTTGAAGTACAAGCGGCACATCGCCAAAAAATTGTACCAAAATGAAATAATAATGCGCCCTTAAAAAATAGGCTTCACCCAAAACCCGGTTTTTAAGACTTTGGCTGATAGTCATTCCCGGAACTTTCTGGAGAATAATATTGCAACGTAAAATTCCCGGCCATGGTCCACGCCACATATCCAAAACTCCCTGATTGTCTGTTGCAGTTACAAAATTGGCTTCGTCTTGTGTCTCAATACCATCTGTACCACCACCGGCACCAACAATGCTGTTTCCGGCCATAATATCGGTAGTCCACATCCGCATATTATATAATTTTGGCCATTGAAGTGGTTGATAAGCCCCATTGATGGCAGCATTTGCATCTGCTTCAGTCACGAAAAAATTGGAAGTGTTTATGCTATCTTCCGGTACTTTGTTCAGGAAATCGCTACAAGCCGGCAATAAGACAGCCACAATTGCAATAGTAATATATTTTATCAGTTTCATGATTTAATTGTAAATTGTAAATAAATAAATTGTAAATCAATTAGATTCCTAAGTTTACGCCTATGCTTATGGTTCGGGTTACCGGATAAACACTATTGTCGATTCCGCTTGTTCCTATTTCAGGATCAAATCCGCTGTATTTTGTAACAGTAAAAAGGTTTTGACCTGATATATAGAATCTTGCAGTTGTGAGTTGTGCTTTTTTCAGAAGTGATTTCGGCAACGTATAACCCAATGTTACATTTTTAATTCTCAGGTAAGAACCATCTTCAACATATCGGTCTGAAGGTCTGGTATTTTTATTTGGGTCGTTATAAATGGCTCTTGGCATAGTGTTGCTGGTGCCTTCGCCTGTCCACCTGTTTAGCGTGGCAATAGTTTGATTTTGTGCAATGGACATGGCTTCACTCCAGAATCGATTGGCATTGATAATTTTATTGCCAGCAACTCCCTGAAGGAATATGGATAGATCAAATCCTTTGTAAGAGAACGTATTATTCATTGCAAATGTGACTGAAGGATTCGGATTACCTAAATATGTGCGGTCTTTATCATTTATTACACCATCGTTATTCAAATCTTTGAATCGAATATCTCCGGGCGAAGTTCGGTTGTATGGGTCATTGCCCGGAACCTGAATGGCATGATTGTCAACTTCCTGTTGGTTTTGAAAAATACCATCGGTTACAAAACCGTAGAATTCATTGATAGGCAAACCGGCTTTTATTAATGCCAAGTTATAATTTAATCCGATACTTCCACTGGACATTGGTACTGTATCATTTATACTTACCACCTTGTTAGCATTAAACGATATGTTAAACATGGTGTTCCATTTCAAATCACCGGTCAGATTCTTAGTATTGACAGTCAATTCAATTCCCTTATTTTCCATAGTTCCTGCATTGATGGAAGGTACATAAATATCAGAATAGCCGGTTGAAACAGGAACAACCATTGGAACCAGCATTTTGTCCGTTTGTTTCAAATAAGCATCAACTGTTACTTCCACCCGTTGATTGAACATGGTAGCATCAATACCAATATTACCTTGCTTTTGTTGTTCCCATTGAACATATGGGTTTGGCATAACGGTTGGCACTACAGCCGAAACCACATTATTGTTAAAGTTGTATTTTATGGTGTTCAATGATGAGGCAAAGGAATAATTACCAATACTTTGGTTTCCGGTAGCACCATATCCGGCGCGTATTTTCATATCGTTCACAAAAGTGATGGATTTAAAGAAATCTTCTTCAGAAATACGCCATGCTGCCGAAGCCGAAGGAAACAAACCGTATTTGTTCTTTTCACCAAAACGGGACGAACCATCCTGACGCAAAGTAGCAGTTAGCAGGTATTTATCTGCATAGGCATAATTTACACGACCCATATATGAAAATGTTGACCAACTTGAAGTTGTTCCACCAACTTTTGGCAACAAAATACCATTATTGAGTTGTTGAGTTATATCACTTGCAAAATTCTGAATAGAACCGTTCATAAAGTCGTATCTGTTTTCCTGGGCACTTGTACCGGCCATTACACCTAATTTGTGTTTGCCAAATGTTTTGTCATAAGTAAACGTATTATCCCACAACCACGTCAGGTTCTTGTTATATTGTTCGCCTAGATAAGATTGAAGTTGAACACTTGTGTCCCAAGCATACTCAGGCGACCAGGTACGTGAATCCCAAAAATTGGCCTGTATTCCGAATGTTGATTTAAACTTCAATTCTTTCATCAGTTGCAATTCGGCAAAAATAGAACCCATCAGATTATAACCGTTGGTTGAGTTTTCCACTGTTTTTGCAGCACCTATAGGATTGGTAATATCGCCTGAATTAATGGGCTGTCCAACCGGACCGGTATAAGTTCCATCATCATGATAAATGGGCTGAGTTGGTAATGCTAACATGGCGTTACTAATGCTGTAATTACCATTTGTTTTGATATCATGATTCAATGTCAGGTTGTTTCCGAATCTCAAATATGAAGTTATTTTATTATCGGTATTCAATTGGAAAGTAAATCGCTTAAAACCGGTGTTCAACACAATCCCATCCTGTGTAAAATAATTACCGGACACATAATAAGTTGATTTGTCAGAACCTCCCGAATAATTCAATGAATAATTTTGCATAGGTGCGGTGCGAAAGAAAGCGCCTAACCAGTCTGTGCCGGCACCTAAACTGCTTGGGTCGGTAAATTCAGGATTTTGACTAATTCCGGCATTTCCCAGCATTTCGTTATGTAATGTTGCAAATTGGCCTGCATTTAGCATTTTAGGTACATTTGTTGCCGTCTGGACACCATAAGAATAGTTGAAATTAAGCTGCGATTTTCCACCTGTTCCGTGTTTGGTGGTAATAATGATAACTCCGTTTGCACCGCGTGAACCATAAATTGCAGTTGCAGAAGCATCTTTCAATACCTGAATGGTTTCCACATCTTCCATGTTCAGTTGATTCAACCCGCCCTGGATAGGAAATCCATCAATAACTACCAACGGATTGGCATCATTAATAGTACCAATACCACGAATTCGGAAAGTAGCATCGCTGCCCGGAGTTCCGTTTGAAATAACCTGCACACCTGCTGCACGTCCTTGTAAAGCATCGCTCACACTCGGTACAGGTAATGATTTAATATCACTGCTTTTTACGGTCGCAACTGAACCTGTCAGATCTTTTTTGCGCATGGTACCATAACCCACAACAACCACATCTTCAAGCTGTTTATTGGTTTCACGGAGTTCTATTTTTAAAGCCTCGGAGGATTTTGGGCTTATTTCTTTAGATTCGTAACCAATGTACGAAAAAGCAAGGATAGGATTTTGAGCGGAAGTTTGAATGTTGAATTTTCCTGCAAAATCTGTTACAGAACCTGTTGTAGTTCCTTTCACAATAATGCTAACGCCAATAAGGGGTTCACCTTTTGTATCAGTAACAGTTCCGTTATAGGTTCTTGAAACTTGTGCCATTACCTCCGGAATGAAAAAAAACATACTACTCAACATTAGTATGCCTAAAATACTCAACTTTTTAAACATCATTTTTTTAGTATTAAGTTTAAGATTAACTATTTGACTTTAAGGATGGCCCAAAAGACAATGCAAATATACAAAGTGCTTTTATTGAAATAGTATGACCTGAAAAAAATGTAGTTGATTTTAGAATGCCACTACTTCAATAAAAAGATTATCAGAGCATTAAGTCAATTATACAATAAAAAAATGTAGTGTAACAACAACAAAAAAAAGGTCGCTGATTCCAATCTGCGACCTTTTCTGTTTACATTTTGAAGGAATTATTCAGGTGCTAACCCAATTTTCATGACCTTTTCTTCAAACTCATCGCGGTTGCCAGCAGCTTTATTTCTGATTTTCGTACGGTAATTATATATAGTGGAGAGTGAACATCTTAGAAAATGAGATATTTTAACGCTATCAGAAATTCCAAGTTTGATAAGTGCATAAATCCTCAATTCGGTGTTTAAGAGTTGACCTGCTTTTAATTGAATATATTCATCGTCAATCAGCAGATTTTTAAAATCCTCTACGAATTTTGGAAAGAGTTGAAGAAATGTAATGTCAAAATTAATATAGAATTCTTTAAGCTCTTCTTCAATAAAATCTTTTGATTTGAGTTCCTTGATTAGTTCTTCTGTTTTGCCGGATGAAGCTGTTTTGTTGAGCATCCGGCGGTAATTATCCAACTTATCAATATACTCCGAACATTGATCCATATACCGTCCGATATATTCCTCTTTAATCAGGTTGCTTTCCGATAGGGTCAGGTTGGCTTCTTTCAGTTCAATATTAATTTTTGAAAGCGCGTGGTTCAGCGTGTTCAGTTTTTCGTTCACCTGACTCATATTTTTACGAGCTACAGCTAGTTTTTTCATTTGGCGATATACAAAAAAAACCGCAATGGTAAGTAAGATGGTGAGAACACTGATAATGATAATGGTAATGAGCATTTGACGTTGTCTCGACTCGGTCTGGTGCTGGTAAGCCTTATCGATAATAGGCATCATACGTGAAATCTCGTAAGTTCTCAGTCGGGCGTTACAAAACAACGCATCATCCAGCGAACGTTTCATATAATTGTATGCCCGGTCGATGTCACCATCTTCATAAAGCAAAAATGCCAGATTGCGCAAGGAGATATATTCCTTCGTAGAACATTTTATATCATTTATAGCTGAAAGTGCAAGCCAATGTTTCTCGAGATTACGCTGACTTTTTCCTTCATAAGCCAATGCAATACTGTACGAAATAATGGCTTTGGTGTGATAATCAACCTCTTTAATGGTAGGGAAATAGTTGAGCAGAATAACCAGTGCCTCGTCATACTGCTTACTCACAATCAGTTGATCGGTTTTGACCATCAAATGAGTACCGGTTTGTGGCGGATTTGATACCAATAACGAATCACGGAATGCTTCGATTATCTTTTCGTATTTCTTTTTCTCTTGACTTGAAACAGTATAATCGGCCATATAACCATAAATAGTGCGATATATATGGAAATAATAAGCTTTCAGGTCAGGTGCTTCGGCTATATTTATTGACATAAGAATATCCATTGCTTCCTTGTAAAGACCGGCAGTGCCCATAATCGAGGCCAGATTTAGTTGCGCATCAGTCAGGCTGCGCTTGTCATTTAATTTCTCAGCAATTTGCAATTTTTGGCGGGCGTAGATGAGTGCTGAATCGGATTTATAAGAGCTATATTCATCATAAAGCTTTCCGCAAATATCGTATTTCTGAGGTTCAGAAACAACAATCCTGAGCGATTCTTTCATCTTATCAATCCTTTCCTCTTTTATCTGTGAGAAATGCTGATAATTCTCAACAGTTTTGTCGAGTACTTTCAACAGGGAATCCATATCATTCTGAGCAGACAGAAAAACCGGTAGAAAAGCCAGAAATAATAAGATTATATTTTTCTTCATGAGTTTTATAAATACTAGTGAGTAAATATACAGCTGCTAATTGATAAGTTTAACTCCTTTTACGCTTTCTCGTACTTGATTTCCATGATTTTTTTCTCAAAAAGCTCGTTTGGGACAATGGATTTGTTTTTTACCTTGGTTTTGTAGGTGTTAATGGTATGCACCGAATAATTGAGGAACTTGCCAATTTTTTCGCTTTCGTAAACTCCCAAACGTATGAGAGCAAAAATGCGCATCTCGATAGTCAGATTGCCATTTTCTAAATTCAGTTCGTCCCATTCTTCAGGTGGGAAAAGGTTTTTAAAATCAGTTACAAAATCGGGGAACAGTTTAAGGAAAGTTTCATCAAACGATTTGTACATATTTGTTCGTTCGTTCTCCAGGTCAGATTCTTTGAACATTTTTGCCAGTTCCTCAGCTTGTTTTGAAGCAACTTTACGGTTTATCATGCGGTAAATATGCTCCAGTTTGTCGATATACTGATAGTTAATATAAAAGAAATGTCCGATATATTTATCCTTAATATTACTGGTTTCTTTCAGTTCCCAGTTTACGGTTGTTAGTTTTTCATTTTGTTCTTCAATGGTCAATCGTGCCGCTTTAATTTTATTTAATTGCTTGTAGATAATCAGCGTAGTACCCAGCAATGACAACAACAAAATACTTACCAGTGATACCATCCAAATCAACATATTTCGTTGATGTTCCACCGCATCAATCCGTTCTTTTTCAATAATAGGAAGTATGGAACCGATTTCAATTTTGCGGTGACGGGCATTGTAGCACACTGCATCATCCAACGCAATTTTAATGTATTTATAAGCACGGTTAATGTCTTTCTTTTCCTGATACAGTTGGGCAGCAAGCAAACGCAAGGCAACGGTTTCTTTGGTCGATGATTTAATATCGGCAATGGCTGCCTTTATGATATGTATTGTTGCCTCCTCGTTCTGGTTGGTAACCGTATAAATATAACCCAGACTGGAAGCAGCAATGGCATATTCGTGGTCGTCAGTAGTTACGGCCAGTGCCTGTTGAAATTCCTCGGCAGCTCCGTTATAATCCTTTCGTTTCATTTTCAGCAAACCCAGGGCACTCAGTTTTTCAGCGCTGTTTTGCGGAAGACACGAAATGATTGAGTCGCTGTATTTCAGACCCAGGTTATCGTATTGCGATTTGAATGGTTTTACACTGTTATAGTCGGCCAAATCGTAATACAAACGTGCCATTACCTGATAATACTGCAACTTGATAGCCGGAGTACAATTTTTTACATTTATACTCGTTGCCAAATCGAATGCTTCCTTAAAAAGTCCGGAAGAAAGGTAGCAAAAAGCAAGTCGGATTTTAGCTTCAGTTACTTTTTCGGGATTATTCAGATTTTTGGCAATTTCGAGCGTTTTTATAGCATAAAAATGGGCCGAATCGTATTTATAGGACTTATATTCGTCGAAAAGTTGAGCACAATACTGAAGTTGCAGGCTGGTATTTTTCGAATTCGATTTAAGTTTTCTGGTCAATTGCCCAATTTTATTTTCCTTAATTCCGATATAATAATCACTTTTTGCAATGTATTTATCCAGCTCTACAAACATAGAATCAAGATTGGTAGCCCGCAGAATCAGCGAAAATTGAATAAGGATAAATGCTAAAATAAATTTCTTCATAAGTATTTATCATAAATTAGTTTATATTATTATTCTTAACTTTGTACTATTATGGGACGAGTAAACAAACCAACACTGACACCAGACTTTTATCATCTGTTTCGTTTTTTTCTCCCTGAGAAAGTTGAAATTAGGTTGAGCAGTATATCCTAATATATTTACGAATAAAACCTGAATAAATTCACCCTGATATTGTTGCTCATTAAGTTCCAAGATATTGGCCTGAATGGTAGGATTGCCAAAATAATCTAAGTATTTTTTGTAAATCAGAGTCAGGTCGATTGTTTTTCCCGCTAAAAACTGACGTTCAACCTGTGTTTGGAATAAAGACATACTGTTAATTTCGTTTTAGTTGTGAGCCAAATCAATATTTAATCGGTTTCCCTGAGGATTCAACAAAAATCATATTGATTTATAGTTAAGGAATATAAGGTTACAAAGCTACAAAATCCTTTTTGCATTTCCTATTTTCCGTTAAACACTTTTCAATCTATTATAGAAAATAGGATTTACTACAAAATATTTAATTCAACTCTGCCCTATTTCGGGCGTTTGCGCCTTTTGCTACTTTTGGCGCGACAAAAGTAGTCCAAAAACGGCTTTTCACCCCTTCAAATAAGAAGCGAGAAGCCTATTTTCAGCCCTTTTCAGGCACTTACAGCGTCAAACTTAACCCCTCAATCATCTGCAAAAGTGCGGGGTTTTTCGTTCCCATACAGGTCAAAAGCCCTGTGTCCACATTTTTTTCAATCGTGATTTTGTTCTTTGTAACG
>Ga0214228_1000495_pt1 | contig 10731 bp, 3 predicted proteins | sample TroBogypolimnion_21_FD_153066 | JGI IMG/M metagenome (GOLD analysis project Ga0214228, IMG submission 153066) | Freshwater microbial communities from Trout Bog Lake, WI - 05NOV2007 hypolimnion | ecosystem: Environmental > Aquatic > Freshwater > Lake > Hypolimnion/Profundal zone | place: Trout... | reverse complement strand
GTTCCAAGAGCAACTGCCGTCCAGTTAATTTTGACTGTCGGAGTACCCTGTCCGGAAACAATCGTCGCCCCATCGGGCACGGTCCATGTATATGAAGTGTTTGCAGGATCTGGTGTTACAGAAAGTATTGATGTGGCATCAGACTGACAAACGGGAATACCATTACAATTACTTGCTGCATTTAGCACAAAAGTACCAGAGGTGGTTGAACATCCATTTGCATCGGTTACAGTAACCTGATAAGAACCTGCTTTAAGACCTACCCGATTTTGTGTATTACTAGCTCCACTTAAATCCGACCAGCTATATTTATAAGGCGCAGTTCCACCACCGGGAGTAATAGAAATACTTCCATCGCTATAACATGATGGCTGAACAATCGATGAACCGATTGTAACCTGAATTACTGCCAATGTAACCGATGTTGTTGTTCCACCTCCAGGAGTTGGCGAATATACGGTTATCGATGGAGTTCCTGCAGTTGCTACATCAGAACTCAATATGGCTGCTTGAAGTTCAGTTGAACTTACATAGGTAGTCGTTCTCGAAGATCCGTTTATTTTCACAACTGAATTGGCTGAAAAATTAGTACCGGTAACAATTAACACAAATGCGCCTCCACCAGAACATTGATAAGTTGGCGAAATCCCGGTAAGCGTTGGTACAGGATTTGTAATATCAAAACCAGCACTGATTACTGAACTTAAACCCGATGTAGCTGCTTGCAAGGTATACCCGGCACCGGCTTTATCAATTGACAACCCACTAAAGACAGCCTGTGAAGTATATGTATTCATTGCTACCGAAGTAGTTCCGCTTAAAACCCCACCAGGTCCGGCATTGTTCGAAATAGTTAATGCAACTGTATGCGGATTTGAAGCAAGTTCAGAATTACCGTAACTATCTTTAAATGTTATGACCGGTTGAGTTGACCAAATAGTATTGTATAAACCTCCACCGGGTTGAGTTGAAAACGACATGGAAATAGTTGTAGGAACAACATTTACAGTTAATCGATCACTTCCCGATGAAGTTATCGATCCATCTGTTACGCTAATGAGAGCACTTTCAGCATTATATAAAGTTAAAACTCCATTTGACCCACCCGATACAGTAGCAACTCCATTCGTAAAGGTAATGGTAGTAGAACTGCCAAAGGCAATATTTTTACCTGTGTTATCTTTAATAGTAGGTGCATTAACAGGGGCACTTGAAGAATTTGCTCCCGAAAAGGTAAGAATTTTGTCACCAGAATAATTTGTATTGATTGTACCAGACGAATTTGCTTGAGTTATAGTTAAATTTTGAGTCGTACCGGCAGTCTGGGAAGCAGATCCGGTAATGATAAATCGCGGAAGATTCGAAATGTTCAATGTGCCTGTTGTAGTTGATCCAAAATAAGTAGCATTTTTATTCGTTGCCGAAGAGGTTGAACCACCCCATAATCCACCAACTTGTGCAGATGCTCCAAAGTATAGATTTTTCCCAGTAGAAGTTGTTCCATTAGCTAAAAGTACTACTGCAGAAGAATTTATCGTTAATGTATTTACAACAGTCAGGGCATTGGGAATAGTTTTACTTGCTGAAGTTCCTGAAAATGTTATATTATAAAAGGTTGGCGATGACGCTGATATTGTTTGATTTGTACCACCAAACACAACCGTTCCCGTTCCGGATACGAATAAACTTCCTATGCCACCCCATGCAGTTGTAGTCGAAGAATTGGCATTCAAGACACTTGAACCACCGTTTAAAGTACCCGCTGTAAGAGTTATATCGCCTGTAAATGTATGAGTTAAAGAACTCCCCAAATTCAACGTACCGCCCGAGCCATTTATAGTTAATGCTCCGCCACTTACATTACCACCAAGAGTGGCTGTTCCTCCTGTTTTAGTCATCGAAACTGCTCCTGTTGTTAAAAAACCGGCAATATATTGAGGGTCAGAATTTCCGGTAATAGTAATTGGAGATGCATTCGCAGTTAACGTTCCACTATTGACAAAATTACCACCAAAAGTTAATCCATAATTACTCGTGCTCGTATTTAAACTTGCCCCCGATGTTATATTTAATGCTACGCTTGTGCCAAAAGTTTTGGCATTATTGAGTGTGATAACTCCTGTTCCTTTAATAATTACACCACCCGTTGCCGAGAAAGTGGCTGGCCACTCCGTTGAAACTGTACGTGCAGAACTTCCTGCATTATACTGAAGGGCAGCTGTTGAACCATAAGCTACACTGCCGGTAAATGTGTTGGCAGTCGTTCCGTTTTCGACAGATAAAACCCCATTCACTGTTGTAGTACCTGTTGGAAATGTTTTTGCTCCTGAACCGGATAAAGTAAGATTGTAGTAAGTTAGTGCAAATAAAGTTTGTGCTACACCATTGTAATTCACTGTTCCTGTATTCGTGTTTATTGTTCCACCTGTACCACTGGTGCTACCCCCAACATTGAGTGTACTTGTATTACAATTCAATATCCCGTATGTTCTTGTCCAGGTTCCTGTGAAAGTATGAGTTAATCCTAATCCTAGATCTAATGTTCCTCCATTCCCATTTAACGTAAATGAGCCTCCATTAATGTTTCCAAGCATGGTAACAGTTCCACCTGTTCTTGATAATGTTACTGTGCCACTAGTAGTAAACCCTGAAGATTTAAAAGAACTCGTGCTGGAACCAACAAATCGAACTTGAGCTGAGCCTAATGTTAATGTTCCTGTATTAGTAAAATTTCCTGCAATATATAATCTTCCTGCACCTGAAAAGGTAATTGTACCCGTGTTATTAAAATCAGCAGTAGATGCTGTTGCCTGCGTAAGTCGTCCTGTCGTAATAGTTATTGTACCAGCATTATTAATAGCTCCGGTAAATGCGTGTGTATATGACACACCTGCAAAAGTACCGCCTGAATTAATAGTCAATCCGCCGGTCAGAGTCCAGGCTGCCGAGGCTGTCATTGTATGTCCTGCTTGAATTGTAAAAACATCTCCCGTTGTTGTGAAATTTGCAGGATTTCCTCCCGTTCCATCTGTAGTCGTTGACCAGTTAGTCAGGGTTAAAGGATCGCCCGATGATTTTGAATAATAAGTAGTAGCTGATTCAGCACCAACTGTAAAAAACAGCATCAAAATAAAAGTTGTTGTTTTTATCACTGACGGTTGAAGGTTCAAAATCCATTTCTTCAAACCAAATATATTATTTTTAAGGCTATAATGACTTTTCATAAAAGTAAATTTAATAGTTGAAGCTTCAGATTATTTGGTTATTGTACCCGGAGTTACAGGGTTTGGTAAAGCATCTGTTATCTTTACCGATGAAGTTGCTGTACAACCGTTAGCATCTGTGACAGTAACCGTATAAGATCCTGCCGAAAGACCGGTGCGGTCTTTCGAATTATTTGTTCCACTCACATCAGCCCAATCGTAGGTATAAGGACCTGTACCTCCGGTCGCAGTTAATGTAATTGCTCCATTCAATGCACTCGGACAACTTTCACTGGTATTATTGAATGAAAGTACTATTGGTGTGGGTTGACTAACCGTTACCGAAGCAGATTTAGTAACTCCCAATCCATCCATTACTGTTACCGTGTATGGAGTATTTGAAACAGCCACATTGCTGAAAACGCTACTACTTTGGTACGTTCCACCATTCAGACTGTATTTCAATGAGCCTACACCGCCTCCGCCAGTTGCAGTAATTGTTGAGGTCCCCGCACCGTAACATAAAATTGGAGCTGCAACAGCCGATAAGGTCAATGCTGCCGGTTCTGTAACAGTTATTCCTGTTACAGTTCGTGAGCAGCCATTAGCATCCGTTACGGTTACTGAATATGTACCTGCGGCTAAACCAGTTCTGTCTTTGATCGTTCCACCATCGCTCCACAAATAAGTATATGGACTTACGCCACCCGACACAACCAGCGAAATCGCACCATTTAATAAACCATTACTCGTGACATTAGTAACAGATGGAGTTGCAACAAGGGTTGTAGGCTCGTTAATCGTTAAAGTTTTTGTAGCCGTACATCCCTTGCTATCAGTAACATTAAGTGTATAACTTCCAGCCACTACCTGACTTAGATTTTGAGTACTTGCTCCGTTGCTCCACGAATAAGTATAAGGAGGAGTTCCACCACTTAGACTTACATTGATACTTCCGGTTGCAGAACCATAGCAGAGTATATCTGTGGGTGTAGCATTTAAACTAATTTGTGGGTTTTCTGGAATTGTAGTTGTGAATGAGGCATCACACCCGGCTCCATTTGAACTAATTACGTGAACAGTATATGTTCCTGGAACCAGGTTTGAAATGGTTGTTCCACTGCCACTTCCTGTACCACCTTGTGTTTTAGTCCAAGTCCACACATAAGGTTCTAAACCTCCTGAAATGTTCATATTAATCGAACCGTTGTTTTGTCCATAACATGAAGCCTGAACAATCGGCGTTATAACAATTGCACAAATTATATTTGCACCTACTGAACTGGAATAAACTTTTCCGCAAGCTGACTTTTCAGTTAAAGTTACTGTCAGTAAACAAGTTGTTGGAGCTGCTACTCACGGTGCTGTAAAAGTTGTATTTTGTGTGTTATTTGGTGTAAAACTACCACCACAGGAAGAAGTCCATACAATATCAAATTCTCCAACAGTACGTGAACCTCCCAAAGTAAAACCTACAGCCGATGAACTACCCGATGTAATAGTACCGACATTAAAGGTGACTGCTGGTTCAGGAGCAGTTACTTTGGCAGCTAACAATGAGAAATTTAAAAATGCACGTTGAGCTGCAACATTATCGGGTTTTGTATCACGAGTTGCAGAGTGGGCTGCCTGTATCATTACTTTTCCATTATTTGAATTGCCAAATCCATATCCATAAACCACCAATGCAGCTCTGTGATTATATGCAGCATCTACTTTTTGAGTATGATCGGGGTCATAAACTGAAACAGTAGTAGTTGAAAGCCAGCCACCGTTTAGCATCGGAATATAAATTTGCTCTGCACCATTAGTTAGAGAAGCATCCATCGATCCCATAAACTGCATCACAGGGTCACCGCTATTTTCATAAGTATAGGGTAAAGTACCATCGTTATGATTAGTCCAAAGTAATAGCGTGTTTTGAGCATAAGTAACAGCACCCGAAGTTGGTAAAATCACTCCCGTATTTTGACCCGAACCAGGATTTGGGTTGGGAGCGGTAATAACCATCGTTTTATCAGTCAAAAAATTACCTTGCTGATTAATATTGACAGGATTAAACATATTGTGCAACGCGCTACCCGCAGTACAACCTAACCATATCGAACCTTTATACGTACTATTCCACGCTATTAAATTATTGTGTGTTGCCCAGGTTGGGTCGGCGTGAGGCATAGCAAAAATATCGTCGCAAGCACCCAAATCAGCCGGATTTTTCCAGTTCGCATTTGTCGTACCACCATAGGCAGTAGCAGGTATACCGGCATTGTTTAAATAAGCCTGAGCAATAGATCCATTTTGTTTATCCAATGTCCACCGAGGTGCTGAATAAATCTTTGTTACATAATTTGTTGCTACTGTAATTGGAGCGGTAGTAGTAACTCCTACAACTCCTAATGCTTGCCAATTGGTTATAGAGGTATTAACTGCGGTAGTTCTGTAAGCAGCTTCAATTACAAATGGTCCACCCTTATAGTCTTTACCATTATAATTAAAATCAACCCCATCTTTTGCTTTTGTAGGATTAATTATCCATTCTACCGGAACAGAGTACGTTTTAAGCATTTCATACACCAAACCGTAAGGTTTCAATCCGTTAGCTATGGTTTGGGGTGTTACTCCCATATCAATAATAAATGAACCGGCAGCAATGGTGGTTTGAGAATGAACATATTGTGCAAGTGATAAGCAGAGCAATAAACTTATTCCTAATTTTCTGATACCGTTGAAGAAGAATATTATTTGTTTCATATTATGGAGATTTTGTATTATTCGTGATTCATTAAGTATTAATTTGTTTTTCGGCTATTTGAACTGTTTCATTTTACATCTCTTTCAATTTTTAAGATGCGATAGGCAAATATAGTATAGTTATATTTAATCCTCAACAAGTGTTTTTGATAGTAAAATTAATTGTCAATGTAGAAGTATTTACTACATAAAGTCCGGAAATAAATAAACCGTATACTTTTCAATCGGGTTGTAATTTAAATACACAAAACATGTAGAATCAGCAATGGTAAACATTCTGAAAAATTTATACAATTTAAAAATTAGTTCATTTTAAATTGTACCATCCCAATCAATTTTATCAGTAAGGACTTAAGATGTTTATCAGCAAAATCTACATTTTAACATAATGGTAATTATTTAACCTTATATCACGATAAATTAATATTACTTAACACAAACGACTCACTCTTACAATGAAAATAAGTTAATGACATTTAACGGGTTGGGGTTTTTACTACCCATCAAGCTGCATTTCTTGCTACAACAACTACAAAATTATACTATATATTTTATATGTATTCCCAATCAAAGCCGATAATGGATAACTTTAAAATACATGATGTATCAGATTTCTATGAGGAATTCATAGGATGAAGCAAAAAGAATAGAGGATAGATTTAAGGAAGCAAGCATCATTCTGATTTTATTTATTTCTTAGTACATTCTATAAATATCCCTTATTTTCAACTTGTTTATTTCTATTTATTAAATAGCTAGAATTATTTCATAAATAATTTACCGAAATAAGAAGTTTTGTTATCTTTATACTTAGAACATGATAAGGAGGTAAACAAAACCGGCACTCTATGTTTTTGAATTTGTGCAAATAAAATCGTATCTTTGCGCGCGAAAATATGATGTTTAAAAAAAAGAAAAATGTAATTTTATGAATGTAGTTACAAAAACCATCACACTGGGTGATGGACGTACCATTTCTATTGAAACAGGAAAATTGGCAAAACAGGCCGATGGATCTGTTATGGTTCGCATGGGTGACACCATGCTGTTAGCCACAGTTTGTTCTGCTCAGGATGCAGTTCCGGGCACAGATTTTATGCCACTTTCGGTGGATTATAAAGAAAAGTTTGCCTCTTCGGGTCGTTTTCCCGGCGGTTTCCTTCGTCGTGAAGGTCGCGCTTCGGATTACGAAATTCTGGTTTCACGTTTGGTTGACCGTGCGTTGCGTCCGTTATTTCCGGATGATTTCCACGCTGAAACTTTTGTTACTGTAACCCTTTTCTCTGCAGATGGTGTGGATATGCCTGATGCATTGGCCGGTTTGGCTGCTTCGGCTGCGTTGGCAGTTTCGGATGTTCCTTTCAACGGACCAATTTCCGAAGTTCGTGTAGCTCGAATCAACGGTGAGTTTGTGGTGAATCCTACTTTTGAACAGTTGGAAAGTGCTGATATGGAAATCATTGTTGCAGCTACCCTTGATAATATCATGATGGTGGAAGGTGAAATGAAAGAAGTGAGCGAAGATGATTTGTTGAACGCTATGAAAGTGGCTCACGAAGCTATCAAAGTTCAGTGTCAGGCTCAAATTGAGTTGATGGAAGAAGTTGGTAAAACTGTAAAACGTGAATATTGCCACGAAGAAAATGACGAAGATTTGAAAAAAGATATATGGGCAAAAACCTACGATAAAGTGTATGCTGTGGCTGCTTCGTGCAACACCGACAAACACTCACGCGTTGATAACTTCAAAGCTGTAAAAGCTGAATATATTGAAAGTCTTGATCCTGAAGTAGCTGCTGCTAAAAAAGGATTGATTGGCAAATATTACCACGATGTGGAAAAAGAAGCAATGCGTCGTTCTATCCTTGACGAAGGTAAACGCCTCGACGGTCGTAAAACTACCGAAATCCGTCCAATCTGGTCGGAAGTTGATTATCTTCCGGGAACTCACGGTTCGGCTATCTTTACCCGTGGTGAAACACAGTCGTTGACTACTGTTACTTTAGGTACCAAAATGGATGAAAAACTGGTTGATGAAGCATTGATTCGCGGTAAAGAACGTTTCCTGTTACACTACAACTTCCCACCATTCTCTACCGGTGAAGCTCGTGCATCCCGTGGAGTTGGTCGTCGCGAAGTGGGTCATGGTAATCTGGCTCTTCGTGCGTTGAAAAATATGATTCCTGAAAATTATCCTTACGTGGTTCGTGTGGTTTCTGATATTTTGGAATCAAACGGATCTTCTTCAATGGCCACGGTTTGTGCCGGGACATTGGCACTGATGGATGCAGGTGTACAAATCAAGAAACCGGTTTCGGGTATTGCTATGGGACTGATTTCTGAAAATAAAGGTAAAAACTTTGCAGTGCTTTCCGATATTCTGGGTGACGAAGACCACTTGGGCGATATGGACTTCAAGGTAACCGGAACAAAAGACGGTATTACTGCTACTCAAATGGATATCAAGGTAGACGGACTTTCGTACGAAATTCTTGAAACTGCATTGAATCAGGCTAAAGCCGGTCGTATGCACATTTTGGGTAAAATTCAGGAAACGCTTGCTGCACCACGCGAAGATATGAAACCAAATGCTCCTCGTATTGTGGCTATGTTTATTCCGAAAGAAATGATTGGTGCCATTATCGGACCTGGTGGAAAAATTATTCAAAACATGCAGGCTGAAACCGGTGCTATCATTACCATTGAAGAACAAGGTGACCAGGGTCGCGTAGAAATTGCGGCTAATAACAAAGCTGCTATTGATGCTGCCATTGCTAAGATTAAAGGTATTGTTGCAATTCCTGAGATTGGTGAAACTTATCCTTCGAAAGTGAAATCGGTTATGCCTTATGGTGCATTCGTTGAATTTATGCCGGGCAAAGAAGGTTTGCTGCATATATCTGAAATAGACTGGAAACGTATTGAAACCATGGATCAGTCCGGAATCAAAGAAGGCGATATGATTGATGTGAAATTGTTGGAAATCGACCAGAAGACCGGTAAATTCAAACTTTCACGCAAAGCGTTGATGCCACGTCCTCCACGTGAAGATAAACCGAAAGCGGAATAGACATCTAACCTAACTTTTTACAAAGTTCAAAACAGGAAAAGTTAAATAAAAAAAGCTGCAATTCTGAATGGGGTTGCAGCTTTTTTAATGGATTAAAACAAGAATTTTATTTCTCATCAATTTTAATATCTCTAATCATCAATTGAATAGTAGTATTTCCGTTAAATGAATTTTCTTCGATGGTATAGCAAATATCGAGAGGATTGAGAGCCTTCAAATGATCATTATAGGCATGCATTCTGAATGCAATCCCATTAATTACATTTTCGGAACTTGCATCAACCAATTCTAATTTTAAATGTTCTTGCTCTTTGCCCACCAATCGGCTGGTACCATAATCCATTACCTTCTTCGAGACAAAAACCGGTTTCATATTGCCAGGACCAAATGGACCGAACTGTTTCAAAACGCGAAAGAATTTTGGAGTAATATCTTTAAATTCAAGAACCGCATCAATCTCAATTTGTGGATAGGTTTGCTCTTCTAATATGTTTTCCGATACAAATTTCTCAAATCGTTCCGTAAATTCAGGAATATTTTCTTCTTTCATCGACAAACCTGCTGCATACATGTGGCCGCCGAAGTTTTCCAACAAATCGCGGCACGAATCGATGGCTTTGTAAATGTCGAACCCAGGCACGGAACGCGCCGAACCGGATGCGAAACCATTGGAGTTAGCCAATACAATGCAGGGTTTGTAGTATTCTTCCGATAGCCGAGAAGCCACAATTCCGATGACTCCTTTGTGCCAATCAGGTTTATGAACAACAATTGATCTTCGGTTTTCATACCGTTCATCGGCAGCTATTAATGCAATAGCTTCATCAGTGGTATTTTTATCTAAATCCTTCCGATCGTTGTTATATAAGTTAATGGTATCGCTTTTTTCCTTTGCAAAAGCATGATCGCTCGAAACCATTAATTCTACAGCTTCAGAAGCTAATTTCATTCGCCCCGAAGCATTGATTCGTGGACCGATTTTGAAAACAATATCACTGATAGAGATTTCTTTATCAGTTAAACCACAAACTTCCAGAATGCCTTTTAAACCAACACTGGGATTTGTGTTAATCTGTTTCAACCCGAAATAAGCTAAAACTCTATTCTCACCTGTAATTGGAACGATATCAGACGCGATACTCAGTGCTACCAAATCTAACAAAGGTGTAAGTTTTGCAAAATCAATATCGTTGGTTATAGCAAATGCCTGCATCAGTTTGAAACCAACTCCGCATCCCGAAAGATGTTTGTACGGGTAGTTGCAATCATCGCGTTTCGAATCCAAAACTGCAACTGCAGGTGGCAATTCATCGTCAGGCGTATGGTGGTCGCAAATGATAAAATCAACTCCCAGACTGACGGCATATCTAACTTTTTCGATGGCTTTAATCCCACAATCGAGTGCTATAACAAGCTTAAAATCGTTGGCAGCGGCATAATCAATGCCCTGAATGGAAATGCCATAACCTTCTGAATAACGATCGGGAATGTAAAACTCTAAGTTAGCGTAAAATTGCTTCAGAAATTTATAAACCAAAGCCACTGAGGTAGTCCCGTCAACATCATAATCGCCATAAATAAGTATTTTCTCATTCTTTTGCATTGCTTTTGTCAATCGATTGACAGCATTATGCATATCGGCCATCAGAAAAGGGTCATGTAAATCACTTAAATCGGGACGAAAAAAACTACGAGCCTCATCGTATG
>Ga0214228_1000493_pt1 | contig 10806 bp, 10 predicted proteins | sample TroBogypolimnion_21_FD_153066 | JGI IMG/M metagenome (GOLD analysis project Ga0214228, IMG submission 153066) | Freshwater microbial communities from Trout Bog Lake, WI - 05NOV2007 hypolimnion | ecosystem: Environmental > Aquatic > Freshwater > Lake > Hypolimnion/Profundal zone | place: Trout... | reverse complement strand
CGAAACTTTTTGGATGATATATTGTGAAAAACTATTATTTAAAACAACAAATACCACGATAATCAAAACTTTTGTGTTTCTTTTGTTTCCTTTTGTGGTTAAACTAAATTTGTATGAAGACAGTAAAAGAATTAGAAATAGAATTGAACGGTAAACCGGTATCGCTTTACACCCTGTTCAATAAAAACGGCATGTCGGTAGATATTACCAACTATGGTGCTAAAATTATCCGCCTGATGGTAGCAGACCGTAACGGCAAATTCGACGATGTAGTACTTGCTTTCGATACACTTGAAGAGGTGATTGAAAAAGAAATCTACTTTGGCGCCGTTTGTGGTCGGTTTGCTAACCGTATCAAAGACGGGAAGTTCAAAATTGACGGTGTGGAGTATTCGCTGCCAATTAATAACGGAACAAACTCGCTGCACGGTGGTATCCATGGCTACAACGAAAAAGTGTGGACTGTGAAATCGGTATCGCAACAGGAATTGGTGTTGGAACTTTTTTCGCCTGATGGTGAAGAAGGGTATCCCGGCAACCTGACCATCACTTGCACCTACATTTTGAGCAACGAAAACGAAATCAAAATTCATTACGAGGCTTCAACTGACAAACCAACTGTCATTGGCTTGACCAATCACTCGTATTTCAACCTGAAAGGTGCCGGAAACGGAACTATTAAAGATCATTTGTTGCAAATTAATGCTGATTTCTACACTGTTTTGGACGATTCATTTGCTCCTTCGGGCGAAATTCGTCCGGTTTCAGATACAGCTTTTGATTTCCGTCAGCCAACCATCATTTCCAATCGAATAGATGCCGAAGAGTTTGTTCCTGGTTGGGGAATTGACAACAACTGGTGCTTACGCAAAGAACAACAAGGGGATTGTGTATTGGCAGGAACTATTTATGAACCTACAACAGGACGTAAAATGGATGTACTGACCACACAGCCCGGAATACAGGTTTACACAGCCAACTGGGTGGAAAATGTTAGCGGAAAAGAAGGAAAAATTTACGACCGGCAGGATGCTATTTGTATGGAAACACAAGGTTTTCCAAACTCTCCAAACGTAGCACACTTCCCAAGCTCATTGCTTCGCCCTGAAGGAAAATACGATGAGTGGTGCGTGTACAAATTCTCGGTTAAATAAAAGTAGAGTACGACTAAGATACAGAAAAGCAGAGCTACCGATGGCTCTGCTTTTTCTGTATTCATTCTGCTATGTTTGAATTATTTATACAAACACAAATAAGGTGTATCTTCTGTACATTTTACTTTAAATTTTACATCTTTCTCGACCACGAAACTTTCAAATTTCTTGTAGCTTTTCCAGGTGTTTTCGCCGGGTTGCTGGATACTGAGTTGACCCGAAATCACGGTCATTATTTCGATTGTACTTGTTCCGAATTCATATTCACCTGCTGCCATCACTCCGATTGTTGATTTTCCTTCCACTGATTCCAATCCAATTGATACAACTGTTCCATTGAAGTATTGATTTGTTTTAAACATATTTTTGTGCTTTAAATTTATATTTATTCGTTTTTAGTCGGTATTTTGTATTTTTATTGCAAAGATAAAAAATTTTATACATAATTCAAAATTCAGTTTCCATGAAACAGTATTTCTATATTAAATTTACTACTTTTGCAATAGAATAAACTAAAAACATCCCCATGAAACAATTTAAATTCCTTTTAGTAGCACTTTTCTTTGTGCAACTTGGTTTTGCCAGAGTTCAGGTCGATACCATATCTGTTTTTTCAACTAAAATGAGAAAAGAAGTCAAAAGTATCGTGATTTTGCCTGAAAACTACTCTGTAAAAAAACATTATCCGGTTGTATTCTTGTTACATGGCTATAGCGATAATTATGCAAAATGGGTAAAAACAGTTCCAGCCATTAAAACACTTTCTACAGAATATCAACTGATTGTGATTTGTCCCGATGGTGGATACAGTAGCTGGTATTTCGATAGTCCGATTGATTCCACTTTTCAATATGAAAGCTTTATTACTAAGGATTTACTGACTTTTATCGATACGCATTATTCAACCATCGCCGATCGGTCGGCACGAGCCATTACCGGATTAAGTATGGGCGGTCATGGTGCTTTATATTTGGCTATTCGGAACAAGAATTTGTTTGCTCACGCCGGAAGCATGAGCGGTGGAGTTGATTTGCGAACTTCGACAAAAAAATATGATTTGGCAAAACGAATTGGAGATATTGAAACTCACGCCGATGAATGGGACAACCGATCAGTTGTAAATATGGTTTCTACATTGAAAAACAAGGAGTTGGATTTAATAATTGATTGCGGTGTAAACGATTTTTTCTATCAAATTAATGCTGCACTGCATCGTCGGCTGATAGCTTTAAATATTGACCACGATTACATTGAACGACCCGGGATGCACAATTGGGAGTATTGGACAAATTCAATTCAATATCAACTTTTATTTTTTGATCGTTGTTTTGAAAATGTGCGGAAAAAATAAAAATATCCGTGAAGACTCTAAAAATCCCATTTAAGCATCACTCTCATATCGGTTTTTCGATTTCCCGAGATAGTTTCATTGCCACTACTCAGCGTTTCACGGTCGTCGGCATAAACAGTTTGAGCTATTTTAAACCAAATTGAAAGCTGCTTATTCAGGTTATACTGTAAATTAAGGTAATACCGGCTTCCCAAGCCATAATACATGGGGATTGAAAATGCATAAGGAACATCTTTCTCGAATGAGTAAAAGCGGTTTTCGTAATTTTGAGCATCAAAAAACTGACAACGAATATCGATTTTAACTGGAAAATCCTGAAAATTATAACTCACGTCCTGCGATGCGTTTACGCCATAAGTCCAGCCGGCATCTGCCTGATTAGACAGATTTCCTTCCAACACATTTTTAAAATCAAAATTACCGTATGAATAAGTTAACTGATATCGTGCCGAAGCTTTTTGGATAGGAACAACCACCGGCATGATTGCACCGGTATTAGTAAGATTGGTTTGTTTTTCTTCATATTTGAATCGCCAATACATGGCAATATTTCGTTTAGCTGCAAAATCTGCTTGAAACAAGTAATCTTTGCCTATCGAAGGAGCATCAATTCCATATTTTGGCCATGGAAATTGATAACTGTCGGCATAAGCAGCAAACTTCCAGTTGCGAAACGGACGAACTTCAGCACCAAGATACAAACCACTTTCATCATTTATCCGTGAAGTTTCGGAAAATGAAGAAGCATAAAATGTATCGTATTCGGGTGAATAATAACGCTGCAACAGCACCAGACTAACTGTCGATGTGGGACTGAAATAACAACCATTTAATGTGGCAATTGACCCGTTATCCGTCGTGGCAGTTTCGCCAAATAAATTCAATTTTTTCCACCTATATCGGTAAAAAATGCCTTCACTGCTCTGTCTTTTGCCCGAAAAGTAAAAATAATTGTAAACAGATTTGTTTGGAATCAAACTTTTGTCCAAATCGGTATGAACCGTTGTAAGTCCAATTTGTAAATTTTTGTTGGTAAACGTAATATTCGAACCGATTATTTGCTGATTCACAGTTTGTTTCTTAGTTAAATCATCAACTGTTCGGTGATAACCTGTCTTGAGAATAGTTGCAAATGTGCCATTCAGCGTATCGCCATCAATCATTTTATTGGAATAAAAAACAGAAAGTTCAAACTTACCCAAAATCAAAGTAGCACCACCACCCCTGAAAAAATTAGATTCATCGAACGAGCTGAATTTTTGCAGCCCCGAACTTCGTGATGTAACATTCAACACGTATGATGATTTTCCCATGCTATATTGAGGGTGCAAAACCAAACCTTGCCCAAAATTAGCACGAAAATCACCCAAAACTATGGTTTTGAATTTTCCAACATTGCTGAACTGAGCATGAAACGAATAAAAATCATAACCTTTGTGTGTTGTTCCCCAAAATTGTTCGCCTGCATCTTTTTCAGCCGAAAATCCAACCTGAATACGGTCTTTGAAGTGAAAATTATAGCGAATTGAATTGTATAAATCGTTTCCTAGATATTTTTTTGAATTATCCGTAGTTGAATTTTGATCTTCTTCGGGTAAAAACAGATAACCTTCTTTGGTTTCAAGTCCCTTATCCAACCGAAAAAAGAATTCATTTTTTCCATATTTCAATAAATCGTTCCAATATATCTTCTTTTGAATGGCGTTGATTTCACCCAATTTTACAAAAGGAAGCATACGCCTGATATCGGTCATATCCAATCCTTCAACCAATTGCAGTTCGTAAATAGTTTGCATTGAACCCGACTCATAAATGTACGACAGGATATTTTCAATCTGAATTTCAGACAAAAAGGGCAGTTTTTCCAATTGTTCACGTGTAGCCTGATTCAGATTAATCGGGTTTTGAGCACAAAACATCAAGTCTTCAAAAAACGAATCATAATCAATCGATTCATCACTTTCGGCTGCATATTGTTCAAAAATATCAGCTATCAATTGTTCGGTAGTTGATGCAACATCTTGTGCTCTAAGAGGTAAAGCACAAAGCACGAACAAAGCCATATAGATTAAAATGCGCTTCAACATTATTTCCCAAATCGATATTTGACAGCTGCTAAAGTATTTAATCCCAGTAAAGGATGCATCTCGCAATTCAAATCAATCAAAAACGAACTGGTTTTAAATCCCAATCCCAAACAGGGAACAAGATAGTCCGACCCGTAAGCTCCTAATTTTACAGATAATTGCTGCAGCATTTGATATTCAAAACCTGTTGCAAAACGATAATTACTGCTAATTTCTTTGTCAATCTGAGTGCGCCAAACCAAATCGGGTGAAAAAAAATATTCGGTTCCCATACTATAAAGTGAAGGTAAACGCTTCGTGACATATTCTCCTTGAATATTCGTTTGAAACGGATTAAATGTCGTGAAACCCAAACTAAAAAGTGATGAAAGCTTCACCGAAAGACCAACTTGTGGAAAAAAAGCTCCACGGTATGAATTAGAGGCTTGAAAAAATGCAGTGTAATAATCAAATTGAACACCCAATGAAAATTTATCAGAGAAATTTCGGGAAAACCCAAGTCCAACCATCATTTCCTGATAAAGCGAATAGCCGAAATGTGTGAATGCAAACCCGGCATTCACTAAATTTGTTGGTAATGCAAACTGAATACTTTTGGTAGAAAGCTGAGAAAGTATAAACCTGTTTTCAAACTGAATTCCAAGCTCACTTTGTTGCAAGTAAGCTATCATGGCTGGATTGTTAAAAGCTGACCAACTACGTGAATCTGAAACTGAGGTTTGAGCTATGGCACTCGAAGACGGAATAACACTTTCGATTTGAGTGAAAACTTGCTGATTGACAAGGATAAATAAAACTATCCAACAGATTTTTCTCATAATTAAATGGGTCTAATAATTTAAAATACGACAGACATCAAATTAACTTTATAAAGGCAAAAATACGAATATTAATCGAATTAACAACAGTACATTAAAAATAAATGCAATTCTAATAATATTCATGAAATACATCCTGTATTGCAATTAATCATCTAAATTTGCCATGCAAAATAAACTTTTCTTATGTTGTTTTTTTAAATTCTAAAATAATGAACCCTATTTCATCCATAATTCAATTGCTTTTCAATAAAAAAAACAGGAAAACAGAACAGGAAAAGAAATTAATCCGGAAAGAAATAAAAGCTCAGAAATTAGAATTGTCTGAAAATGAGAGAAAAAATGAAGCCTTATCAGTTTTCCGGAAGATTGAATTGCTTCCTGAATTCAAATCTGCTGATTCAATTTTTATGTATTGGTCATTACCCGATGAATTACCAACCCACGAAATTATATCGAAATGGATGGCAGAAAAATTCATAATTCTACCCACAATCAAAGGAGATAAATTAGTTCTTAAACGCTTTATCTCTACAGATAATTTAATTCAAAGAACACTGGGAATCTGGGAACCCGATTTAACAGAAACTTACACAGGAAAGATTGATTTAATAATTGTGCCGGGTGTTGCCTTTGACAGGAAGAAAAACAGGCTTGGACGTGGAAAAGGATATTATGACAGGTTCTTTAAAAATAACAAAGCTTTTAGAATTGGGGTTGGATTTGATTGTCAATTACTTGACTCTATTCCAATAGACAGGTTTGATAAAAAAATGGATCTAATTATTACAAAATCGAATACGATTCAATAAAAAAGAGAAACTTAGGCTTCTCTTTTTTATTATCATTCGACCAAATCGTCTGCCATTGTTAGCTCTTTTTCGCCTTTTCGGTAATAATAAATCAATCCATACGCCTGACATTTTATAAGTCGCGAATATGGTTTTTCATCCTTGTATTTATTCTCTACCTGATTCCAAATATCAAGAATAATTAAATCGCCTTTTTCGCGGAGATTTACCAACTCTTCCCAGTTACGGTTTGTGGTATTTTGATGAATTTTTTGAGTAGATTTATATTCTTTAAAAACCTCATAATGTACTTTTACTTTGGCAATAGTCGGATTATAAATTGCTAATCCACCGTTTCTAAGTCTCTCATTTTCACCATCAATAATACATTTACCCCAATGTATCAAAGCCGCTTCAGTACTCAAGTCAGGCACAGTATGCACATTCGGGTCTAATTGATACAAAAGTTTATGTTCTTTTTTAATATCACCACGAATAACCGAAAGATTAAAAACCTGAATAAAATGGGAAATATAGAGGCGCGCATTGTGAACAATTTGTTGATAGCGCTTATTGGCAGAAATCTGACTTTCAAGCGTTTGTTGATATTGAATCAACTGTTTTTCGAAACCGCTGAGATAGGTTTTTGCTTCGTGAATAGTTTTGTAAGCCACAACCTGATCACCATAATTTAATTTATCAGCCTGTAGAATGGCAGTGCGTAAAGCTCGAAGACGAGCCTGATCGGTGTTGGGAAGGCGGCGGTAAGGCATAAATTCAATTAATAATTAATAATTAATAATTCGCTTAGAAAACACGGAATTATTAATTTGAGAATTGATTCTGCCCACAAAGATAAATAATTAATCGTTTCGTTGCATCAAATTATCGGCTAATTTTCTCAATTCTTGCTTATTATTTTCAAAAACTGTCACTTTTTCAAGATTTGCGATTGCCTTAGTATAAAAAAACAGCATCTTGTCTTCGCAAATTGATTTCACACCCAATTTGTTATAAAGTGAAGTTATGCTCTTAATTTTTTCATTATCAAGATTTTTGTCTGAGACTTTTAACCAATATGCGAATTCGTCGGCATCTTTACCATTTGCAAGATGTAAAGCGTGAATCAACAAATAGGTTTTCTTATTGCACAGAATATCACCTCCTATTTTTTTCCCAAAAGTAGCTTCATTACCATACACATCCAATAAATCGTCTTTCAATTGAAATGCCAACCCGATATTAATCCCAAAATCATATAGTTCTTGGGCATCATCATCACTTGCACCACCGATTATTGCACCTGTTTTCAGCGCACAAGCCAACAAAACAGCAGTTTTCAACCGAATCATTTCCAAATACTCTTGGGCTTTTACTTCATCACGATTTTCAAAATCAACATCATATTGCTGACCTTCACAGATTTCAGCGGCAGTCTGAGAAAACAAGTCCAAAACGGATTTTAAATGTTGTGCCGGAGTTTTTGCAATAAGCTGATAAGCTGCAATTTGCATTACATCGCCACTTAAAATGGCTGTATTGTCATCCCATTTTTTATGAACAGTCGGTTTTCCACGACGCATATCGGCTCTATCCATAATATCATCGTGCAACAACGTGAAATTGTGAAATACTTCCAAACCAAGTGCAGGAGAAATTGATGCTTCTATGCTTTCAGTAAACAAGTTACAAGCCATCAAGGTGAAAGCCGGACGAATGCGTTTTCCACCCATTGATAACACATAACCAATTGGTTCATAAAGTCCTCGAGGCTCTTTATTCCATTCAAGTTTATTTATTTCGGTAGAAATAATTCGGGTTATTTCATCAAATGTTTTCATAAATAGCAAATCAATATTCCCTTTTAAGACTTGGAAGTATGTTCATTCTCAATAATATCCATCATCACATCTTTTATGTCTAATCCTGCCGCAGCAACTTGTTGAGGAATAAAGCTGGTAGCCGTCATTCCTGGTGTGGTATTCACTTCGAGCAAATTAATGACTTCACCTTCTGAAATTATATAATCTACACGGACTATACCTTTACAACTTAGAATATCATAAATAGCAGAAGTGAGTTTTTGAACCCGATCGGTCAAGCTATTGCTGATACGCGCCGGAGTGATTTCTTCAGATTCGCCTTTGTATTTGGCGTCAAAGTCGAAAAATTCATTTTGACTCACCACTTCTGTAATTGGAAATACAACCGATTTTTTTTTCGTTTTATAAATCCCGCAGGTGATTTCTGTTCCACTCATAAATGCCTCTATCATCACCTCTTCACCTTCGGCAAAAGCCTTGTCAATAGCCGGTTGAATTTGTTCAGCCGTTTTCACTTTACTCACTCCGAAACTACTACCACCAACATTGGGTTTCACAAAACACGGCAAACCGATTTTTTGAATTACTTCTTCATTAGACACACTTTGCCCTGCACGCAACAACAATGATTCGGAAACCCTAACACCAAAACTTTTTAGATAAGTATTACAGGCAAATTTATTAAAAGTAAGGGCAGCAGCGAGAACACCGCAGCAAGAATAAGGTAAACCGATTAATTCAAAATATCCCTGCAAAATCCCATTTTCACCCGGAGTACCATGAATGGTTATGTAGGCAAAATCAAAGTTTGTTTTTTCACCATTTCGGACAAAACTAAAATCATTTTTGTCAATCTCAATTTTCTCCGTTTCCGACCATTCAACCTGCCATTTTTTACCTACAATACTTACAATGAATAAATTATAACGTTCTTTGTCAATAAACGAATATAACCCGGCAGCACTTTTAAGCGATACTACAACTTCCGATGAATCTCCACCGGCTACGATAGCAATATTTTTTTTCATAAGAATGACCCCTAACCCTTAATGGGAAATTTAGTTAGTATTATTTTAAAAAAAACTAAATCCAAAAAAAAACAATCTGGAATAAAATATAATTTGTAAATAGGTGATAAATAGGATAAAAACGAACCATATTCCCTTTAAGGGTTAGGAATAGTTTTATTCTATATTTTTAGCATAAGCCCGCCACTTGTCAACCAATTGTTGCATATCGTCAGGCAATTCGCTTTCGAAATGCATAAATTCACCTGTGCGAGGATGCACAAAACCAAGTGTTTTGGCGTGCAAAGCCTGACGTGGGCAAAGAAAAAAGCAATTTTTCACAAATGCTTTATACATGGCGGTGGTAGTTCCTTTCAGAATAATATGACCGCCATACCGTTCGTCGTTGAAAATGGTATGACCAATATGCTTCATATGAACTCGGATTTGGTGTGTTCGACCCGTTTCAAGCCGACATTCAACCAAAGTTACATATCCCAACCGTTCCAGCACTTTATAATGCGTCACAGCATGCTTTGCCAAGGGATTTTCGCCATCGGGAAAAACCATGAATTGCATTCTGTCACGTGGATCGCGTGCTAAAGCACCTGTAATTGTTCCTTCATCTTCCTTTACATTCCCCCAAACCAAAGCCTGATAGCGGCGTTGAGTCGTTTTTTCAAAGAATTGTTTTCCCAGATTTGCCTTTGCTTCTTCTGTTTTAGCAATAAGCAATAAACCCGATGTGTCTTTATCAATACGATGCACCAATCCAATTCGTGAATCATTAGCATCAAAATGTGGGTTATCTTTCAAATGCCAGGCAATAGCATTCAGCAAAGTGCCGTCGAAATTCCCAAATCCGGGATGAACAACAAGATTGGGCTGTTTATTGACGAGCAAAATTTCATCGTCTTCATACACGATATTGATTGGAATATCCTGCGGAATAATTTCAAATTCATTGGGCGGATAAGCCAATACAATAGATATTGTATCGTATGGTTTGATACGATAGTTTGATTTTACTGATTTGCCATTGACCAAGATATTCCCCGAATCGGCAGCTTCCTGAATGCGGTTACGCGAAGTATTTGACATACAATTCACTAAATGCTTGTCAATTCGCACCATAGCCTGACCTTTGTCCACCACAAAGCGAAAATGTTCGTAAAGCTCCTGCTCTTCGGTTGCTCCTACAATTTCATCTTCTATTTCGTCTAAAAAATCTTCTGCCACAGTTCAATCGTTATTTTAGAAAAATTGTTCATCAGTTTGTTGTTTTTTTTCTTCTTCAAAAACCTCGTTTAATCTAGACTTGTTTGTTGTCAGATAAACATCTATTTTTTCCCCGGGTTGGGCTGAACTTCCCGCAGCCGGTCGTTGTCGGTAAATGAAATACTTCGCTTCATTGCCCGAAGGTGGAACATCAAATTCGACAGCTCCAATGCTAAAAGAAGCTGCAGTGGCTTTTGTAGTTGCTTCATCAAGTCCGATTCCTTTTAGAGATGGAACAGTATTTTGAGCTTCTCCCGAACCACTTCCAACAACCAATACAACAGCACTTCCTTCAGGAATTCGCGTTCCGGGACTAACTACATTTCCATGAAATTTGACTTGCGAAACCAAATCTTTATATTCTGAAGGGGCATATTCCACACTGGCAATACTTAAACCAACTGATTGAAGCATGGCATCGGCTTGTCGATATGAAACATCATTGATTTCGGGCAAAAGAACTTGTTTAACTTGTCTGGAATTGATTATCAAATAAA
>Ga0214228_1000482_pt1 | contig 10976 bp, 8 predicted proteins | sample TroBogypolimnion_21_FD_153066 | JGI IMG/M metagenome (GOLD analysis project Ga0214228, IMG submission 153066) | Freshwater microbial communities from Trout Bog Lake, WI - 05NOV2007 hypolimnion | ecosystem: Environmental > Aquatic > Freshwater > Lake > Hypolimnion/Profundal zone | place: Trout... | reverse complement strand
CTTTTTCAAATATGGGCTAACTTTTATTGCCTCTATGCTATTAAATGCTGAATTTCAATCAAATATAGATATTTTCAAATTTTTGTCATGTACTTAGTAATATTTATATAATCATTGGCGGATTCTATGTTTAATACCCGATAAATGAAATTAATAACAGATTGAACTATAAGCAGTATTGTCCCTTTTTTCCCAATATTGACAGATGATTTAAAATTCATAATGTTTAAAATATATATTTAATTGAACGGTTTATGCACTCCGGGCTTTCTTAAGTAGTATATTCCTCAAAATTAATACTAAGTAATGCATGTCTGCCTGAAAAACTCCGCTTTTTTCGCAAAGCGTTAAATACTTCATCTCTGAGTTTTGAATTTCATCCAGTGTTTTAGGCATATCTGCATAAAATGGAGGCAATAATCCGGGTTTGAATTTTATTCTTTTTTCTTGTAGCTCTTTGTTGTAAAGATTAAAATATTGTGGACTTAATGGTCGAACACCTACCAGTTTCATTTCGCCTTTTAATAAATTAAAAATCATTGGTAATTCATCGAGCCAATACTTTCGCATCAATTTTCCAAGTGTTGTAATTCGAATATCCTTGTTGAATTTACCTCCTTCTTTCAAATCATTACGCTCAAAAATGTAAGATTGTAAATACTCTGAATAGGGATGCATTGTTCGCATTTTATATACGTCAAAAGGAATACCATTTTTGCCATAGCGTTTTAATTTTATCAACGCACCATAAGATTTAAATTGATATAGTGAAGGTTGTTGAATTCTTCGGGCAATAATATAGTTTAATTGACCGACTTTCTTTTCATGTTCAATCTTAAAACCACAATATGTTAAGCGCCCCAGAACTTCTGCTTTGGAAAGAACTCGACTTTTACATCCATTAAAAACAAAATAAAACCAACGGGTAATGAACAATTTTGGGAATATTCGTTTAAAGATAAAATCAAATGCATAGACCAAATAATTTGCTCCTAAAGGCAATTTTCCGAGTTTAATTTTTTTATAAGTACTTTTCGATTCAAAATAACAAATGAAGATACCATTTTGGACCAACCTTTCATTAGCCACAGCAAACAGTTTATTTATATCTCGTAAATTATTTAGTTGAATCAATTGAATAATTGTTGTGTATTGATAATGAGCTATATTCTTTAGATTTGAAATGCTCCGTGATGAATTCACAAATGTATTTCCACTTTCTAAATCGCAATTAATTTTTAAAAAATTCAAACCTGCATTACCCGTAATTAACCGGATATTATCATATAGATTTTCAATGGACTTTTGATCCAATATTCGACTCTCAAATGGCGTGTTTTTATTGGTCTCGATTACAAAAATAGAATAATCTTCCACGTATTCTACTGCATATCTATATGAAAAATACAAAGTTAATGTCAGGTAGCTTATCGAAAATTCTCCGGCACTTATTGTGAAAAGCAAATTGTGTGAATACTTTTGTGCAAAACAATAAAGGATTAGTACATGAAAAAAAGTCAATACTATCAACGAAGTATAAAACAGCAGTAATTGTGAATATCTATAATTTTGCTTTCTAAATGGTTGATATCTCCCTAATAAATAGGAACATAATCCCCAAGTGAGAATATAAATGAATGATGGAATTGAATATTTATCAATAGGAGAATTGGTTGTTAAGGGAAACCATTTCAAAATCACAAAAATCCAGCTGGCTAACATAATTAGATCGAATGTAAGAAATCTAAATGTCGGTTTATATAAGTATTTCATATTGACTGAATTTGAGTGTTAATAACATTCTCATTTGCTATATCAGAAGTAAGTTATTATTCTTTGAAAATAACTTTACAAATATAATATATTTATTAAGTATCAGATAATTAGTGTTTTGTAGTGTTTTTTTTATTGCTTACATATAATATGCTACAATTCAACGCTAATTATTATTGACCGCCTTTATTGCTTTTATTTAGCTTCTGAAATCTGAGAATTAAAATATATATTCGCAAGGTTATTAATGTATGGTTAAAATTATGTTTTTTGACCAAGTAACCCGTTTTGTGAGTCGTAATTATTCCTGTTATATAGATATATTACTACAATTTATCATCTCGATTTTCATTCTCTTCTTTATTCATTCTCATTTTAACCTTACTTTAGTTCGGTATCTTAGCTCCAGGATTCACATTATTTGAGTTATTCGTCGGTATTATTTGCAACTATTAACTTTTTTGAATATGAATTTCTTTTGTTTTGGTTGAACGAATTAAAAATAATTCAGGTATACTGTTGTTTTTGCGACAAATAATTTGAAAAAAATGACAAGCAAAATTGATGAAATATTTTTTTTAGGAAAATATTTTTATTTGATTGAAAAATAATTGACTTTTTATTTTAAAATTCAAGTTTTACGATCATGATTATGTGGCAGTTTATCAGACAGATATAAATCTTTGCCCAAATTTCGAGTTCATTTTATTGTAGAATTTATTTGGCAGAATTCAATATCAATAAAAAAAATGTTGTATTTTTACGTCCGAAATAAAAACAATAAAACATGGTCTATAAATTTACAATACTGTCTGACGAGGTTGATGATTTTCTGCGCATTATCGAAATAGATTCTGAAGCCAAGTTCATTGATTTACATGATATTATATTGAAATCAGTGAATTATGAAAGTAATCAAATGACAACTTTCTTTATCTGTTCGGATAACTGGGAAAAAGGTCAGGAAGTTACTTTGGTGGAGATGGAGTCGAGTTCGGAATATGACAATTTAGTAATGGATCAAACAAAGTTGGAGGAATTAATATCCGAAGAAAATCAAAAATTACTTTACGTGTTTGATATGATGGCGGACAGAGTCTTCTTTATTGAATTAACTGAAATAATTCCCCGTAAAACACTTGATAAAGCAAAATGTATTATATCTGAAGGCAATGCCCCAATTCAAATTTTGGAAGATGAGGGATTGGCAGCTATCCCAAAAGCCAGCCTTGATGAAAACTTTTACGGTGATGAAGATTTTGAACTAGATGAGCTTGACGAAGAAGGATATGGGGAAATGAATTTTGATGATAGCAGCTTATTCTCAGAAGATCCGAAGTTTTGATCAGGTTGATTGGTTCATTCGGGTTATTAAGTTGATTAAGTTTAAAATAGAGACAAAACAGAAGATAATTGAATTTTATTTTCTGTTTTTTTATTGTAATAAATATATTATCAATTAATTATAAAAAATGTATTCTGAATTTTCAACAACCGATTGTCAGCTTAAACGTCCGAAATTGCTCGTGCTTTTAGGTCCGACAGGTGTAGGGAAAACGAATATAAGTTTGCAGTTGGCAGAGCATTTTGGTTGCCCGATAGTTTCTTCCGATTCGCGTCAGTTCTACCGTGAATTAAAAATCGGGACAGCTGCTCCTACTGATGAGCAATTAAAACGGGTAAAACATTACTTTATTGGCTCACATTCCATTTTTGACAGTTACAATGCCGGTCAGTACGAACAAGATGCTATTAAGCTTTTGGATAAATTGTTCGAAAACCATAAGGTTGTGTTGTTGGTTGGTGGTTCGATGATGTATATTGATGCAGTATGTAACGGGATGGACGAAATTCCAAATGTGGATGCCAAAACCAGGGCATTTTGTCAAAAGCAGTATTCCGAATTCGGGTTAGAATTTATCCAAAATGAGTTGAAACGACTCGACCCTGTTCATTATAAGGAAGTAGCGATTCAAAATCCTAAACGAATAATTCATGCTCTCGAAATTTGTAACATGACTGGCAAACCCTATTCAGAATTTCGTACTGGACAACGCAAACTCCGAAATTTCGAGATTTTGAAAATCGGATTAAATCGTCCGCGAACGGAACTTTATGACCGAATTAACTCGCGAGTTGACGAAATGATGAACGAAGGATTGATGCAAGAAGCAGAGCAATTTTATGCATTTAGAAATTTGAATACGCTCAATACAGTCGGCTATAAAGAGCTTTTTGAATACATGGATGGCAATTGGACGTTGGAATTCGCCATTAATATGATAAAACAAGATACCCGGCGTTATGCAAAACGGCAATTGACCTGGTTTAATCGGGATCAGGAAATTCAATGGTATCATCCTGAAGAATTAGAAGCAAAAATGGAACTTTTATACCAAAACCTGATGTAAATGAAAATTATCGAAAATACTTCGCTTTTACCTTACAATACTTTTGGAATTGATGTCAACGCTGATTATTTTATTGCATATAAATCAGTTTCTGAATTACAAGAAATTTTACAATCGCAACTTGTCAAATCGAATAGGGTTTTACACATTGGTTGTGGAAGTAATTTGTTATTTTTGAGTGATTTTAAAGGTGTTATTCTTCACTCGGAAATTAAAAATATAGAAATTGAGCTCGAAGATAAAAATACAGTATACCTGAAAGTGGGTGCGGGAGTTGCCTGGGACGATTTAGTGGCTTACAGCGTACAGAACAACTGGGGTGGCGTGGAGAATCTTTCTCTCATTCCCGGTGAAACTGGAGCTGCTGCTGTGCAGAATATCGGTGCTTATGGGGTAGAGGTGAAGGATGTGATTGTGCAGGTTAATACAATCGAATTTGAAACCGGTAAAATTCGTGTTTTTTCGAATAATGAATGCAAGTACGGCTATAGAGAGAGCATTTTTAAATATGAATTTAAAGGAAAATTTATAGTAACTTCCATTTTAATTCGGTTAGATAAAAATCCTGTATTTAAACTGAATTACAGTCATTTAGAAGACGATGTTTCGAAAAATGGTAAGATTAATCTACAAAATATTCGAAAAACCATCATTACTATTCGTGAAAGTAAATTGCCCAATCCCAACGAGTTTGGAAATGCCGGTAGCTTTTTTATGAATCCAGTGATTTCGACATCTCAATTTCTTAAATTACAGGATAGTTTTCCGGTGATTCCACATTATTTTGTTTCTGAAACTCAGGAAAAATTAGCTGCCGCTTGGTTAATTGAACAATGTGGATGGAAAGGAAAAAGTATTGGAAATGCTGCAGTACATGACAAACAGGCACTGGTATTGATTAACACCGGTGGAGCCAGTGGGGCTGAAATTGTTCATTTGGCAGAACAAATCCAGATTTCGGTAAAGGGGAAATTTAATGTTGAGTTACAACCGGAAGTCAATTATATTTAATGAATATTCAGTTCGTTCAGTTTTTGTTGGTACTTTCTTGCATTTGCCAGATGTTCAGCCCAATTTGAAGCAAATTTATGTTCTCCATTCAGTGTTTCAGATGCACACATATAGATGTAATTGTGATGGGTGAAATTTAAAACCGCGTCAATTCCACTCTCGGAAGCTACCCGAATAGGACCGGGAGGTAGTCCGCGATTTCGATATGTATTGTAAGGGGAAATATACAGAATTTGTTTAATACCAATTCGTTTCAAACTAAAATCACCCACTGCAAACTTCAAAGTGGGATCAGCTTGTAACGGCATTCCTGCTTTCAATCGGTTAATATATAATCCGGCTACTTTCGGGCGATCGGTTTTGTTGTTGGTCTCTTCTTCCACAATTGAAGCTAATGTGCTAATTTCTGTTTGCGAAAGAGGAATAGCTGCGGCTTTTGCTTTCCGTTCATCAGTCCAGAATTTGGTATATTCTTTATTCATTCTTTCAAAAAGTTGTTTAGCATTTAGATTCCAAAAAACTTCATAAGTATTCGGTATAAACATTGAAATTGATGTCGCTGGATTTAACTGATAAGAAGCCAGAAATGCAGAATCATTGAGAAGTTTTAGAATACTGGTTGAATCGGCCATCAACTCGGAACCCAAACGGGCAGCTAGTTGTTGCTTTGTACGTATATTGTTGAAAGTGAGCTTGACAGGTGTTTGTCGACCGCTTCTCAACATACGAACCAACCGAAAGTTACTCATGCCATTTTTTAATTCGTAACGTCCCGACCGTATCTTATTTTCATAATGAAACAACTCTGAAACTTGTTTAAAAGCAGATATATTCAAGATGTTTGCATCTTTATCGAGCATTAGAGTTACATCCTTGAAAGTACTGCTATCTGGAATATAGAGGAAAGCTTTTTCTCCCGATTTAGTAAAAACATTGGGCGCAAATAAAATATAAATGATATATGTTATAACTGATAAAAATATGATTATTAGCCATTTGATAGCTTTGTTTGTTTGTTTTCTCTTCTTTTTAGCAGTCATATTTCTAAAGTTTAGTCGTTTTTTTATTGAAGCTACAAAAATACAGATTTGTTTTGAGAAAAAACAAAAAATAATTAAGATTCAAGTTGATTAATTTGAATATTTATTTTTAAATATCAGATTCTCAATTATTAAATTGCGGATTGCAAATTGTAAGTTGTAAATTTCAGAAAAACGGTTTTGATAATTAAAATTTCCTTGCTATATTTGCACTCTCAAAACAAAAAAATGGGAACTTGGAAGTTTGGGTGAGTGGCTGAAACCACCAGTTTGCTAAACTGACGTACGGGCAACCGTACCACGAGTTCGAATCTCGTAGCTTCCGCATGAAAATCAGCACTTTAAGGCGATTGTAAGTTAATTACAGTCGCCTTTTTTCGTGTGCAAAAATGGCAAAATTGGCAAAAAAACTCCTAAAATGACGGTTTTCACTTACAAATAACTTACAAAAATGGGCTCACTTACAAATGACTTACAAAAATGACGACATTTCAACCAAGTTTTAGGTACTTCAAAGAAGATATAAATGACAATTATTCACATTTCCAAAAGTAGCCACTTACAAATGACTTACAAAATTGACGACAGTTGAATCCTGTTTTTTAACTACAAGAAGGCGAAAAAGACCGTTTTCACTTACAAATGACTTACAAAAAAGTACTCACTTACAAATATCTTACAAAAATGCTAACATTTGAACCATGTATTAGGAGTTTAAAAGAAGATGGATATGCCAAGGTTTATATCCGAGTAATTCAAAACCAAAAGCCAGCATATATCAGTACGAGCTATGTTGTTTCGGCAAATCAGATTTCAGGGAATAAGATTAAGGATTTTTTTGTGATAACAGAAATTGCCCCAATCATCAAGAAGTATTTCGACAGACTGAATAAACACGATACCGAAAACTGGACAGTTAAAGAGGTTGTTGAATTTTTGAAAGTTGAAAGTGAAGAAATCTCATTTACTGATTTCTTCAAGGGTTTTACAAACAAAATGATAAATGCTGGTCGGGAAAATCCTGCACAAAACTATACTTGTGCAATAAACAGTTTGATACGATTTTGTGGTAAAGATAAATTGAATTTTTCGGAAATTACGTCTAAGCTGATTAATGAGTGGATTGAATCACTCAAAGACACTGCACGAGCAAAAAATCTATATCCTTTGTGTATTTCGACTGTTTTCTCAGCGGGTCTTTTAGAGTATAACGATTATGATCGCGACAACATTCGTATTAAAAACTTGCCCTTTATGCGGGTGAAAATACCAAAAAACAATTTGGCTGAGAAGCGTGCAGTCAATCAACGCACATTGTTGAAATTATTTACTGCCGATGTATCAAAAGCAAAATTAGATGTAAAAACACCATTGGCACAAGATGTGGCAATGCTTATTTTTTGTTTGGCCGGTATAAATGTAGCTGATTTGTATTATATGGATAAAACCTGTAGAGTAGGAAACAAACTCTATTACATCAGGCATAAAGTCGAAGCAAAGCGTGGTAAGAGTGCGAAAATGGAAATATCAATTCCAAAATGCATATTGCCCTTATTTGACAAATACAAGGGCGCAAATAAGCTCTTTTCGTTTTCTGACCAGATAAATACTGAAAACAACTTTTTGAAAGCCATTGATATGGGTTTAAAAGAAGTTGCAACAATAGCAAAAGTAAAAGAAAATATCACTACATACACCTTTCGTCACTCGTGGGCAACAATAGCACAAAATGATTGCGGTGCTTCGACCGAATTAGTCGGATTTGCACTGAATCATGTTTCCGCCCATCGAATTACGGACGGTTATATCAAAAAAGATTTTACGCCAATTGATAAATTGAATACCAAAGTAATTGATCATGTGTTTAAGAAACTGAAAGTCACTGAGCAAGTTGCATAGCGTAAAATCTTCCGGTTACAGTTTTTTTTGAATTAATGGATATTTGTCGCTCCAATGAAATTGGCATGTATTTTTTGTTTTTAATCATGAAAATCTTATTTGCTGTCATATAAGGGCTATCCACCATAGTAAAAATAACAACTTTGCTTGAATCCAAAATCCGCCTATTATGATAATCGTGAACAATTCCATAAGGACCTGTGATTTTCATTGTTTTTAATGGCCATAAATCAAAAAAGAAGTATTTCCAGGCTTCAAATTTGGTGTAATCATTACCGGTTACACCTAATTTACCTAAATCCGGACAATTATCTGTAATTGACAACGGATAATAAATACTTATTGGTAGGTCTTTCCACACTTCTAAATTTAAAACTTCTTGTTTTGTAACATACATTTCTTGTTTTCCTTTAAAAATGGAAACCTCAAGAAAATTATTTCTATTAATGTTTTTTATTCCCGTTTCAATATTATGCTTTAGTCCAAAATTAACTTCTCTAACTCCATATTCGTTGCTACTTATCGGTACTTGAGTCATTACCTGCGGATACGCCGGAAAACCACTATTATCCCAAAACCACGGAACTGTAAAGTTATAAACCTGCATTTGTGCGGGTTGAATCTTCAAAATCAATTCGTTTGGCTCATTGGTTGAATCTTCAACGAATGATCTGAATTTATTTATTAATGTCAGTTGTCCTCCAGAGCCACCATCAACAGTATAATAATTCTTTTTAGTGGGTGTAACCAGTGCATAATCATTACCAGTTTCCTTATCTCTGTAAATGATATTTTTATCTGTAAGCATTGAATTATTGGCAGCTGCTTTAATCGCTTTAAGATTTACAAAATCCTGAACAGTAATTTTTTTTAGGTTATCATCAGAAATTTGCTGGTATTTAAAATATTCATTATCCGGAAAATTATATTTGATTGAAGTAAAACCCAATTTTGCATTTTTCTCCGTTTCGGATAAATCCCGTTCATAACTATCCAATACGTGTTCAACCTGAATCGTTTCAATCTGACTCAATCTTAATCGTTGTGTTTCAATAGATATTGATTTATCAGTTTTATCCACAAAAAATAGTACATTAAAAAACGATTCAATGGCATTTACAAATTCAGATATGGTCATATCCGGCAATGCATCCGCATAAAATAAAGAATCAATTGAATTTATAATAAACATGTTTAAAGCTCTTTCATCATTTTCCAATTCATTGAATTTTAGAGAAAAACCGAGCAAAGACGGTAATTTTTTGATATAATACAACATATAAGGTTGCATTAAGATATTGTTCACGCCAACAATTTTGGATGGGTGAGCATGCAAATTTATATCTATGATATAATCGTTATAAACCTTAGTTCCAATATAAATCGGTGTGCAAATAAAATTATCAATTTTTCCATCGGTTAGAAACCGTATGCTGTTTAATGCTCTGGCATAATCAATCGGGGTTTCTTCTCCCCAATCCAATTCCCAAATTTTCCGTGTATCATTTTTCAGGTTATAATTCAGTTGAGAATTACCTGCAGCAAACTGAAAAGTTACTGATATATCCGTATTATCGGAAATTATCACAATTCCATGTTTTACCTTGCCATTTTCAATGATATAGGCATCTGCACTTTTATTGATTGTGACCACATTTAAGCGGTTTATGAAGTTGAATGCAATAGCGTTTCTGGGTTCAAGCAATGATAAAGTCATGTCAAGCGAAAATTCACCGTTATTGGTTATTTCGGGGTTTTCGTCAAACATGGTGTAACTGAAATCATAGGGCAATTCGCATTCGGAACTGTTCACAAAAAGTTGTATCATCTTGATATATTATTCATTAGATTGTCATATTTGTCCATTGCTTCCTTAATTCCACCTTTACCCGAAACGGACACATTGGATTTCAAGCCTTTTTTAATCTCGGCTAACAAAGCGGCATTTACTGCGGTTGTTTCTCGCATTGTTGCCACCACAGTGGACAAATCAATAGTTATCGGTTGATTGCCTGCGGTTGAAGTTCTTGAGTTGGAAAATGAGGCTGTTCCTTGTTTTATGGATAATGCCCGGGCAATAGCATCGTTATCAATTCGTGCAATAGTATTGGTGCGCTGCGCATGATCTATTAAATTGAAAAAATTACGAATTGGCGGGTGATGGGTGGCTTCCTGATTTCCTACAAATTCCCCTGCATGAACGATTCCACGAGCTTCGTATTTATCACCCTCGTCTGTAAAACCACCGGTCCAAAGATTTTTAATTGATTCGCGTTGTTGTTCGGCAACCACTAACTCTGCTGTACCTGCCAAACCTGTCAACACCATCAATGGAACACTGGGTGCGGCTTTCATCACTGCCAATGCTGTTGAAGCAATGATTTGAGCTACATTGATGGCAAAATCAATGTCAGCGTATTTCTTCTTGATTGATTTTTTTTCGTCTTCGACTTTGGCCTCGATATCAGTGGTATCCTGCCCTGCCTTTTTCGCTGCATTAAGTTGTTTTGCGTATTTATTGTCTACACCAATAGTTTCAGCCTCTTGCAAACTGTTTGATAACTTCAAAGCAGCTGATGCAATTTGAGATATGTTTTCAGCAGTTTGTTCCGCCATTTTCAGCTTCATTGCTGAAACATCTTTTTCGTACTTCTTGGTTATTTCGGCTTTTTTCTTGGCATCGTTTTCATAAAGTTTCAATTCTATTTGGTACTTATTTTTCAATTCTACCAAACCTTCCTGGTACTCTTTGTATTTGGATTTTCGTTCATCAATTCCGTATTTCTTTTCCAGCTCTTCAACCTGTCGTTGAATCTCTTTTTTATCAGCGGCACTTTTATGT
>Ga0214228_1000481_pt1 | contig 10998 bp, 4 predicted proteins | sample TroBogypolimnion_21_FD_153066 | JGI IMG/M metagenome (GOLD analysis project Ga0214228, IMG submission 153066) | Freshwater microbial communities from Trout Bog Lake, WI - 05NOV2007 hypolimnion | ecosystem: Environmental > Aquatic > Freshwater > Lake > Hypolimnion/Profundal zone | place: Trout... | reverse complement strand
TGAAAAGTGGGAGAGTAGATAGCCGCCGTTTTTGAATCCCCGATTACTTTAATGTAATCGGGGATTTTTTTTGCACATGGCGTGTTAATAATAACTTAGATGATTTGTTGTATTGTTTAATGTAAAAAAAATGTTGTTTTTGCGATGGAGAAATTGAGACTTACTAAAGTGTAAATGATTAAAGATTTTTTGAAATAATGATTGAGATTTTTGTTCAAATGCCTTTACAATTAAAGGTTTTCAAACTTTTTTAATCTCATATATTTGTAAATGCATGCTTATTTTATGTTCAAATCTCCATAAATACTATGATTTCCCATGATTTTTTTTAACTTTCAACCTTATGTTGTGTTAAATATATTATTTATAAAAAAAAAGTTTCATAATCTGTTTTTCTATTTTTGTTTCTTTACAAATATTCATTAAGAATATTGCTAAATACTATGTGGGGTTGCAAGGGTTTGAATATCAAAAATATATGCTGAGGTTAAGATGTATTAAGACACGAAAAATATGTTTGTAATATTGTTATTAATTGACTTCACAAACAAACTGACACAAATAATATGAATATATTTTCTATTTATCATCAAAAACACTTGTTTTTTAATTATTAATCCTTTATTTTTGCCAATTCAATTTAATGAACTTATTATAAGTAACGCGAATTAAAGAAGATTAATAAACAAAATGTTAAATTTATGAGAAAACTAACGTTCTTATTAGCTTGCCTGATTTTGGTAAGTGTAGGTATGGTTAATGCTCAGTCAAAATCCATTTCGGGAAAAGTTTTTTCCGCGGATGATGGGCAACCTGTTATTGGTGCAACTGTAAAGGTGAAAGGTACTTCTGTAGGTACAATTACCGGAACAGCCGGCGAGTTTAAAATTGTTTTGCAGGGAACTGCAAATAAATTAATTGTTTCGTACGTTGGTATGAAAACCGTAGAAGTTGATGCTACAAACAATTTGGTCGTAAAATTAATGTCAGATGCACGCCAAATCGATGAAGTTGTTGTCACTGCATTAGGTATTTCAAGAGAAAGAAAATCACTTGGATATGCTGTCCAGGATGTAAAAGGAGAAGCTATCAATAATGCAGAGACAGGGAATGTGTTAACTGCTATGTCAGGAAAGTTAGCTGGCGTTAACATAACAAGTTCTGCTGGTACTGCTGGAGCGTCTTCTTTTATTACCATTCGAGGTCAGAACTCGATTACAGGTAATAATCAACCACTTTTTGTTGTAGATGGTGTTCCAATTGATAACTCAATGGATGCTTCTGGAAATCCTGATGATGGTATTAATAATCTGACCAATGGAGTCGCTTATTCAAACCGTGCCATTGATTTAAATCCTGATGATATTGAAACAATTTCAGTGTTAAAAGGAGGGGCTGCTACTGCACTTTATGGGATGAAAGCTGGGAATGGAGTTGTAGTGGTAACGACAAAGAAAGGTAGTAATTCTGGAAAAATGAAAGTAAGCTTATCTTCTTCTGTAAGTGTTGATAATGTAAGCCAATTGCCAGCAACACAGAAGCTGTATGCACAAGGTGTTAATGGAGTATACAGTACAACTACCCCTTATTCTTATGGACCGTTGCTTTCAAATATGCGCTACGATGGAAGTACAACAAGTACTCGTGATATTCATGGGAACTTAGTACTTGCTACAAGTCCATCTGCTATTGCTTCGGCCATTCCAATAGCTTATGATAATGTTGGAAACTTTTTCCAAACAGGTACTACTATTAATAATTCTTTGGCATTATCAGGTGGTGATAAAGTTAGTAATTTCTATGCTTCTTTAGGGAATACAACTACTCAAGGAGTTATTCCAATGAATACTTTTGATAAAACATCTATCAAATTATCAGGAGAAACCAAATTAGGTTCTAAAGTAACTGTTTCCGGAAGTGCGAATTATGTTAGGTCTGGAGGCGATAGAGTGCAACAAGGATCAAATACTTCTGGAGTAATGTTAGGATTATTTAGAGGTGCAACTTCGTTTGATAATGGTAATGGACACGGTAAAGATGGATATAAATTTACAGATTCTTATATGTATGCTGATGGAACCCAACGTCATTATTACTCAGGGTATGACAATCCTTATTGGACAGTCAATCAAAATATGTTTAATGATCAGGTAGATCGGGTTTTAGGCAACTTATCTGTGGTTTATAAACCAATTACTGAATTAACGATAGCTTATAAAATTGGTGATGATTTTTACAGTGATAGACGGAAAGGACATTTTGCGATATATTCATCAAGTGCCCCTGATGGAAGTCAGCAAGTTGATAATCATTACAATAATAGTTTGAACTCTGATTTAACAGTCAATTTCAATAAGGAATTGTTTACTGACTTTAATGCAAATATAACTGTTGGTCAGAATATGTATCAGACTAATTATCAACAATTTTTTGCTGAAGGAGATGGTTTTGTAATTCCTGATTTTTATCACATATCCAATACTTCTTCCCAATTTGTAAGAGAGTACTCATCTGAATACAGAACAGCTGCTTTTTATGGAGATTTTCAATTTTCGTATAAAAATATGCTTTATTTAGGTATTACCGGACGTGAAGAGTGGTCAACTACCCTACCGGTAGCAAACAATAGTTTCTTCTACCCATCGGCAAGTTTGGGATTTATTTTTACAGAATTGCCAGCTTTAAAAGGAAATACGATATTAAACTATGGTAAAGTGAGAGCTTCATTTGCACAAATAGCGAATGCACCTTCTCCTTATAGTCTTCAAAATGTATATACATCAGCTGTATTTCAGGATGGATGGACATCTGGAGTATCTTTCCCATTCGGAAGCAATGCCGGATTTACTGTTTCTAGTGGACTTGGTAACCCAATTTTAAAGCCAGAATCACTTTTATCACGTGAAATCGGAGTAGAACTCAAATTCTTTGATAATAGAGTAAATGTGGATTTCACTTATTATAATAATCAAAATAAAGATTTGTTAATACCAGTTCCTATCAGTGGAAGTAGTGGTTATAATTCAATTTATATGAATGCTGCTACAATGGAAAATAAAGGTATTGAAGTTATGGCAAGTGTTACACCGATTAAAACAAAAGATTGGAACTGGACTTGTTCTGCTAACTTCACTATGAACAAAAACAAAGTTTTGTCGTTGGCTGATGGGGTAGATAATATCTCTTTGGGCGGATTTACAGGAATCGAAGTAGATGTTGTTGCAGGTCAGCCTTATGGTAGTATCTACAGTACAGGATTTTATAAAGATGCGAACGGTAAGGTTATTATTAATGATACCCCTGGTTCTGGATATGGTTATCCAATTAAGGATAATACCATGAAATCTTTAGGATCAGTAGCACCAAACTGGACAATGGGAATAACCAATGAACTTACTTATAAAGGAATAAGCTTATCTTTCTTATTAGACATAAAGAATGGTGGACTTATGTGGAACGGAACTAAATCGAGAATGGTTGGTTTTGGAACTGCTGCTGTAACTGCTAATCGTGGTCAATCCGTTGTATTTGATGGTGTTATGGGGCATGTTACAAATGGTACAGTTGTTACATCAGGTGTGGCAAATACTATTCAAACAACATATTCGGAATATTATTATAAAAATATTGGTGGAGGTGGATCTCCAGCACAAGAACAATTTGTTGAAAAAACTGATTGGGTACGACTCAGAGAGATTACACTTTCGTACGAGCTGGGTACACTAATTAAAGATCCATTCTTTAAAAGATTAAAAGTTTTTGCAACTGGTAGGAATTTGTGGTTATCAACACCTTATGATGGTATTGATCCTGAAACTAATCTTATGGGTGCAAGCAACGCTCAAGGTCTTGATTATTTTAATATGCCAAACACTAAGTCTATGGTTTTTGGATTAAAACTTGATTTGTAATTTTAAAAATTAGTTATTATGAAAATAAAATTTAGTTTAATTTTGTCGATAACGATGCTTTTTAGCTCGTGTTCGAGTTGGATTGATTCATCAATAAATACTGATCCGAATTATCCAACTGATGTACCGATGGCACTTCTTGTTGGTCCAATAGAAGCAAATTTAGCTTATGTAGTCGGTGGGGATTTGTCAAGAGATGCTTGTACTTGGATGCAACAAATTGCAGGATTGCAAAGTCAATCCTCAGATATTGACGTGTATAATATTAGTGAATCCGATGTAAATAACTCTTGGAGTTTTAACTTATATTCTCCTGGTATGGTCAATACAAAAATACTTATGAGTAAATCAGTAGCAGCTTTGTCTCCACATTATACGGGGATTGCTAAAGTTTTGATGGCATATCATTTAGGTGTAACAACTGATCTTTGGGGAGATATACCTTACTCGAATGCTTTAAATGGTGCAAATGGTCAGACAAAATCTACTTATGATACTCAACAGACTATTTATACTACTATTTTTACACTTCTTAATGGTGCTATTACAGATTTGAATTCGACTACAAGTGCAACAACTCCAGGATCAGAGGATTTAATTTACAGTGGTGATTTGACAAAGTGGATTAAAACTGCTTATGCATTAAAAGCCCGATATAGCTTGCATTTAGCAAAACAAAATCCTACTACCGCTTATACCGATGTATTAACTGCAATAGCAAATGCTTATACAAGCAATGGTGATGATTTTAAAATGATATATGGTTCGGCTCTTAATAATTCTAATCCTATGTATCAGTTTACTCAACAACGTAGTGGTTATATTGGAGCAAATTTGAAATTTGTTAGTATGTTGACTGCGACAAATGATCCACGTCTTACTGTTTATTATACCGGCAGTATTGGCTCACCATCGGGTAGTTCTCCTAACACAAGTGCTTCTGGAATTGGAGTAAATTATGCCTCAGCCACAAGTCCTGTTTATTTAATGTCTTATGCAGAACAAAAATTCATTGAAGCTGAAGCAAGATTTCAGACAAATGATAAACCTGGAGCTGTGCTTGCCTATAATGCTGGTTTAAAAGCATCTCTCGATAGAGAAGGAGTTTATGATGCTACGTGGTTTGCTGCTAATTCGATTACTGTTGGAACAATAACTTTAGAAAAAATTATAAACCAAAAGTACTTGAGTTCGTTCCTTCAGATTGAAACATGGTCTGATTGGAGAAGAACTGGATACCCAACTTTATCACTTGCAACAGGTGCAATGACAACACAAATTCCTCGCAGATTGCCTTATCCATCTGACGAAAGATTGTATAATGGAGCTAATGAACCAAGTCCTCTACCAACCATAACGGACAGGGTTTGGTGGGATAAACAATAAATTGATTTTTTATAAAAAAAAAGCTGCTCATTCGAGTAGCTTTTTTTTGTTTATAGTTCCATCATATTAACGTAAAAACATGTTTTACAGCAGAAATGAAAAAATAATCCAATAAATCCTTTGTGCGTATAAATCTTTGTAGTATTTTTGGTCGACCAAATAATTGGTATACCAATAATCATATAGAATGGGTATGTAAGTGTCATTTTATCAGTACTTTGGTTGTGGTGCTGAGATTTTAACGCTATCATTTATCGAGTTCGTTTTTGTTTTAAGCGAAAGATGACAATATAAATTATATGTTTTTTAAATATTCATATCAACTTTCAACAATCAATTAAAAATAATACGTACATGAAAAAAAACAGTAAAAGCAAACGATTTCTTCGGAATTTGATCTGGATGTTCATACTACTTTGTATGAATACTGCCGGTTTATTTGCTCAGATCAAAGTAAGCGGAACAGTCATTGACAGTAAAAACGAACCTCTAATAGGCGTAAACATTAAAGTAGATGGAACAAAGATTGGTACTATATCTGATGCAAATGGAAAATACAACATCCAGGTGCCGGATAATAAATCGCAACTTGTGTTTTCGTACATTGGCTACAAAACTATTCAACAAGAAGTTGGAACAAAAAATGTAATTAATATTATCCTGCTGGAGGATTCTAAAAATATTGATGAAGTGGTGGTGGTAGCTTATGGAACGCAACGGAAATCGCATTTGACAGGTGCTGTTTCATCTTTGAAAAACGATAAATTAGATGAAATCCCTGTTTCTCGTGTTGATCAGGTTCTACAAGGTAAACTTGCGGGAGTGAATGTTCAACAAACAGATCCTGAAGCCGGTGAAGCTCCTGCTATAACCATTCGTGGAATGAATTCAATTAGCGCAGCTGTTGCACCTCTTGTTGTAGTTGATGGGTTTCCAATTCCCGATGGATTATCTAATCTAAGTATGGCTGACATAGAGTCTATTGAAGTATTGAAAGATGCTTCTTCTGCTTCATTGTACGGATCGAGGGCAGCAGGTGGAGTTATATTGGTAACCACAAAAAGTGGTGGAATAGCGAAACCCAAGTTTAATTTTAAAATGTTTTCAGGGATTAGAACGGCATTGAAATTACCACAAATACTTTCTACTGAGCAGTATACTCAATTATTGTATACTGAGGCTGCTGAACGAATGAAAGATCCAACTGTAGATGGTACAACAGCTACCATGAAATACAATTTGATTACTACGGGTGAACAAGCAAGTTATCTAATTGGAAAGTACTATACTGATCAACCTACAAATTGGCTAAATGAAGCATTGCGTGGCAATGGCTCAAATCAAAATTACCAATTAAGCGCACAAGGTGGTGATAAAAATATTAAGTATTTTTTGTCGGGAAATTATAGCAGTGAAGATGGCATAATGCGCTACAGTAGCTATAATAAATACAATCTACGAGCAAAGTTAGACATAAATTTATCTAAAGTAGTTACAGTAGGTATGAACCTAACTCCCTCTTATAGTCGACAAACAAAACCAGCTGTTAATTTGACGGATTTTATGCGCTATCCTTCGTGGTTACCCGTACGTCATAATGCAGCAACAGCAGCTTTAGTTGCATCTTCATCGAATGGAACAATACTTGTTAATGCGGGAGATTATGCTCAGGCTAGTGATTTTTTGGGTACAACAATCAGTGGGACAGGAATAAATGGTGAAACATGGGATTTGACTGGTGTAAACCCATTTGGTTCAAGCAATCAAAATCCAACATCACAAGATGAACGTACAAATATAACCACTGATGACTATAGAGTACAAAATAATGCATATGTAATCATTAATATTTTGCCCGGATTACAATTCAAAACTTCAAATGGAGCTTTTGTTGACTATAAAGAGTATAATAATAAACAACAAACAAGTGCTCAGAAAGCAGGAACTCCAAATCAATTGACCCGTCAAACTACTTTAAAGACAGAATTGTTGTCAGAAAACACCTTGAATTATAATAAATCATTTAATGGGCATGAAATTGGAGTTTTGGCTGGTTTTACAATTCAGGAATCAGGCAATAGGTTTAATCAAATTGTTGCCACGGGATTCCCTGATGAGAATATGCTCTCTTTTAATCTTGCTTCGGCTTTAATTATGAATAGTCCATCAATTCCCGGTACTACATCTTTTTATTATACCGAAGGGATGGAGTCTTTTATAGGCAGATTAACTTATGCATACAGAGGTAAGTATCTTCTCTCAGCCAGCATCAGAGCCGATGGCAGCTCTAAATTTGCTGATGGACACAAGTGGGGTACTTTTCCCGCAGCCTCTATCGGGTGGCGTGCTTCAGAAGAGAAATTTTTGAAAGGAATAGATTGGTTATCAAACCTGAAAATACGTGCCAGCTATGGATTAACAGGAAATAATAATATACCACAGTACTCATACATGAATGCCGTGAATACAAGTAATTATGACTTGGGGTCGGGAAATGCTGGATTAGTTCCGGGTTTTGCATCAAATAGTGCTTTCCTTGGAAATCCCGATATTACCTGGGAACAAACTGAAGAAGCTAACTATGGTTTGGATTTTGGTCTATTCAATAGCAGACTGAATGTAACTGTAGAGTATTACAATTCGAATACCATTAAGTTATTACTCCAACAGCCTGCAATGAATATTACCGGACATCAGACCTATTGGAGAAATATCGGGAAACTAAACAATAAAGGATTAGAAGTTGAATTGACTACGACCAATATTGATGCACGAGGTTTTACATGGAAAACCACAGGAAATATTTCGACCAACAAAAATACATTGCTAAATTACGGTGATAAATCATATCAGGATAATTTTGGAGAACGAAGTGAAGTATATCGAGCTATTGTAGGGCAGCCGTCTATTCAGTTCTTTGGTTATAAAAGTGATGGTGTATGGACATCATTTGATCAAGTTGCTGCAGCAAAAGCTGCAACAGATGCTAATGGGGTGCCATTTACCTATACCAAATTTGCACCAATCGTTGGCGGGTTAAAAGTTGTCAATGAGAATGGTGATAACAAAATAGATCCCAATGATCGTGTAGTCCTTGGAACTCCATTTCCGGATTTTACATACGGAATTACCAATACGTTTTCATATTCAAATTTTGATTTAAGCTTCTTGATTCAAGGGAGTCAGGGTGGTAAATTAATTGATGGAAATTTGAATTATAACGAAGGACTTCGTTCCAATGTAGCTTATATAACAAATCGTTGGGTTAGCCCATCTTTTCCAGGAGATGGAAAAACAGTTTATTCCAATACAACTTCGGGTGGTGATTTATTGCTAACCGACTATGCTTTACAAGATGCCTCTTATGCAGCACTTCGCGATTGTACTTTTGGGTATTCACTCCCTTTGAAAATTGTAAAATCATTGGGACTAAGTAAATTCAGGGCATATTTTTCAGGACAAAATCTGGTTTATCTGATGGGATATAATTATAAAGGAATAAATCCAGAAGCCCGCATGAATACAGGTCCTTATTCAAGTGCGTTTCCATTAGTAGCAGGATATCAACGAGGTTCATTCCCACTGAACAGAACATATACTTTAGGTATTGATATTAATTTCTAATACAATTATTCTAATAAAAAAAACGGTATAAATATAACACGAGATATGAAAAATAAAATTAAAATATTGATAGTCCTATTTGCTGTGATAATATTCGCTGCCTGCGATAGTTTAATTACAGATATTCCAGAATCACAACTAACACAAGTAGGATTTTTCACAACTCCCATACGAATAAATGAGGGAATTATGGGCTGTTATGAGGGAATGGCAAATATTACAAATGATGAATGGAAATTTACTGAAGACCGAAGTGATAATACTTGCGTGTCGAATGTTAGTACAGGTTCAGGTGATCGTTACGATTATTGTGATTTGAAATTTTTTCGCACTTCGCCCAGTATGCCACTTTTGTACAGTTATTGGTACAAATACTTTCAAAACATATCGGCTATAAATGCCATTTTACCTTCGGTTGCTCCAGGACAGCCGTATATTACTGTTGAATCCCAACGGGCTCAATACGAGGGCGAGTTACTGTTTATGAGAGCCTTTCATTATTATGATTTGGTAAACTTATGGGGTGATATGTTTAAAATAACTACTGTTATCGGTCCTATTGAAGCAATGACAGTGCCTCGTTCGCCAGTATCTGAAATTTATAACGAAATTATAATTCCAGACTTAGTTAAAGCTGCAACAGAGTTGCCTAGTACATATTCAGTTTCGGATAAGGGTAGAATAACAAAATGGGCTGCTAAAGCATTGTTGGCTAAAGCATACATGATGATTGGGGGCGATGCCAACTTAACTTTAGCAAAAGGCCTGCTCGAAGAAGTTATGGCTGAACCCAGCATCGGTTTATTGACAGATAAAGGTTCTTCAGCTAGTGCTTATGCAAATATATTTAATGTTTCTAACGAGATGAATAAAGAAATTATTTTTGCAATTCGTTATTTAGGTGGTGCTTCGGGTATAGGCTCTCCATTTTGGTCTACATTTGCCCCAGATGGATCAGCAAATTTATTTTTAAAAATTGGTACTCCGGCAGGAAATAACAACCCTACGCCCGATATCATGAATTTATTTAAACAAGATCCTGCTGATACCCGTACAGATGCCTGTTTTCGAATTTGGAGTCGTTCTGCAACAGCAACATATCAATATATTTCTAAATATATAGACCCAAATATGACTCAGGCAGGACAAGCTGAAAATGACTGGCCGGTGATACGATACGCAGATGTAGTATTGCTTCATGCAGAAATAGCAGCACAGCAAAATGATTATACAACCGCTCTCAATAATGTGAATCTAATTCGAAGCAGAGCAGGTGTCAGACCTTATATTAAGTTTGAATCTAAGGCTGAGGCATTGGATTCGGTATATCAGGAGCGTCGATTGGAACTTGCCTTCGAGAATCAGCGCTGGTTTGATTTACTGCGCATGGATAAGGCATATGGAGTGACAGACAAAGCAATTAGTATTTTAAAAACCAGCATTTTTGTAACAGATTGGGCTAATCTATATTCTAAATTCAGTCCAATTACACCCCCGGATCAACGGTTTTTCCTGACAATTCGAATGTTGTTACCAATTCCACAACAAGAAATTGACACTAATAATCAAATGGTAATACCACAAAATGCAACGTATTAACCCCAAATAAATACAAATATGAAATATAAAGATAAAATATCAAAGCTATACCTGCTAATTCTTTTTTTTGGAGTTAGTTTGAGCTCGTGCACCGTAGAAGATCCGGTTGTGGTTACTCCCAAAACATTTGACCAGTATCTACAATCAGCAATTCAATTTTATAAATCAGAGCGATTAATAGTAGATAGTTGTAAAGTTGGTTATAATAAAGGAAATTTTACTCCGGTTTCAGCCACTTCATTCAGCACATACAAAACCAATTATTTAGCAGCATTAAAATCGGATTCAGCAATAATTTTCAATCCAAGTGTAACTATCGCTCAGATTTTAACGGCAAATAATGCTTTAAGTACTCCAGGTAAAGCTTTTTGGGGCAAAATCCTGATAAGTGACAGACGTGAATTGAACGATTCAATTACTTCCTGCACAAATTTAAATAATAAAATTTTAGTTGGTACAGGTGCCGGAAACGTCATTC
>Ga0214228_1000475_pt1 | contig 11126 bp, 17 predicted proteins | sample TroBogypolimnion_21_FD_153066 | JGI IMG/M metagenome (GOLD analysis project Ga0214228, IMG submission 153066) | Freshwater microbial communities from Trout Bog Lake, WI - 05NOV2007 hypolimnion | ecosystem: Environmental > Aquatic > Freshwater > Lake > Hypolimnion/Profundal zone | place: Trout... | reverse complement strand
CGTTATGGGTAAATTTAAGAAAGACGCAGTATCTCAGATTTCCAGTGGTCAATCATTAATTTTAAACCAGCTGCTTTCTTTACTTTTTCTTCATATTCTGAATATGGTTTATTTTCTTTCATTGCCTGAATACATTCGGTTTCAAGTTTGTCGAATTTAGATTTACATTCAGATAATTGTTCTTGTATAAGTTCTTCCATTTTCATTTTTCGGATTTTGTTTCTTGTTTTTTACTACAATTATTTGTTGGGTACTATTTCCCAAATATGCAAGCGTTTTTATTTCAATTTTACTAAAACCCGTAATAGCTACAAGTCTGTCAATTTTGCTATATTGGTTCGAATCACCGTCCATCATACTCATAATATATTGTTTAAATGTTAATGAATTAAGAAAAATCTACCCATAACACACGCATATCGTTTATAGCCTATTTATTCTCATTTAGCAGGTTTTGCGCCCGCTTGTGCCTCGAATTGTCTGTCGACAATTCTTCGCCCGCAAGCAGGCTACAAACCATATGCTCGGTCGTTATAAGGCATTGAAAAAATTTAAACCGGTAAATCAGTACTTTCATCGCCTGAAGGTGCCGGATGAAAATCGTTTGTTGCTTCCATAGGTTTAGCTCCAAACGGTTTGATACCGCCAATAATGGGTAAATCGTTGCGCTGTTGCTCTGTGAGGGTGTGATATTCATCTGCTGAAAGTTTTAGCTTGCAAATATGCGATTGTCCTTTTTTATTTTCAAGTTCGAAAGCTGCTACGTACAGATATACGCTTTTGTCTTCGATTACTAAGCCGCTATCCTGTAACGGGATGACAAGGCATTTCTTTACGGTGCCGGTACCGCCTTTCAGATCGTGAACGAAAGAACCGGTTAACCGGGTGAGGTTGAGTTTAATTTGTTGGTTCATTGTTCAATAGTTCAAATTCAAACATCATTTCAATATCTCCATTGTCAGTATTTAGAACTTTATAAATCCAGTGTTTGCCTAAATACTTTCCAAATTCCTTGTTTCCTGTAGAATCAAAAAAATGATTGCAGAGTAAATGTGCAAACTTTTTATTTTGAAATGTGTCTAAAGTATTTCTTATTCTCCTCTCAATTATTTTTTTATTGCCTAAATTTGGTACCTGATCACCTTTATGGAATTTTGGCGGGTTATCTATCTTGAACTGTAGATTTTCAATTTTAATTTCAAGTTTCGTAAATTTGTCCGTTACGTTTTTAATTTCGCATTTTAGTCGTTTGTTTTCTGCTTTTAATTTTCTGTAGAACATAATTTTAACTGTTTAATTGTTAGTATTTAAAAAGGTAAATCTGATTGTGATGGTGATGGTAATGGTTGTTCTATTGGTGTTGATTCTGAGATAAATCCGATTTGTTTCATTTCCTCATCATTGAGAAATTTTTCTATTTTAAAAATGTATGGTCGCCCGGGTGGCATGGAGTCATCAAAGCGAATTATACTTTCCTCATTCATTGGGTCGGTTGTCCAACGGGGTATTTTGTAGCGTTGTACTTTTTCCGATTTTTCGACCTTCATGTTTTCTGTGAGTATCCGGGCGATGTAATTGTCCTCGTATTTGTTTTTGACAGTTCGTTCTTTCAGATCGTATATAGTCATTTTCAATTCTCCTGTTTTGAACTCCATAAACATCGACCGGATATAATTGTATATCTCTTTTTCGGCTGTTGGCTTGCTGGCTGTACGCAATCGGCGTAGGGCTTCGGTTTCCAGTAAAGCAGGGTCGAACCAAGCGCGGGTAACTCGTGGTACCGATATTTTCCGGTTGTTCAGGAAATACAGGAATGCCGGAATTTCATCGTTCAAAATTTGGAGCATGTCCGGGATTTGTTTTTTAATCGTGGATATTTTCCTAACCCAATAACGAACATCCTCATCCGAAGCATAAATAAAATTATCCTCGTTGTTGGATACTAAAATGTATTTGGCAAAGTGCCACATTTCCTCATGATCCACGCCTTTGCGCTGCATGGCCACGCGGTTTGACGTGGAGAGCATTTTTATTTTCTCGATCGTGGTTTTCTTTTCGAGAAAGGTTTCATCGGCCATTACTAACAAGCGTGTAGCCGTAAAGCTATTGAATTCGTTACCCAGTTCGGCATTACCCACTTTACAGGCATTTTCGCCAAAAATCAGCTTGAGGAAATCGAGAAAGGTTGTTTTTCCGGTTTGATTATCCTTTGAAACCAAACAAAGAATCGGCAGTATTTGCGTTGGGTGCTGGTACAGGATTTGAATATAATCTAAACCATATTCGTAATGTTCACCGAAAATGTGCTCCAAAAACATTTTGGTAACGGACCAGTCACCCTCTACGGCATCGTGTGTAAACGGCGCGTATTTGTTGTAACAATTGCGGATAACCTGTTGATAATTGGTGTGTGATGGCATGTTGGTAAATGCCTTGTATTTGGGAATATTTTTAAAAATATCGGCTCCAAAATCGTCTTTAATGGTCGATTTTGCACGTTTCATGAGTTTGGTTTCCACCTCATCATCGCCCAGTATAGTAGGCACTTCAACCAATTCGTAATACTCATCGCCTACACGCATAAAGTTTTTCGCTTCTTTGGGTACGGTTTTTTGCAACTCGCGTTTGCCGTCTTTTTCAACTACCTTGTATTTTGTACCGAAATACTGAAATTCACGGGTACCGATAAAATCAGACCAGGCATCGAAAAACTGTTGAACGCCGTTCAGGTTGAAATAACCCTGTAGTTTTTTGAGTTGTGTTGAAACATTGAGCCGGTAAAAAATTTGTCCGGGTAAACCCAACATCATTAAATCCTCTAGTGCAACCGATTCTTTACCTTTCATTTCCAACAAAACATCGTCCAATCCTTTGGGATGGTTGTGAATGCGTTCGGACAAAACATGTGAGAAATAAATAGTTACATCATAATCAGACAGCAATTCACGGATTTTGAGCATGGATTGAAAAAACAGATTGGGACGGCGGCTCAGATCGTTTCCGTTTTGCATATCCTTTGTGCTGATATTCAGGCAATCGCCATCGTACAACATCACCACCTTTTTTACTTTTTTCTTTAGTATAAACTTGATAATGTCCGGATGAATTTGCTTTGTCTTTTTATCGGCGTAATGATGGATTGATGAAAGTCCAACCACCGGAAAACCGTGAAGTGATGCCATGTGTGCTTTAAAATAACCTTCGGTCAAAATAAGCGTGTCAACTTCTTTGTCGCTTTCGTACATGTCGATCAGCATCGGCGGCCAGAAAGGATATGTTCCTACCCCTTTGGGGATGCGGTATTTCATGTCCGGGTCCTTGGGTTCCTTGAGCCGGGTAATTTTAAAGTATTGTTCGCGATTGTTATTGATATTGTTATGTTCCGGATCGGCATTGGGATGGTCGTACCTGATTAATCTGCGGTCGATAGTATATACCAGTATGTCAATATTGTCATCTTTATCGGATGAAAAGATTGGCATTGAGACTTTTACCTCACTATCATATCGGTCTACTGTATATAGGTCAACTTTGTTTTGTTCCGGTGTAACTCCCATTGTATCGTATACCCTGGTTTCGAGGTATGATTTATTTTCGTTTCTCATTGTGAATCGTGTATTTTTATAAGATCAAAACATAGTTGTGCAACATTTGGACAAATAGCATCTCCATAACATGCTATTTGTTTTCCAGCCAATTCTTTGGAAATCCCTGTATCAACCTGCAAAGATTCGGTGATAAATCTAGTCCAGTCAGTAAGAGAATTTCTTCGGCTAAATTGATTCCGAATAAATTCGTTTTGTTTTTGTGCTTTAACGCACTTTTTAAAAGACTCGATTGCGAAAACTGGGTGACTCTTCGACCGTCCGATTTCACTACGGTAGGCAATGAGAATAAGTCTTTCTCTCTCATCCGGAAACTCAAACGGGCGCTTAGATATAATTTGCCATTCCGCATCATACCCGATGATGGCAAACTCCCTGAGAATAAAGAGTATTTCTTTTGTGTAAACAAGCATTGGGGAATTTTCCAGTACGACATATCGGGGCTGATAATAGCTAACAAGTTTGATGAATGGAAAGAATAGCCCTGATCTAGAACCTTTAAGTCCTTTTCCCTTCGGGTTCGCGCCGCTGATATCCTGACAGGGTAATCCTGCTGTAAAGATGTCTGCAACACAACCGGTTGCAGTTGTAATATCTCGTTCGTGTTTTGCATTTGGTAGTATTCGTTTTAAATGTTCGTGTCTATAATCATCCAGTTCGCACGTATAAATTGTTTCTATTCCGGCTCTCTCAGCTCCCAATGTGAACCCGCCTATACCCTCAAAATATCCTGCATGGTTCATATCTCTATTAGATTATTGATTATCTGTTGTTTGTGAAGCAATATGAGTTTATCCATTTTTAGGTTATCGAACGCCCAGTAGTTAAGAGTTTCGTAACGATAGACAAGGATTACAGGCGGTTCACATCCGGAGCAATATTTATATTGCCGTCCGTATATTAGTTGTGTTGGTATCATTGTACTACGAAATAGATTAGTCTCATTTTGAAAGTTGTATTATATCCTTTATAGGTATCAAAAAACCAACCTCTCATAAAGTCCCAATTCACAAAACCATCGTTTACTGCAAATTGGTCTAATTCTTTAAAACCACTTATTGTCTCTCCATTTTCAAAAGTGACAGCATCAAATAAAAAATCTATTTCAATTTCTTTTATATCTATGCATCTACCTGAAGCAAATTGATACGGATTATTTTTTTTATTCCGTGGGTTTCCATACCAAAATTGAATTGATCGCCCGACTCTCCAACGCCTGTTTTTATCTTCGCGTATGGTATGAATTTTTGTACCGGATAGAATACGTTCGACAAATTGCTGTTTACTGAATGTTAGTATCATCCTCTTTAATTATTAGATCGTGATTAATAAGCGTTACAAGATTGCGATTAATACTTTGGATTTCCCATATCCCTGGTACTTTGTGAATGCATGTTTTAGTTTTCCATGCCGGACATGTAAACTCTATGGTCGTTTCATTTTTAGCGGTCGATTGAATCTTTATGTCTTTTGCTCCTGCTAATAGCTTGATTGTTTTGGTTGTGCTCATTTTAAATTATTTATCATTTTAGCAAACATTGATTTATTCATTCTCTGGGTTTCTTTGCTTTTTAATTCTACTCTTATAAAATTAGTCTCTCCAGTTGTTGAATTGTAGTGTGACATAAATTTGTAGTTACGTCCTTTTGTGCATTTGCGGTTGTTGTGTGGTCTCATTTGATTGTGTTTTTATCGAGAGTTTTAAAATAAGTAATGAATTCTTTTTCAATTGCTTTAGCTATTATTGCGGGGTCGTGCGTTTTGTTCAGCCCAAAATAATAGATACCACCCTGTTTATTAATTTCTACGCTATTGATTCCGCGTATGCCTTCAATGTTCGCTATATAGTTTTTCGCAAAATTGATGTGCTCCAGTGGATCGAAGTTTGTAAACATTTGCAAAAAAATAATGCCATACATATTTCGGATGCTATAACTGATTTCACATCCCATCGGTGTAGTGTGAATGGTTTTTTTAAGTTCAATTTCCTTTTCCATGATAGTAGTGTTTATGAAATAATGATTTATCGTAACCTTGTCGAATTAATTCTATTTGTCTCCATGTTAGATTTCGGAATGTGTCCGGATTTCCAACTTGTTTAGTTCCGTAAAACAGTACGCCTATTTTAGATTTTTCAGGGCGTGGAATTGGATTGTCCATTTTTGTCAGGTTTAAAAATTACTTTTCCAGCAATCAGATTAATCTTTTCGTGCGCCAGTACCGGCACTTGAGAGTTACCACATTTCCAGTGACGGAAAATTTGGTTGGTGATTTTGCAGTCATTAATTACTTGATGTCTAATCCGGTTGTAATCGCCTACTGGAATAGATTTAATCCAGTCGCCAAATATATTTTGGGTAGTGGATTGTTTTCGTTTTTCTTTTTCTTCCATGATTTAACTAAGTTTTTGAATAACGTATTAAATTACATTGTACATTTGTTCAGGTTTGAACGGTGCAAAGTAAAGTAAATTTGATTTACAAACAAAATATATTTGACTTCAAATATGTAATTTTTTATTATTTCTAAATAATAAAATTATAAGACAATGGAATATAACGTATTAAGAGAAATTGCCGAATCAAAAAAAATTGAGATACGCGAAATTGCGAACGAATTAGATATGACTCCTAACGGTTTTCGTGAAAGTATTAAGAATGAAACAATACAGCTTAAAAAGCTAAGGAGACTATGTGAAATATTACATATCCATCCTAATATGTTTTTTGATGTACAAAAGGGTGTATATTTGAATAATGTACATGCTCAGGTTGGTAATAACAACAAAATAGTTCTCGAAAATAAAGATAGAGAAATAGAAATGTTGAGACAACGATTAACTGATAAAGAGACAATTATTCAGAATAAGGATGAAATAATACAAATGCTTAGAAGCAAACTAGATTTGGGTATGGTAGCAACATCTAAAGAGAAATACGGAAAATGAATTATAAATTTTAAATTTAATGCTTATGAGAAAAATAACGATTTTATTAATATTGATATTTTCAACTTTGATTGTTTATAGTCAAAGTCATAAAAACATTTCATTAGAAGAAAAAGCTACAAACATTATTTCAAAACTTAAAGAAGTACAAGACCTTGAAAAGCTATTAAATAAAACAAATAGAACCGTGTCCTATATTTCAGATAATGAAACAAAAACTTCTATTGAAATATCTGTATGTGAAAATGCAGAAGATAGAATGATTAGAATTTATTTTTACAAATACTGTTCAAATGGAAAATTATATAAAATAAATATGGAAGATGGAGAATATAAACTAATAAAAATTGAAACATGAAAAAATTAATTTTAGGAATAATCATCGGGGTATCTTTTACCGCGTTGATTGGTGCCGGTATTGAAAATTATGTAGTTGGAAAACAAACGGCAAATGTTGTGAAGTCAGAAAATATTTTAATATTTCATGACTGTACTCCGGTGATGGAATATGAATATTTAGGTACTATCAAAATGGGTATTGCTGTTACTGGAAAATACTCCGAAATACGGGAGTATATGATTAAAACAGCTAAGACAAAATACCCTCAAGCCGATGCCATTATTATTGATAAAGGTAAGGCTGATGTTATCAAATTTAAATGAGCGTCGCCAAATGTCGCCAAATTCACGAAATTAACTTATTATAAACGGTTGACTATAAGAGTGTTATACGGGTTTATGGTTTTCAAGAGGGAGAGCAATTTAAAAACACTAATAAGCTAAAATACAGCTGATTAGTGTTTTTTATTTCTAGTACCTGCTGCAAATTACAGAACGACTCTCTGTCCATAGTTCGTTTTTCGATAAATATTTTGTATTTTTGTAAGCTAATAGACAATAGAAAGTTGATTTTAATGTTTTAAATAACAGACTATCAAAAATCCGTTCAAGACACATTTAATTTACCCTTTTACCATTTGAAAAATATTTCCAAACATAATGTATTTCTGCTGTTGCTGATAATTCTTGTCAGTGGTTGCTCCACGAAGAAAAACACCTGGTTGTCGCGTAACTATCAGGCTATGAACACCCGTTTTAATGTGTATTTTAACGGAATGAACAGTTATAACGAAGGAATTAAAAACATACAGAAAGCCAACAAGGAAGATTATTCGGTGGTAATTCCGATGTATCCGATAAGCCATCACTCCAATGCTTCATCGGCAAGTTCGAGCATGGATCTGACGATTGAAAAATGTCGTAAAGCCATTAAATTACATTCCATTAAGGTAAAACCAAAAAAAGATTACAAAAAGTCCAATTCGCCTGAATACAAACTATGGTACAATCAGCAGGAATTTAACCCTGCCATGGGCGAAGCATGGCTGCTACTCGGAAAGGCTGAATTTCACAAAGCTGACTTTTTGGGTTCGGTGGGCACATTCTCATATATTACACGTCATTATACCAACGACAAAAATATAGAGGCGGTTTGTCAGCTTTGGATTGCCCGGGCTTACGGTGAAATGGGTTGGATTTATGAAGCTGAGCAAATGCTCTCGAAAGTTTCGCAAGATAATTTAAACCGGAGCAATATAGGACTTTATGCTTCGGTCAATGCCGATTTGTTATTAAAGAAAAAACAATACAAAGATGCTATTCCGTTTCTGGAACTGGCATTATCGAAAGAAAGTGACAAAACTCTGCAACAGCGTTTTGGCTATATATTGGCACAACTTTATCATTTGAACAATGATGATAAAGCGGCTTATGCTGCCTTCACGAAAGTAATAAAGTCGAATCCACCTTACGAGATGGATTTTAATGCACGTATTAGTCGCACTCAACTGGGTCAGGGAAATATTTCGAGCATCCGAAAAGATTTAAAAGCGATGATTAAAAACCGAAGCAATAAAGATTATCTGGATCAACTTTATTATGCACTCGGAAATACCTATCTACATCATGCCGATACAGCAAAAGCCATTGAAAACTACAAACTCTCCATCGAAAAGAGTTCCCGAAAAGGAATTGACAAAGCCATGACTCTCATTACGTTGGGCGATTTATATTATTTCAAACATAAATATGCGTTGGCTCAACCCTGCTACGAAGAAGCCGGAAAAATTATCACGAATGAAAATGACAACTACGGGCGTGTAACAAAACGAGCCCAAATGCTGAATGAATTGGTAACTCAAAACGACATTGTCGTTTTACAAGACAGTTTGCAACAATTATCCACTTTATCCGAAACAAAGCGGTTGGAAGTGGTCAATAAAATTATTGCCAAACTCATTGCCGATGAAAAAGTCGCTGCCGACAAAGCATTGAAAGATAAACAACAGCAACAAAATGCCATTGATGACAATTTGAATTTTCCACCTATCGGTTCCAATCCCGGAATTGCCGGCGACTGGTATTTTTATAATGTGGATTTAATCCGCAACGGACAATCCGAATTTATAAAAGTATGGGGAAACCGAAAATTAGAAGATAACTGGCGACGCACCAATAAATCTGCTTCACTTTTTGCCAATGACAGATCTATTGAGAAAGCAGCAAAAGATTCCACTGATACCCTCTCCAAATCGGCGGTGGTGTCCGACAATAAAAAACCGGAGTTTTACCTGCGTCAAATACCTAACACGCCGGCACAAATAGCCAAATCTACATCCGAAATTGCAACAGCTTTGTTTAGTATGGGGCAAATTTACAAAGATAAGATTGAAGATATACCATTGGCTATCAATACATTTAAGGAATTTATTCGCCGTTTCCCCAATGACGTCCGAGTGGCGGATGCCTATTATTTCCTGTATCTGATGCAATCAAAAATGGGAAATGATACCGAAGCAAATAGTTACCAAAATAAAATAATCAATGAGTTTCCTGATTCAAAATATCATAAAATTCTATCGGAGCCAAATTACATCAATCGATTAGAAAGAATGTATCGCGAACAAGATTCGATTTATAACCTGACTTACAAAGCTTACGTTGAAAGTGATTTTAAAACAGTTTTCAATCAGGTTGCTTTTATCAAGCAAAAATATCCGCTATCAACTCTGATGCCTAAATTTGTGTTTCTGAATGCATTGAGTATCGGAAAAAAAGAATCGCCTGATACATTTAAAACAGCTCTTTCCGATTTGATTAAAACTTTCCCGCAAAGCGATGTAAGTGCAATGGCAAAAGATATTCTGGCACTGATGAATCAGGGTAAGGAAGCTAAAAACGGTACTTCGAGCGGCTCATTGCTTACAAGGCGTGAAGAAAGCACGAAAACAGAGATAAACGAAATTACTCCGCAGCAATTTTCGACTGATAAACAAACGAAACACCGCTTAATGCTAATCGGCTCTTTACGAAAAGAAAAAATGAACAAGCTGCTGTATAGCATTGCCACTTTCAATTTTTCCCGTTTTATGATCAAAGATTTTGATTTGGTAGTTTCGAAACTGGATACAGCTCAACAGGTTTTATCAGTTACCAATTTCGAATCGTTCGATGAAGTTTCTTGGTATATCAATTCACTGAATTCAGATGCACAAATTTCAGCTTTATTAACCGACTATCAGGTAAAAAAAGTAATTATTTCGGAAGATAACTACGCTTTAATAAAAACATCGTATGGCTTAGTTGATTATCTGGCATTTTTAAACAAACCAGCGAACAAAAATCCAGATGCTCAAGTAGCATCGAACAAATCAGCTAAAAAACCAATTACTAAAAATCCGGATCAAAAAAATACTCAGGTTGAAATTAAACAACCATCAAAACCGCTTGAAATTGCTGAAAACAAATTGGAAATAAAACCCATTGGTAAACCTGTAGCAAAGCCCGTAGAGAATAAAGTTATTGCAGAAACTCAAAAACCCACAATAACTCAAAAACCTGATTCAATTAAAAAACCTGAGCCCGTTGTGCCGGTAATTCAACCCAAACCCGAGCCGGAAGCTCCATTATTTAAGGGATTATTTGCTTATAAAGCCAATGAAGCGCATTTTGCAGCAATTTATATTCTTTCGGGAACCATTGATTTCAATAAAACGAAAGTCGCATTGGATGAGTATAATGCCAAAAACTATGGACTTATGAATCTGAAAGTTACACTCGAAACAGTTGATAAAATTCAGGTTATTATCATTGGAAGTTTAAGTAATGCACAAATTGCCAAATCATATTTACTCCGAATGGTAAAGGAAAAAGGTTTATTTGATGGATTAAAAGGGTCGAATTACAGAAATCTGATTGGTTCGCAAAGAAACCTGAATGTAGTGATTCAGCAAAATGCACTGAATCAGTATTTTGAATTTATGCAAGAATATTATCTCAAATAAATATGTTAGTTGTCAAAGGTCGAAAGTCATTGGTCATTCAGAACTTGTCTGCTAATTATTTTATTTCATAACCAAAACTTTAGACCTTTGTCCTAAGACTTTAAAAAAATGAAAAAAGACCGCATACTTTGGGCTGACGATGAAATGGATTTGTTAAGCCCCTACATCCTTTTTCTGGAAGAAAAAGGATACGAAGTGGTGACTGCCACCAACGGAAAAGATGCCGTTGAA
>Ga0214228_1000470_pt1 | contig 11227 bp, 8 predicted proteins | sample TroBogypolimnion_21_FD_153066 | JGI IMG/M metagenome (GOLD analysis project Ga0214228, IMG submission 153066) | Freshwater microbial communities from Trout Bog Lake, WI - 05NOV2007 hypolimnion | ecosystem: Environmental > Aquatic > Freshwater > Lake > Hypolimnion/Profundal zone | place: Trout... | reverse complement strand
TTGTGCGCAGAATGAGATTCGAACTCACACACCGTAACCGGCACTACCCCCTCAAAGTAGCGTGTCTACCAATTTCACCATCTGCGCAAAGAATAATTTAAAAATATTGTGCCCAAAACAGGAGTCGAACCTGCACAGCCTTGCGGCCACTAGTCCCTGAAACTAGCGTGTCTACCAATTTCACCATTTGGGCAATTGGCACTTCTTAAATTGTTTTTGAGAGAAAAAAAGCGAAACCCGCTGTTTCGCCATATTTGATTGAGCGAAAAACGGGACTCGAACCCGCGACCCCGACCTTGGCAAGGTCGTGCTCTACCAACTGAGCTATTTTCGCAATTGCAGTGCAAAGATAGTACGATTTTGAGAATTGACAAATATTTTAGTTGGAAAATCAAATTTAATTTACATTTATAAGTTGATTTTAGTTGAATATCTCATTTGATTTTTAATGTGAAATCCGAAAATTCGGATGTAATTCGATTCATAAAATCATTTACATGCTTATCAACTTCCAATAGTAACATATTGTCTTTGTACCACTTGATTATTTCTTTTGCACCATCTTTGAGTTTAACTTTTGGATTAAAGTCGGGTACATATTTTCTGATTTTCGTGTTGTCGAAAATCATACTGTGCGCTTTGTCGCCCAACAATCCTGCACCAATTTCGGTATCGTATTTGACTATAATATCGGAAGGAATATGAATGATAATTGGAGTCACGCCGAGCTCTGCTGCCAGAATCTGATAAATATTATTCCAACTCAACCATTCATCGGAAGTAATATGAAATGCTTCATTGATGGCTTTTTGATTTCCAAGCAAGCCAACCAATCCAACTGCAAAATCCCTGTTGTAAGTCAGCGTCCATATAGAAGTTCCATCGCCTGGAAGAATAACGGGTAATCCTTGCAGCATTCGGTGTAAAACAGTGTAACCTCCGATGGCGGGAATTTTTGTTTTATCGTAAGTGTGTGAAGGTCGAATAATAGTATAAGGAAATCCGGAATTTCGAAACGCTTCTTTTAAAAGATTTTCACAGGCAATTTTTTTACGGGAGTACTCCCAGAATGGGTTATTCAAGGGCGTTTCTTCGGTTATGGGAAGTTTCTCTGGAACTTGATAGGCTGATGCGGAACTTATAAAAATAAATTGCTTGGTTTTAGCGGTAAATAATTCGATATCGGTGCGAATGTGTTCGGGTTCGAAAGCGATAAAATCAACAACGACATCGAATGAATGACCTTCAAGTGCTTTTGCTGCTTCATCGAAATTGCGAATATCAGCTAGAATTGTTTTTGCACCCCTAACATTTCGAATTCCGGCACTGAGTCCGCGATTCAAATGATATAAATCAATGCCCCTTGAAATAGCCAATTCGGAACAGGCTGAGCTTAAAACACCTGTGCCACCTATAAATAATACTTTCATGATAAATCGATATTTTAGGCAAAGATAATTAAATAAACCAGCTTGCATAAATGGTTCTACGAAATTTTCAATTCTTGTGATTGCACATTCGAATGCAATACATCTCAATTTTTTACAATCTTTATTTTCTCATTTGGTCAATTGCAGATTTTTCCTACTTTTGTATTTTAAATCCGTTATGTAATTTAACTGTTATTCCAAATTCCAAATCAATCTCATGGCAAAAACCAAATCTTTATATGTTTGTCAAAACTGCGGTGTCGATTCTCCCAAATGGATTGGCAGATGTCCATCGTGTGGCGAATGGAACTCTTATGTGGAAGAAATTGTCAGCAAAGATAATTCACCAAAAGTAATATTGGGTGGATTGGAAATCACGAAACAAAAGCCGATTTTAATTTCGGAGGTTGAAACTTCGGAAGAAAGCAGGATTGATACCAGTTCTAATGAGCTTAATCGTGTATTGGGAGGTGGTTTGGTCCCCGGTTCTCTTGTTTTAATTGGTGGTGAACCCGGCATTGGAAAATCTACGTTGGTTTTACAGGTGGTTCTCAATTTGAAAGGAAAGCGTACGCTGTATATTTCGGGCGAAGAGAGCGTGAAACAGCTTAAACTTAGGGCCGAACGACTGAAATTTGAAAATCCGGATTGTTATATAGTCAGCGAAACATCGCTCGAACAAATTTTTGTTCATATCCAGAATATTCAACCTGATGTGGTCATTGTCGATTCTATTCAAACTGTTTCTACTGAATTGATAGAATCGTCACCCGGCTCGGTTTCACAGGTTCGTGAGTGTGCAGCCAGTTTGTTGAAATTTAGCAAAACCAGTACTATTCCGGTACTTTTAATTGGTCATATCAATAAAGAAGGCAGTATCGCAGGTCCAAAAGTATTGGAGCATATTGTCGATACGGTACTCCAATTCGAAGGTGATCAGCATTATATGTATCGTATTTTGCGCTCTATCAAAAATCGTTTTGGAAGTACTTCGGAACTCGGTATTTATGAAATGCAGCAAAATGGACTTCGCGAAGTTAGCAATCCGTCGGAATTATTGCTTTCTCAAAATCACGAAGGGTTGAGCGGTGTTGCTATTGCCTCGGCTATCGAGGGTGTACGACCGTTTTTGATTGAAGTTCAGGCTTTGGTCAGTTCGGCTGCTTATGGTACTCCGCAACGTTCAAGTACTGGTTTTGATTTGCGTCGGTTGAATATGTTGTTGGCTGTACTCGAAAAGCGTGCCGGATTTAAAATTGCTCAAAAAGATGTTTTTCTAAATATTGCCGGTGGCATTAAAGTAAACGATCCTGCTATTGATTTGGCTGTAATTTCGGCTATTTTATCGTCGAATGTTGATATTGCCATCGAAAAACATGTTTGTGTTGCCGGAGAAGTTGGACTTTCAGGTGAAATTCGTCCCATTAATCGCATTGAACAACGCATTCTTGAAGCAGAAAAACTTGGTTTTAAGAAAATGATTATTCCTGATATCAATCTGAAAAGCATTAACCTCACCAAACTCAATATCGAATTGATTCGCGTAAAAAAAGTGGAGGAAGCTTTTCGCGTACTTTTCAAACGTTAGCTAAAAACTTATAAATCAATTAACCAATACGAAAATGGAAGAAGAAAAAATCAACGAATTACCTGAAAATGCGTATCGTGAATTAAAAGAGGGAGAGGAATATAAACCGGTTATGCCGGCGGGTGGAAAATTTCCTGAAGTCACTGCCTGGTCATTGGGTATGGGGCTTTTGATGGCTATAATATTTTCGGCAGCAGCAGCTTACTCGGGATTGAAAATCGGACAGGTTTTTGAAGCAGCCATTCCCATCTCCATTATTGCAGTGGGTGCATCGGCTGCTGTGCGCAAAAAAAATTCACTGGGACAAACTGTAATTATTCAATCCATTGGTGCATCGTCGGGCGTAATTGTTGCCGGAGCAGTATTTACAATTCCGGGACTTTATATTCTTCAGTCCAAATATCCCGAAATTCAGGTTGATTTTTGGCAAATATTTTTTTCATCCTTGTTGGGCGGATTTCTTGGTATTTTATTTTTAATACCGTTTCGTAAGTATTTTGTAAAAGATATGCATGGAAAACTGCCATTTCCGGAAGCAACGGCAACGACCGAAATATTAATGACAGGCGAAAAGGGTGGAAGTCAGGCAAAACTTTTAATTATTAGTGGGCTAATAGGTGGATTGTTTGATTTTTGTTTTTCAGCTTTCAAACTTTGGAGCGAAGAAATTACAACGCGAATTGTACCTGTCGGTGAAATGATGGCCGAAAAAGTAAAAATGGTACTCAAATTTAATGTTAGTGCGCTTATATTTAGTTTTGGTTATTTGGTAGGTCTTCGATACGCGTTAATTATTACTGTCGGTTCGCTTTTGTCGTGGTTGGTTCTTATTCCGTTGGTAAATGAAATAGGAGTACTTGGAGCACATTTAAGCGGAGGAATTAATCCTTTTGCAGCACTCACGGCAGAACAGATTTTCAAACTTTATGTTCGTCCGATTGGTATCGGAGCTATTGCCATGGCTGGAATAATTGGAATTATCAAGTCTTCGGGCGTAATTGGCGGTGCTTTTAAATTAGCTTTTGGAATTGGCGGAAAAACACAATCTGAGGTTAAAGTAGAGCGTACTCAAAAAGACCTGAAAATGTCGTTTGTAATGTTGCTGATTTTTTTAACTCTGGTAGCTGTTTTTATTTTCTTACTTATCGGTGTGAAAATTACTTTGTTGCAAGCAGTGGTTGCATTGATAACTATTCTTGTAATATCTTTCCTTTTTACCACAGTTGCTGCCAATGCCATTGCCATTGTTGGCTCAAATCCGGTTTCGGGAATGACGCTGATGACGCTGATACTTTCCTCCGTTATTTTGGTTTCGGTGGGACTAAAAGGTTGGCAAGGCATGGTAAGTGCATTGATTATCGGAGGCATTGTTTGTACAGCTTTATCGATGGCCGGAGGTTTTATTACCGATTTGAAGGTGGGTTATTGGCTTGGTACAACACCGGCAAAACAACAGACCTACAAGTTTCTGGGAACACTCGTTTCGGCTGCTACGGTGGGCATTGTGATTTTTATATTGAATCAGGCTTATGGCTTTGTGCAAACTCCATCACATCCACAACCTATGACAGCTCCGCAGGCAAATGCAATGGCTGCCATCATTGAACCGCTGATGTCAGGTTCAGGTGTAAGTTGGATTTTACTCGGTCTTGGAGCAGTAATTTCAATTTTAATTAACTGGCTGAATATATCGCCACTTGCTTTTGCATTGGGAATGTTTATTCCGCTGCCCTTGAATACGCCGCTTGTAGTCGGAGGTTTATTGAATCATTGGTTTTCAAAAAGTACTAAGAACGAAAAACTCAACAACGCTCGGGTGCAGCGAGGTATTTTAATTTCGTCGGGTTTTATTGCCGGAGCGGCTTTGTTTGGAGTAGTCGGAGCATTTATCATTTTCTTTACGAATAATGCTGATGCTGTGAATCTGAATGTATGGCAGAATCCGGATGGTAAAGGTGCTCAAATAGCAGCCCTGGTTGCTTTTATAGCATTAATTGCTTACTTTGTTTGGGAATCATTTAAAGCAAAAGAAGAAGATTGAGCATAATTTGTTTTTAAACACATTTAAAAGGAAGTTCAGTATTGAGCTTCTTTTTTTTGTTCGAAACTCAAAAAAACACGAATTAGCTTTATATAACCGAAAAAATAAGCAAATAATTTAATACTTCGTTGTATCGAACAGGTGTATGTCAGAAGTTTTTTACCTTTGTAATTCTTAAAACAACAAAAGCCATGCAAAAGAAATTTTTAACCCTGTGTTTTTTATTCATTAACCTGAGTTTTGTGCATGCACAATTGCTCTGGAAAGTGAGTGGAAACGGACTTAAACACCCGTCTTATTTGTTTGCTACACATCATCTGATTCCAATTCAATTTTTGGACAGTGTACCCGGTTTGTATAAGGTTTTCAACGAATGTGAGACTATAGTTGGTGAAATGGTATTGAATAATATTGATGCCACCATCAAAATTCAACAAGCAGCCATTATGCCTAATCACATCAATATTAAGGATTTGCTGAATGAAGATGAATATAATTTGGTGGATATGGAGCTGAGGTCGGTTTTGAAATTCGGTTTAAAAGATGTTTCAATCATGAATCCATCGCTGGTTCAAACCTTGTATGAAATGGAGATTTACAAGAAACTTACTGGTTTTTCGGAGGATAAACAGTCTGATTCTTATTTTCAGCAAGTTGCTATCGAAAAAGAGAAAAAAGTAATCGGATTAGAAAGTGTTGATCAGCAAATCGCCTATTTGTTTAATAATAATGATTTGGAACGACAAGCGAATATATTGGTAGAAACCATACGACAAAAGACAAGCATTCTGAACGACATGATTTTGTTGAATAAATTATATAAAGCAGGAAAATTAGATGAATTGCTCGAAATGTCGAAAGGGAAAGGGAATATTACCGATATGACCCCCGAAGAATACGCGAAACTGGTTGATAACCGGAACGCGCAATGGCTAACTAAACTTCCTAAACTGATGCAGGAATCATCTTGTTTTATTGCTGTAGGTGCCATGCATTTGCCCGGCAAAAATGGTTTGATAAAACAACTTGAAAAAGCAGGTTATAAGGTTTCAGTTCCTTAATCCTTCAAAAATGGACTTTCTACTCCCCGAAAAGGAGGTTAGGAGAGATTAAAAAATTTTCCTTCGAATGTGACAGTATGGTGTACCATTTTTCTTTTCGTAATAAGCTTGATGATAATCTTCAGCTGCCCAAAATTCAGGTGCCGGACGCAAGATGGTAGCTACTTTATAGCCTTTTGCCGTTAATATTTGAATGTATTTTTCTGCTGTTTTTCGCTGTTCTTCATTTACATAAAATATTACCGAACGGTATTGGTCGCCAATATCCGGTCCCTGTCCGCCAACCTGCGTAAAGTCATGTGTTTCATAGTAAAGTTTTACTAATTCTTCGTACGAAGTTTTCTGAGTGTCAAATACAACTTCAGTAGTTTCCACATGACCTGTTTCACCCGTACAAACTTCCTTATAAGTCGGGTGCTGTGTATGACCGCCCATGTAACCAACCGTAGTTGAAATGACACCGGGTGCTTTCATTAAATAAAATTGTGTTCCCCAAAAACATCCTGATGCAAAGTAAGCGGTTTCTTGATTTTCTTTTGTCTTCATAATTTTTTCCGGAATAAATTTCATCGATATTGAATTGACGCAATAGCGGGTGTTTTTTGGTGTAAAACCTTCATTCAAAAACACATGACCCAAATGAGCTCCACAATTGGCACAAACAATTTCTGTTCGTCGTCCATCGGCATCGGGAATTCGTTTTACTGCTCCTTTTATTTCATCGTCGAAGCTTGGCCATCCGCAATGTGCATCAAATTTATCTTCGGAACGATACAAAGCAGCATTGCATTGTTTGCAAACGTATGTACCTTTTTCATAGTTATTTTCATATTCACCCGAGAATGGTCTTTCGGTTGCTTTATGTAAGATAACAGCTTGTTCTTCTGCGGTAAGCGGGTTATATTTCATGTTTTTTACTTGTTGATTGCATGCGCTCTGACTAAACAGAAAAAGCATTGCAAGAATGGAAATTAATGCTGTTCTCATTGTTCTTTTTAAACGAATTAATCTATAAACAGTTGAAACCAAATTTAGTTCGAAAATTCAGAATATCACTAATAGCTGATTGAAATATTGAATTAAAAATGGCTGTACGAAAAATCCGTACAGCCATTTTAGAAATAGACTAAGAAACAGAATTAAGCTTCCGGAGTAGCTTCAGGTGCAGCAGCTTCTTTAGCAGCCTTTTTAGCAGGTGCTTTTTTAGCAGGTGCAGGAGTTTCTTCAGCTACGGGAGCTGCGGCAACTTCTTCTTTCGCTTTCTTTTCTTTTTTAGCAGCTTTTTCGGCAGCCTGATCCATTTTGTCTTTCAAATCCGACAAAGATTGAATGTCACCCAAGGTAGTTTTTTCAGCAGCCGGAGTTGCCGATACCGAAGTTTCATCTTTTTTCGCACGTTTTGGAGCTGCTTTTTTAGCAGGAGCCTCAGTTGCTACTGGAGCTTCGCCTTTTTCAGCACGTTTTGCATCTTCGTGAATGCGGCTGTGTGAAAGTATGATACGTTTAGCATCTTTATTGAATTCAATTACTTTGAAAGCTAATTTTTCGTCAACTTTGGCTTGTGATCCGTCTTCTTTTACCAGGTGTTTTGGAGTTGCAAAACCTTCAACGCCATAAGGTAATGAAATGACTGAACCTTTATCCAACATTTCAATGATAACACCTTCGTGTACGCTGTCAACGGTGAACATTGTTTCCAACACGTCCCATGGGTTTTCTTCCAGTTGTTTGTGACCTAAGCTCAAACGACGGTTAGCTTTGTCGATTTCCAATACCTGAACGTCAATTTCGGCACCAATTTGAGTAAATTCAGATGGGTGTTTTATTTTTTTAGTCCATGAAAGGTCGGAAATGTGAATCAAACCATCAACGCCTTCTTCGATTTCAACAAATACACCGAAGTTAGTAAAGTTGCGAACTTTGGCTACATGTTTGCTTCCAAGTGCATAACGTTCTTCGATAGCTTCCCATGGGTCAGCTTTCAATTGTTTGATACCCAATGACATTTTGCGTTCGTCGCAGTCCAAAGTCAGGATTACTGTTTCCACTTCGTCGCCTACTTTCAGGAAGTCCTGAGCAGAACGAAGATGTTGTGACCAGCTCATTTCAGAAACGTGGATCAAACCTTCAACGCCTTGTGCAATTTCCACAAATGCACCATAGTCAGCCATAACCACTACTTTACCTTTTACTTTGTCACCAACTTTAAGTTCGGCACTCAAAGCATCCCAGGGATGAGCTGAAAGTTGTTTCAAGCCGAGGGCAATACGTTTTTTCTCGTCATCGAAATCAAGGATAACAACGTTGAGTTTTTGATCCAACGTAACGATTTCTTCAGGGTGCGATACACGTCCCCATGAAAGGTCGGTAATGTGAATCAAACCATCTACGCCGCCAAGGTCGATAAATACCCCGTACGAAGTGATGTTTTTAACGGTTCCTTCAAGAACTTGTCCTTTTTGAAGTTTTCCAATGATTTCTTTTTTCTGTAATTCAAGTTCAGCTTCAATAAGTGCTTTATGCGAAACAACAACGTTTTTGAATTCGTGGTTGATTTTGATAACCTTGAATTCCATTGTTTTGTTTACGAACACATCGTAGTCGCGTATTGGTTTCACGTCGATTTGTGAACCCGGCAAGAAAGCTTCGATTCCGAATACATCAACGATCATACCACCCTTCGTACGACACTTAACAAAACCTTTAACGATTTCCTGAGATTCAAGAGCTGCGTTAACGCGATCCCATGAGCGGGTGGCACGAGCTTGTTTATGTGATAGAATTAATTGTCCTTTTTTATCTTCCTGGCTTTCGATATATACTTCAACTTTGTCGCCTACTTTCAAATCAGGATTGTAGCGGAATTCGCTCATTGGCACAACGCCGTCCGATTTGTAGCCTACGTTTACAACTACCTCACGTTTGTTAATCAAAATAACCGTTCCTTCAACAACTTCTTTGTCCTTGATAGCATTCAAGGTGTTGTCGTAAATTTTTTCCAAATCAACCTTAGCTGAGTCGGTCATAGTGATGCCGTTTTCGTAAGCATCCCAATCGAAGTCTCCGGCTGGAACTGGTTTCTCAGCTTTCACTTTCACTTTAGCTGTTGGGGCTTCTTCAATAACTTCATCGGCAGGAGCTTCCTCAGTTACTGCTTCTTCGGCTACGGGAACTTCTTCAATCGTTGTTTCTTCAACTGCAGGAGCTTCGGCTACTACTTGTGTTTCTTCATTTACTGCTTCTACTGCGGCTGGAATTACTTCTTCCGCAATGTTTTTGTTTTCTTCCATTTCTGAAAACTTGTTTTTTTTAATTACTAATAAATTAGTAGGGGTTAGACATTATGATAACTTTACAAAATAGGGCGCAAAGGTACAAAATGTTTGTGAATTGGCAATACATTTTGCCTGATTATTGAAGTTAACTGCTGATAGCTAAATTATTAATTGATTGGTATAAAGAGTCATGATTTAAGAACGCAGAGAAAATAAATACTAGGATTTATTTGGAAATTACTCATTCTATTCTGCTTTAAATAAAACATTTATGTTTAATGCTTTGTGTTTAATTCTTTTAAATCAATCGTATAGTATTTAAAATCGTAATAATATCTAATATAGAAATTCTAAAATAATATGTGAATAGCCTTCAGAATCACATACCATATTTTCACAGAAAACAAGAGCAAACAAAAACTAATAATAGTCTATATATTAGATAATTATATATTTGAGTATCTCCCGAAATACCCTTCTTTTTTGCTCATATTTGTTCTTTTTTGCATAAAACCGTTTCTTATACCGTTTCTTTTTTGTACCTTTGTTTCAAAGAAAACGGATATGAAAACTACAGTCAAACTGCGAATTAAGAAACTCGCCGACGGAAACGGAAGTTATTATTTGGATTGGTTTCAGAATGGGAAACGCCATTATGAATATCTGAAACTCTATACCGTGTTATCCGACCGCCCCACCAAGGATGAACGGGAAGCCAACAAAGAATCACTTAAGCTCGCCCAGCAAATACGCAACCAGCGGGAAAATCAACTTATCGCCAGTCCCAACGGAATCACCCCTGCACATAAACGCAAACAGTCAGTTCTTGCCTATTGTGAGGCTCAATCTACCACTAAAGGCGGCTTGCAGGTTGTCGAACACCTAAAAGAATATATGCCCGACAAATCGCTCCAAATGCAGGAAATGAGACGGGAGTTTGTGCAAGGCTTCGCCGACTATCTCACAAAGAACCTCCACGGAAATACGGCTAATGCCTATTTCTCCAAATTCCGTTCATTTATCAAAAGAGCCATAACCGAAAGCATTGTGCCTTCGGATATATTGTTGGATATTGAAGTTCCCGAGAAACAAGAAACAATGGTGAATTTTCTTACCACCAACGAAATTGCCCGGATAGCTCAAAGCAACCTCAACCCGAAAGTAAAAACCATTTTCCTGTTTTCCTGCTTTTGTGGTATGCGTTACTCCGATATTAAAAACCTCACTTGGGGAAATATCACCGAAGATTTTCGCTTGAAATTCTCACAGCAAAAGACCCAGACCAAAAACGGCAAACAAACAGGCGTAACCTATTTGCCTATGAATCCCCAGGCAATCGCTTTGCTTGGGGAACGCAAAGCTGACGATTACAAGGTTTTCAGCGTTCCCACTCAACAGGCGTGTGATAAAGCATTGAAGAACTTAGCCACCAAATTAGAACTCAAAAAAACGCTCCATTTCCATATTGCCCGGCATTCGTTTGGCGTTATCCTGCTTGAAAGCGATGTTGATATTTACAAAGTGAGTAAGTTGCTCGGCCATAAATCCGTTCAAACAACCATTAAACACTACGCAAACATAACCGACAAAGGAGCTCGCATAGCAATCGACAGTTTTCCCGAAATTAAAATCTAAAAATGAAAGAATATGAATCTCACACTGTATAATAACATATTGCATGGTAATTTACAGCCATTCAACAAACAAACTCCTGTAAATTATATCGAAATATCCTAAGTACATGACAAAAATTTGAAAATATCTATATTTGATTGAAATTCAGCATTTAATAGCACAGAGGCAATAAAAGTTAGCCCATATTTGAAAAAGCT
>Ga0214228_1000466_pt1 | contig 11297 bp, 8 predicted proteins | sample TroBogypolimnion_21_FD_153066 | JGI IMG/M metagenome (GOLD analysis project Ga0214228, IMG submission 153066) | Freshwater microbial communities from Trout Bog Lake, WI - 05NOV2007 hypolimnion | ecosystem: Environmental > Aquatic > Freshwater > Lake > Hypolimnion/Profundal zone | place: Trout... | reverse complement strand
GGTTGATTAATTGTTGAGAAGACTGACTGGTTAATTGGCTAACTGGTTGATTGGTTTCAACAACCTTTACTGGTTCAGCATCTTGGCTCTTGACTCTTGGCTCTTGGCTCTCAGAAACAGGTGCAGCACCTTGCAGCAATCCTGCATAATCATCACCGGGTTGACCGATAACCATCATGTCCATTAGCACAGCAACTTCGTCACCCTCGTTGTAAAAACTCTCAAGTACCACACCATCAGCAGGTGATTCTTCCTCGAACGAAGCTTTGTCGGTTTCGTAAGCGAACAGAACCTCACCTTTTTTTACGGTATCTCCTTTTTTCTTTTTGATTTCGGTGATAATACAACTCTCAACCGATTGCCCTTGTTTGGGCAGAATAACTACTACAGCCATATATTCTATTTACAATTTATTCATTTACAATTTATGATTGAAAAATTTGATCAATCTTAAATTTATTGGTATTATTTTAAACCAGTTACAGCCACAAATTTATTGTAAGCTTCTGCCCATACCTCGGGATTTTGCGGCAAGAATTCATCCAACAAAACGGATTCACCAATAATCTGCCGCATTTCATGTAGCGAATCAACACATCCGGCAGCTTTAGCCTGAATCATAATATTCCCAATCGATGTTGCTTCGGATGGTCCTGCAATTACAGGTATTCCAATTGAGTTGGCAGTCCATTGATTCAATAATGGGTTTTTTGATCCACCACCAATCACGTGAAGTTTTTCAATAGGAAAAGGAGCAAGCTTTTTTAATATATTTATCACGTATTTGTATTTCAATGAAAGACTTTCAAAAATACAGCGTACAAATTCAGCATGAGTTGAGGGGGCAGTTTGTCCCGTAGTTTCACAATAGTCTATAATTGCTTTTGTCATACTTGCCGGATTTCCAAACGAAGCATGGTCGGTATCCAACATTGATTGAAACGCAGGAACAGTATCGGCCATTTGCACCAACTTTTCGTAAGCATAGGTGATACCTTCTTTTTTCCATTCTTTCAGGCACTGTTCAAGCAACCACATACCTGTAATATTCTTTAAGAAACGGGTTGTTCCTTCCACTCCACCTTCGTTGGTAAAGTTCAGCACAAAAGTTTCTTCATTGATAATGGCATCTTTTACTTCAATACCCATTAATGACCACGTTCCGGAACTTAGATAAGCAAAATTCTCATTTGTTGCAGGAACAGCAGCAACAGCAGCACCCGTATCGTGTCCGGCAACAGCTACCACTTTTACTTTTCCCAATTCACTTTCTTCAGCTAAATCATCGCGCAATGTTCCAATCTCATGTCCAGGCATTACAATTTTACCTAGAATAGAAGCTGAAACACCGGCTTTCTCAAGTAATTCGGATTCGAATTGTTTCGTCCGCGGGTTTAAAATTTGGGAGGTAGAAGCAATGGTGTATTCCACTACTTTGTTTCCTGTTAGCATATAAGCCAATGCATCCGGCATAAAGAGAATCTCTTTAGTAGCTTTCAACAACGAGTTGTCAGCCTGACTCAATGCAAAAAGCTGATACAAACTATTGAAATTCATTACCTGAATTCCGGTAAGGTCATATACTTTTTCGCGGGGAACAATTTCGAAGTATTTTTCAGGTGCACCATTGGTGTGTGGGTCACGATAAGCGTATGGAGTGCCCAGAATTGAGCCATCGTCTGCAAGCATTACAAAATCTACCCCCCAGGTATCAATACCTATTGAAGTTATTTCTACACCTTCTTTTTTTGCAGCTACTAATCCCGCTTTAAGATGTTCGAACAAAGAATAAATGTTCCAGTGAAAATGATTTCCAATTTGAAGAATCTGGTTTGAAAAGCGAGTAAGTTCCTTCATTTGGAGACGATCATGTTCAATGGTTCCCAAAATAGAACGACCACTCGTTGCACCAAGGTCGAATGCAAGGAAAGATTTGTTTTTCATGTTGTAATTTTAAGGAGCTGCAAATGTATTAAAAGATTGTTTTTATCGCCGTGTAAAATTTGACATTAAAACTTTAGAATTTGATAAAAGACCCCTAACCCCTAAAAGAGAATTAAATTACTATGTCATTGTATTTCAAACATTTTTTTAAAGTTTAAAATAACGAAAGTAAACCACTCCCCTTTATGGGGTTAGGGGTCATATTTTATTTATAAAGTGGACCATAAGTCTGACAAGCACGATAATCAGCGCCTTCTACATCCATTCCATAAGCAGCCCATGCGCTCGGACGGAAAATTTTTGACTCGTCAACATTGTGCATGCAAACCGGAATACGCAATACCGAAGCCAGCGTAATCAAATCAGCTCCAATATGTCCATAGCTGAATGCACCGTGATTTGCACCCCAACTATTCATCACCGAATAAACGTCTTTGAAGTTACCTTCACCTGTCAGGCGAGGAGCAAACCAGGTTGTAGGCCATGTTTTATTGGTGCGGTCATCAAGCACTTTGTGAACTTCATCAGGAATTTCAACCGTCCATCCTTCTGCAATTTGAAGCACCGGTCCAAGACCTTTAATCAAATTGATTCTAGCCATAGTTACAGGCATACCGCCTTTTGTCAGGAAGTTTGATGAATAGCCACCGCCGCGGAAATATTCCCCTTCTGCCGGATACCATGTTATGGCATCGAGCGTTTTCTGAACGTCTTCTTCGGTAATTTCCCAAAATGGTTTCATGGCCGGTTCACTGTTTTTAGTCATCTGACCACTGCCATCCAACGAGGCTGAACCTGAGTTGATTAAGTGAATCAATCCCTTGGCAGCCAACCCTTCTAATTTATGTCCGGTTACACGTTCAACAGCTTCGGGACTCCAATAAGTACGAACATCGGCAAAAACCTGAGCAGTATTAGTTAATAATTTTCCAAACAACATAGCCACGCCGTTTAATGAATCGTTTTCAGTAGCTACTACAAATGCTTCACGAATGCCATTCCAGTCGAATGAGGTGTTCAGAATGGCTTCCGAAAAATCGCCGTTTGGCATAAAATCAGTCCACTGGCGTTGTCCCTGAAAGCCGGAAACTATGGCATTATGCCCCAAGGCTTCTTCCAAAAATCCAAGTTCACGGAGTTTCGGGTTGCCAATCATTAAGTCACGCATAATCAGAGTCATTTTAACTACAAATTCCCATTCCTGATCTAGTGTTTCACGTGATTTGGTGGTGTGAGGTGGATTGGTATTAGGTCCTTCATTGGCTTTACAGTTTTTTACAGTCCAGTCCATAGCTCTCTTAAATTCTTCAGGATCGTAAATTCCTAATTTTTCGCGACGAAGAATTTCACTCGTATCCACCGATTCGTTACGCATACCCAAATATTCTTGAAAAAAATCAGCATTCACAATGGATCCGGCTATACCCATTGATACGGAACCAATAGAAAGATATGATTTTCCTTTCATAGTTGCAGCAGCAACTCCGGCTTTGGCAAAACGTAATAACTTTTCCTGAACATCTGGCGGAATTGAATTATCGCCACCATCCTGAACATCGCGACCGTAAATACCAAACGCAGGTAATCCTTTCTGGTTATGACCAGCCAAAGCAGCAGCTAAATAAACTGCTCCCGGACGTTCCGTTCCGTTAAAACCCCATACAGCTTTAATAGTGTGCGGATCCATATCAATGGTTTCGCTACCGTAGCACCAGCATGGGGTAACTGTGATAGTTACTGACACGCCTTCTTTCCTGAATTTTTCTGCACAAGCTGCTGCTTCGTCTACACGGCCAATTGTTGTATCTGCAATAACACATTCGTAGGGTGTACCGTCACTGTATTTTAAGCTTGAACTAAGAAAATTGGCCAGATTTACAGCCATATTCATGGTTTGGGCTTCCAATGATTCACGCACGCCACCCTGACGTCCGTCTATAGTTGGCCTTATACCGATTTTTGGATTATCACCTTGTAAGCGACCACTTTTTTCTTTTCTGATTTGTGCAGTTGAAGCGTATTCTCCTGCAATTGAACCTGCTTTCATGATTTTTTATTTTTAAAGTGTTTATTTTTTAATTTCTTTTGTTGTGCTGAACTGTGCTGTTTTGTGTTTAAAAAAAATCCTGTTTAAATTGAATTCCTGAGAGTTAACTCAGTTGGCAGATATTCCTGTATTGGCTGTTTGCTAATAATGAAATTTGCGGCTTTCTCCCCCATGAGGCCAAAATCAATACTGATAGTCGAAATACCGTTTTTAATTACTTCTAATACAGGATTATCGTTGTAGGCAATCAATCCGATATCTTTTCCAATCTCAAATTGTTTAAAATCTGCATCCTTTATAATTTTGACTAAATCTTCGGGCAATATACATAGATAAACTGTATCTTTTTCCACACCTTTCCAGTCTTTTTCTCTGCGAATTACTTCATTATTATATCCATTTTCGTTACAAAACTTTGTGAAATAGTCAATTGAACTAATTGGGTGCGAAAGCTCTTCGGGAAAAACAAAAACAATTTTTTTATATTTATTCAATAGATCTATGCCTTTATTCAATGAATTGTATAGTGCTTGATTAAAATCCTGACATATGTAAGAATATTGTGATTTTTCAAAATTTCCAAAATCGAGTAACAACAGTTTGTGTTTTGGAATAGCTTTTAATTCATCCGAAAAATGTTCATTGGAAAAATTCATAACTACATACGTGCTGTATTTTCCAATACTTTCGCGCACTATGGTTTCGAACAAATGCTCATTATATTGATGGAAAATCAAATCAACTTTATAGTTTTCGGGTAAATTTGCAACAAATCGATGATATAGATTTTGTTTGAACACTGTATATGTATCGAGCAGAAGTAAAATATGATTTACTTCACCAGTTACAAAATATCCTTTTTGAGGCGTAGAATCAATTATACCTCTTTTTTTTAATTCATTATAAGCTTTAAAGACCGTATCGCGTGAAACTTTGTAGTTCGAACTAGCTTCGTTGATTGACGGCAAATTATCACCCACCCGTAATTGACCCTGCATGATGGACAAACTAATACCATCGGCCAGCGATTTTATTTTCGATGTGGAATGAGTGAATTTAATATTCATTTCTTTCTTAATAATTAATGAGATGCTACTACTTTATATTCATCTCCTGCATACAATGGACCTGAAGGTTTTGAACCTTTCAAAGCATAATAACCTACATAGACGTAACTTATAACTGGAATAATCATTGCGTAAGCCATGCTGTGTGTAGAATCTGAAATCCAACCCATGAGTGGAGTCCATACAGCCCCACCAATAATAGCCATAATAATCATTGAACCTCCAATTTTTGTATTTGGTCCCAGCCCTTTTACTCCAAGAGCGAAAATAGTAGGAAACATCAGTGACATAAAAAAACTTGAAATAACCAAAGTCCAAACACCGAGCAATCCGGGATGAATAATGGCAATCAAAACCAAAGTAACATTTATAACACTATACAATCCCATCAATTTTTGCGGTTCAAATTTACGCATTAATGCAGTAGAAACAAAACGACCGATTCCGAAAGCAAACAAAGCATATACTAAATATACTCCGGCTTCTTTCTCAGGAATATGAACGTAATCTTTTACATATTGTATGGTAAAACTCCATGTTCCAACCTGTGCACCAACATAGAAAAACTGAGCGAGAATTCCCTTTATAAAATGTGGATATTTGAATAATTTTTTAAAATGACCGTGTCCGTCATCTGATTTATCTTTACTTTTTGGTATGTTATCGGTTTCAGCAGGAAATTTTACTTTCCAAATAAGAAATGCCCATACTAGAATAATAATTCCAATTATCATGTATGGAGGTATTACTCTTAAAATTTCGGAATGTAAATAATCCTGATAGGTTCCGGCTGCTTTCATTACTTCAACTTGTTTTGTAGAATGTTCAATTCCGGAAAAAATAAACTGACTGCCAACAAAAGCACCCGTCATGGCACCAAGTGGGTTGAAAGCTTGTGCAAAATTTAACCGTTGAGCCGACGTGTCAGGGTCACCCAAAACTGAAATAAATGAATTGGCTCCGGTTTCCAAAAAAGCCAAACCACAAGCTATTACATATAATGCCAAAAGAAATAAACCAAACTTTCCGACAACAGCAGCTGGCCAGAATAAAAATGCACCGGTGGCAAACAGCAACAAACCAATAATTATTCCGGTTTTATAGTTGAATCTGTCCATGACTAATGCAGCGGGTAAAGCCATACAAAAATATCCGAGATAAAAAGCCGACTGAACCAAACCGGCCTGCAACCGATTCAATTCGAATGATTTCATAAACTGAGGAATCAAAATGTCATTCAAATTGTTTGGAATTGCCCAAAGATAAAATAGTGCTGTAATTAATACAAAAGGAATAAGATTTGCTTTGCTTACAATTTTGTGTGTAGCCATAAGGGTATTGTTAGTATTTAAAGTTTAAATATTCGTTCCATTATAGTCCATTTTTCGGAAGAAGTAGCTCCGGGCTTGGTAAGTTGAAATTTGGCCATAAATTCTTCCCATTCTGCCTGAAGATTAAGAGTTGCAAGTTTAGCAAAAGAAGCATCCCAATCAAAATCAAATGCAGTTTCAACAATCATAAAAAGCCGGTTTTCGTTGATATAGATTTCCATATCTAAAATGCCAACTTCCCGAATACCCGCTGGAATTTCCGGCCATCTATTCTCTGCCTTGTGCCAGAATTTATATTCTTCAATCAGTTTTGGATCATTTTTCAATTCCAATGTTTGACAATACCGTTTTCTGTGTTTTGAATATTGTTCGACAAGATATCCTTCATTCATGTTATAAGAAAATTAGCATAAATTTAAATTTAATTTTTCAATAATTTATCTGTGCTGAACTGTGCTGCAAAAATAACAAGAAAGTATATTGTAATAATACTAGTTTTTTATGTTATACAACAGAATATTTGAATCCTTTGTGTTAAATAATCGATAGTGTTCCATTAATAATAATACAATTCACTAAAACTCAAAAATTACTACATTGCATTTTATATTTTAGACTTAATTTGGTGTGTGTTGAAATTTAATATGATTTTTGAGATACAAACTAATACTGATTACGTTTTTTTTCTGTCATCCTCTCAATAATCGTGATTTCATCCGCAGTCAGAATTTGTTCCCAAATTAATGTGCTAAGATTGGAACCGTTCAAAGCAGGGCAATAGCTTAAGACAATAAAATAAATTCAAATTTCCTTTTTTATTTTGTGATAATATAGAACATTCAACGTATAACCTTATTAAAGAAAATCAGCTGTTTTATTTGAAAGTTTATTCGATATAGTTTTGTTGGTTTTGTTGTTTTATGCGTTGAAAAACCCAATATTCTTAATGAATATTTCAAATTCTTCGAAAAATTATCGCATAAATATAAAATTTCAGTAATATCGTTAGTGGTTAGCCTAGTGATGAATTTTGTTATTTATTTGTATTACAATGCTATAAAGATAATAATTATCTCTGAATTATACTATCCTTCTAATCCATTTCATATATCGCACTCACGTTAAATTATATAATTTAATTTTATAGTAGTTGAATTTTATTATCAACTACAATTAACGATCGATTGATTATATAAAAGATTTGCCAACTTGAAATTGATTTATAATTTCATTTTATACGCTTAGGTATCAATTTTACTGTATTTTGAAACAATTTTATTGTTTTCACCCGCTTTTTTATAATTTAATTTGCATAGTCCATTGAATGAAAATTCAGAAGGTCAATGAGTATGACTTTTTCTTTAATTTAATGGAAAATATAGGTTAATATTATAATTTATACATGAAAAAGATATTGTTATTTTGTTCATTCTTGACTTTATCATTGTTTGCCAAAAATAATAATGTATTAGAAGTGCAAGACCCTTTGCAAGTTGTCGAATTGATTGGAGATAAACTCATTCGCGAAACGCCATTTCAATATAAATTGGAATTAAGCAATTGTGAAAAAAAATTCAATCAAATGTATTTTGTAAATTTCTGGCGTACATTTACTACCGAAAAACCGGCTGTTGCGTATGCCTATACTTTACTTGAAGTCCCAAAAGACACACTAATAGATATTGATCTCGATCATAATGATGCTTGCAAAATATGGATAAATAAGGAAGTAATTTACGAAAAAAAAGGCATTCGAAATATTAATTTGAAGTATGAAGAACGAAGTATCGGGATGTCATTTAAAACGAAATTTTTCCTTAAAAAAGGAGTTAATTCGCTCCTTGTAAAATCTGAATCCGCTGGAAATAAGGAATGGTGTTTTTTTATGCAACCTGCTGCTCGATGCTGGACCCATGGAAGATGGCACATTTACTCAACCACAAATCGACCGGTTGAAAGGACTCGGACGTTGGACAAATAAACACGCCGAAGCCATTTTCGGAACAACACGCGGTTTGCCTTTCGGTCATTTTTACGGCCCGACAACCTTGTCGAAAGATAAAAAAACGGTCTACTGCTTTGTGCTTGATACGCCCAAAGACGATATTGTGGTGAAAGGCATACGAAATAAAATCAATCAAATCAGGCTGATAGGAACTTCAGAAACTCTGATTTACAAACGAAACGGAGGTGCCGGTTGGTTAAAAATTCCGGGCGTATTGCTAATTAAATTTCCACCCGAAAAAATGGATGAGAACGTAAGTGTGATTGCTATTGATCTGGATTCAGCACTCGATTTGTATCGTGGAAATGGAGCATCAATTGAGAATAATTAATAATTTAAAATTAATAATTTGAATATGAAGAAAATTAATTTGTTGATACTGATTTTTGCCGTTTCAGGTGTTTTTTCGGCACGAATACTGGCTGTTAAACCAAACAGTTTATTTACCGACAATGCAGTGTTTCAGCGTGGGGTAGAAGTTCCCGTTTGGGGAACGGGTGACAAAGATGAAAAAGTTACCGTGGAATTCAATGGACAAAGAGCGGAAACCACCGTGAAAGACGGAAAATGGATGCTTAAACTGAAACCAATGAAAGAAAACAGCACGTCACAAAATATGGTCATTACCGGCAAAAATACGGTTATTATAAAAAACCTGCTCGTTGGTGAAGTGTGGCTTTGTAGTGGACAGAGCAATATGGCTTTTCCTTTACGTGCCGTTAAAGCACTGGGCGATTACCCCAAAATTAAGGAAATATTACGCGATGCTCAGAATTATTCACTTATTCGTCAGTTTAGAGTACCGTTAATTAAAAATACGGACATTCCTTCCAAAGTTGATGATTCGAAAGGGAAGTGGTTGGTGTGTGACAGCCTGACTTCAAGAGATTTCTCGGCTGTGGCTTATTTTATGGCAGTTGATTTATTCAAAAATTTAAATGTTCCAATCGGAATTGTCAATTCATCCTATGGTGGCACTGCCATTGAAAACTGGATAAGTAAAGAAACACTTGAAACTCTTCCTGCGGAAAAAGCATCTATTATGTCGAAATTTGATAAGGAAATGGCTGATTTTCCAAAGAAAATGGCTGATTATCAGAATAATTTGTCTTCGCTTCAGGATAAATTTAAATCCGACTCAACTTTAGCTGTTTTACAGAAAAAAGAACTTCCCAAAAAACCATCAGTACCGATGAGTCCTGCCGAACGCGGTGGTCCTACCGGACTCTGGAATACAATGATTTATCCATTGATACCTTATGCTTTCAAGGGTGTGGCATGGTATCAGGGCGAAGCGAATGCAAGTCGTGGAATACAATACCGTGCTTTGTTACCTGCATTGATTCAAAACTGGCGAAACGAATGGAAAAATGAGGCGATGCCTTTTGTAATTGTTCAGATTCCGGGTTGGAAAAATCATTCGCCGGAGTTGAAGGAGGCTCAATTCCTTACTACTCAAAAAGTGCCGAATACGGCTTTGGTTGTGACTTACGATTGTGATGACACGCTGGATGTACATCCCGGAAACAAACAACCGGTTGGTGAACGCATGGCACTGGCTGCCCGTGGCATTGCTTATGGCGAAAAAATTGAATACTCAGGTCCGGTTTATCAATCGATGAAAGTGGATGGAAATAAAATTGTTCTGACTTTTACACATACAGGAAATGGACTAGTTTCTAAAAATGCTGATTTGAAAGATTTTAGCATTGCCGGTAGCGACAAAAAGTTTGTGCCCGCCAAAGCCGAAATTAAAGGCAATACGGTGGTGGTATCTGCTCAATCTGTAGCGAATCCCGTTGCGGTTAGAGCAGGTTGGAGATTATGTCCGCAAATGAATTTGTATAACTGGGAAGGTCTGCCTGCATCGCCGTTCCGGACGGATGTGAAATAGTTTATGGTTAATGATATAAATCATTGTTCAACAATGAGATACTACAGAATAATTCTTTTGTTTTTATTGTCAGGTGTTTGTGTTTTAAAAGCTCAAGGTCCTTATAATCTTCGTTTTGCAGTACAGCAATACGACCACAGCTTGTATAATAAAATGACAAACCGAACGGCGGTGGAGGCAGTTGGCAATGAGCAACTACTGAAAACAACCACAGCTGAATGGAAAATTACAACGGACAAAAAAGCTGTTTCAGCCAAAGACAACACACTGGAATACGCTGTAACGTTCAAATTGATAAAAGGATATGAAAAATCGGCTGCAACATCAGTCGAGTTTGGTTTTGACCGTTGGAGCAAGGATAATTACGTGTTACTTCCGGCAGCGGCTTACAACGGCAACCGTTTTGAATCGCGTCGAATAGCCTATTCTCCGAAATTAAACGATGCCCGCGATATTGGCAAAGATAAACCGATGATTATTTCTGATGTCCCCCGACTCAACATTGGCGATGGACCTTCACAAATTCAGGAACGAAGCGGCGGAATGGCTTTACCGTGCATTGGATTTCAGTCAGTTACTGATAAAAAAGGATTTTTTCTGACCACCGTTCAACGAAACTCGTATGGTGATTTGGGAATGAATATTGAAGAAACATCCGACCGCCATAAGGCTTTTATTTCACTCTGTTCGCCGCTGGTACGTGAACGAACCAAATACCTGATTTGTGATAGCCAGTCACCTTCAACCGATATTCCTACTGATTTTAAAGTGGGTGATGAAGTGAAATTCAGGTTTCGTGTCTACAACTTTGAAGCTCCGAAAATTCAATCGGTTTTTGATAAATACCTGCTGATTCGAAAGGATTTATGTGTTTCAGCGGAGTTTATTTCGCAACTTCCGTTTTCAGCCTGCTATGATTTGTTGGAAAAGAAATTCAATGCCGAAAATTTTGTTCCTGAATGGGGCTATTATTCGGTGGGAATGCGCACGACGTTTATGCAGGATTGGC
>Ga0214228_1000463_pt1 | contig 11336 bp, 11 predicted proteins | sample TroBogypolimnion_21_FD_153066 | JGI IMG/M metagenome (GOLD analysis project Ga0214228, IMG submission 153066) | Freshwater microbial communities from Trout Bog Lake, WI - 05NOV2007 hypolimnion | ecosystem: Environmental > Aquatic > Freshwater > Lake > Hypolimnion/Profundal zone | place: Trout... | reverse complement strand
TACGAAATTTCAAGGTCTTTTCCAAATAAAATGATACCTATTTTATTGATAATCAAATAATTATATCGCTATATAATTTTTGTCATGTACTAAAAAAATAAGTATAAAATTTTGAATATGAAAAAACAAAAACATACAGATGAAAATCTTGAAGTAAATGAATCTTGTGAAACAAAATCAACACCTGAAACAACTGATCAAGAAGCAGAAAAAATTGTAGATGAAATTGAGATAATGTCGCAAAAATTTGCTGAATTGAATGATAAAAACCTGCGTTTGATGGCTGAGTTTGATAATTATCGAAAAAGAACATTGAAAGAGCGAATGGATTTATTCAAAACTGCAGGCGAAAAAATCTTAGTTGAAATGCTTCCCTTGGTTGATGATTTTGAACGCGGTTTGAAAGCAATGGAAACTTCAGAAGATGTTATTGCAATTAAAGAAGGAATTGATTTGATTTATTCAAAATTCATTGCATTTTTACTTCAACACGGAGTGAAAGCTATTGATGCTGTAAATCAGCCATTTGATACTGAGTTTCACGAAGCAATTACCACTTTTCCTGCACCAACCGATGACCAAAAAGGTAAAATTATTGATTGTGTTTCAAAAGGTTATACGTTGAATGATAAAGTTATACGTTTTTCGAAAGTAGTAGTTGGGGAGTAACTAATTATTGATTAATCAATGCATAATTTCCATTTAAAATAAAATAAATAAAGTAAGATATTGATTTCCATAATTATAGATGCAATTTTGAAATTATAAATTTTAAAATTGAAAATAAAAAAAATATGTCAAAAAGAGATTACTACGAAATACTTGGTGTTTCAAAGACCGCATCGGCTGATGAAATAAAGAAAGCATATCGGAAAAAGGCAATTCAATATCATCCGGATAAAAACCCCGGAGACAAGGTGTCTGAAGAGAAATTCAAAGAAGCTGCCGAAGCTTACGAGGTGCTGAGCGATGATCAAAAAAGGCAGCGTTATGATCAATATGGTCATGCGGGAGTTGGAGGTGCCGCATCGGGTGGTTTCGGTGGTGCCGGTATGAATATGGACGATATTTTTTCTCATTTTGGTGATATTTTTGGAGGTCATTTTGGGGGAAGTTTTGGTGGTTTTGGTGGAAGCCAACGAGGTGGTGGACAACGTGTTCGCCGCGGTTCTGATTTAAGAGTTAAGGTGAAATTAACGTTAGCTGAAATTTCAACCGGAGTTGAAAAGAAGATTAAAGTAAAAAAACAAGTTGTTTGTTCGCATTGTAATGGAACTGGTGCTTCAAATGGCTCTTCGACAACTACTTGCACTACTTGTAACGGTCAGGGGCGTGTAACCAGGGTTCAAAATACCATTCTCGGTCAAATGCAAACGGCTGCAGAGTGTCCGACTTGTGGTGGAGATGGAAAAATTATAAAAGAAAAATGTAATTATTGTAGTGGAGAGGGCACTGTTCGCGAAGATGAAGTGATTAGCATTAATATTCCTGCCGGTGTTATGGAGGGAATGCAACTTTCAGTAAGTGGCAAGGGAAATGCAGCGCGTAGAGGTGGTGTTAATGGTGATCTGTTGGTTTTGGTTGAAGAAGAAGCTCATCCAGAATTAATCAGAGACGAAAATGATTTGGTATATAATCTTTTGTTAACAGTTCCGATGGCAATTTTAGGGGGATCAGTTGAAGTGCCTACCGTAGAAGGAAAAGTAAAAGTAACCATTGCTCCCGGTACTCAGCCGGGTAAAGTATTAAGACTTCGTGGAAAGGGACTTCCAAGTGTAAATCGTTATGGTACAGGTGATTTATTGGTCAATGTTGGAGTTTATATACCTGAATACCTCAACAAGGAAGAAAAATCAGCAATCGAGAAACTGAATGCTTCAGATAATGTGAAACCTAATGCTTCAGCTTCAAAAAATTTCTTCGCTCATTTTCGAAATATGTTTGAATAAACTTTTTTGATAATCTATTATAATAAAGCAGGCCATTTCTCACGAAATAGCCTGCCTGAAACAATAAAACTAAAAAACACACGATAAGTTGTAAACAGTTTACCGTGTTTGGTATAAAGTGCAGGCTTGTTTTCATACCTACACTTTTATGTTTTTTTTTACTTTATATACAAAGATTCATCGCCTTTTTCACCTGTTCTTATACGATATGACTCATCAATGGTCGAAACAAATAATTTCCCATCTCCAATTTCACCCGTATAAGCGTGCTTTAATAAGCAGTCTATTGTTTTTTTGAGATTCATATCACGAACAACTATTGATAATGTAAGACGTGAAATATTGGACGTATCTGCTGACCCACGAAATACGTCTTTACTTTTTCTTTCATTTCCAACACCATAAGTTTCAGAATATGTAAAGAAATCAATGTCAATTTCATGCAAAGCTTCTTTAATTTCCTCAAACTTTGAACGCCTGATAATTGCTTCTATCTTTTTCATAATGTTTTATATTTTAATTTGTTATGTATTATTGAAATGCAAATTTAGTTGAATATAACGAAATGCAGGTACTTTGTTAAATTATTGTGTTTTAACAACATCGCTGCATCTTGTTTCATTCTGTTAATTGTTATATGCTTCAGCACCGTGTTCAAAAACGTCAATACCACCAAATGAAGTTTCACCCTTCGCTTCAACTCGTAATTTGAATGGATATGGAAGTTTACTGACTGCAAACATGACTATAAATGAAATAATCAATGTTGCAACTGTAATAGTGAAACTACCAATGGCTTGTGCTTTAAGAACATCCCAGCCTCCTCCATAGAACAGACCTTTAACTATACTCGCTGCCGAATTATCTGCTCCTAATGGACCTGTAGCTCCAAATTGACCACTTGCAAATAATCCTAGAGAGAAAGTTCCCCAAATACCTGAAAAACCATGGACTGAAACTGCGCCTACAGGATCATCAATACGAAGGTATTCTAATAAATATATACCTCCAAAAACAATCAAACCTGCAACCAAACCTATAATAACAGATCCGAATGGAGATACCCAGTAGCAAGGACAAGTAATGGCAACAAGTCCAGCTAACATCCCGTTTAATGCAAAGCCGGTATCAAATTTTCCTTTGAAAGGTCCAATCCATAGTGCCGCAAGCATAGCAGCCAATGAACCTGTACAAGCTGCAATTGTAGTATTAGCTGCAATTCGTCCGATTCCTTCATAATCCATAGCCGAAAGTGTACTACCGGGGTTAAAGCCATACCACCCAAACCACAATAAAAATGCTCCAATTGTAGCCAAAGGTAAACTATGAGCCGCAGGTAATCCCCCTCTTTTTTTGTCATCACGCAAGAATATACGTCCAATACGTGGTCCTAAAACAACTGCACCAGCCAATGAAACCATACCGCCAATAGTGTGAACAACAGTAGATCCAGCAAAATCGCGGAATGGTTGTCCTAATGAGGGTAAAAAATGTCCCGGTGTTCCCATCAATGCGAGAAATCCGTCAGGTCCCCAAGCCCAGTGACCAATAATTGGATATATAAGAGCTGTAACAAATATGCTATAAATAATATCACCACGGAAACTTGTGCGTCCAATCATTGCTCCTGAAGTAATAGTAGAAGCTGTGTCGGCAAATGCAAATTGGAAAATCCAATGTGCAAGAAGTGCAACACCTGTTGTTCCATAAGTTGCAGGTACATCTTGCAGAAAAAAGTATTGTAATCCGATAAATCCATTTCCAGCTCCAAACATAAATGCATAACCGATTGCCCAGAAAGAGATACCACAAATGGCAGTGTCGAGTACACATTCTACCAGAATGTTTACAGTCTCCCGTTTTCGGGCGAAACCTGCTTCTAACATTACGAAACCTGCTTGCATTCCAAATACCAGAAATGCAGCTACCAGTGTCCAAACTGTATTTAATGAGTTGATTACTGCTGTTTCGTGAGCTGTATAGGTGTCGGCAGCCTGAGCTGAAGTACCTCCAATTAATGTTGGGACAAATATCATTACCGAAATAACTGCTATTAATCCTAACATTTTACCGCCCATGATTGTTGCAAATAGTTTCCAATCTTTTGGTTTGTAGATATTCTCAAGAATTCTTGAAAAAGATCTTTCCCTTCTCGGGATGTCTAACGTTTTTCTCATAATTTTTTTATTTATATATTTGTTAATCTAAAAGACGAATACTTTACAATGTAATGCCTGCTACAAAAAATGCTTTGCCAGATGTTGGGTTAGCTCCTAAAATCCCATAAATAGGCAGACTGAATTTATCGGTAATTATGATTGATTTGCTAACTTTTAATCCTACGTTTGTTAGTCCAATGCCTGTTGTCCCGTAAGTCGCACTTTCGTTTAAGAGACCACCAACAAATACCTTTGCTAATGGATTAATCTGGTATCCAAGTTCTATGTAAGTTGAATACGCATTCTTTCCATTACCCAACTTATCAGCACCTGCAAACATACTATTTATTGAAGCACTGAATGCTGTACCCGAATAAGCAACTGTACCTTCAAAAACATGACCGCCTGTCGCAGTATAGTCAAAATAATTTGGAATACTAATTAGATTGTAGTTGTAATCGGTAAGTGTTACCGAAAATGCACTGGAAATTGCGTAAGTAGCATAAAGGTCTACTTCTTTTATGTTTCCTGAAAAACTTCCGGAAGCCCAGGAACCAATAGTTAATCCACCTGCTGTAAATGAAACATAAGGTTGGATATTTGGAGTTCCACCTGCACCTTCTTGTGGAATTCCGCGCCATACATACGAACTTACAAGGTCTGCACCTGTTGCAAGTTGTGCTTTAACACTTGTTGCTGTTGAAACTGCAATCATACAGATTGCTAATAATTTAATCTTTTTCATACCTTAAAAATTTTAATTGTTCTTTTACTATATTGATTATTTGGAAATATCACTTATCTGTTAATATATTTATATGTGTGTCATTATGTTTTTAATTCTTTGCAAAAATAGTCATAATGTCACAAAATGCTGTATTATTATATCAAAATAATATAATATAAAGATTTTCTGTATCAATGAGAAAGTATTAAGTTTAATTTGATTTCATTTTGGTAGATTAATGCCATTTATTATTTCAATCTGATATTATTCTGAAATCGATTTTATATAAAAAAACGAATCTAATCCTGAAATTTAATTTTAATATGCGATAGAATTAGTTAAATGTGTTTTTTTTAATGCTTCTCAGCATAAAAATGTAGTTTTGGAACAAAAAAAACGTCTGAGAAAACTCTCAGACGTTTAAAATTTTTCTAACAAATAATATTTATAATGATGTAAATTATTTATTACTTTGCATTTAGTGAGTCTAATAATAATGGAATCTCATCGGCATCAACTCCATTGTTAATTAAATGTACGTTGTCTTCTTTAAAAGTTTCAATAAACAGTTCCCAATTGTTTTTCGGAAAATGAATTGACTTTTGATAAAACTCAATTGCTAATGTAATTTCTCTTCGACAAAATGCTATATGACCTGCATTGATATAATCGTAAGCATTTGGTTCGTTGTTTAGTAATTTATTCAAGTAGTAATCAGCCTGTTCTAAGTTACCGGTAACAAATGAACACCACGAAATAGCTCTCCATGCCTTAATATTATCTTCGGCAAGTGAGTCAATTTTGAAATAGGTACTTAATGCTTCTTTATATTGTCGTAATTGAATAAAACAATGTCCAATCTGCATTAAAGTACTGATATTATTTGGTATAAGGTAGTCAGCTTGTTGATAGAATTCCAGTGCTTTTTCAAAATCTCCAGTTAACCGATAACAAAGTGCCAATTTCCGAATAGTCCAGTTATCATTGGGTTGTAAAAAATCGGCTTTTGAATAAGCATCAATCGCTTTTGAAAACTGTGAGGTTTGCTGGTACATATACCCGATTTTCTGAAACAGGGCAGTTGATGGCGTGGATTCGAGTTGTAATTCTTCAAATAATTCAATTGCTTGGCTATAATGACCTTTTGAGAAATAATACTCGGCAGTTTTAATTTTTATATCGCAATTTGAAGATAAAGTACTGAATAATATGGTCTTATGTAAACTTAATGAAAATGAAAACATATCTTTAAAATCGGTATGTTGTGGATTGAGTTTAAAAAACCGAAATAAATCTTGAATATATTGTTTTGAAATATTCTTTGATGCTAATTCAGGAGTAAGCAAAGCTTCATCCGATGACATTTCATCGAATTGCTCGGCTTCCATTTTGAAAGAATGTTTCAGATTATTTCGTTGGGATTCTGGCATTTGAAGAATGCTGAGGCAAAACGAGTATTTGTCGGAATTACACATTATATTATTTCCAACGAAAGCAGAAATTAATGTTTTGTCACCGTTACTAAATAATTCATTTACAGATGAATGATTCGGGTCAAATGGTAAAAACCAATTAGTAAATTCATTGAAAAATGGAAAATTCTTGAGCATAGAAAACGTACTCATATATACATCTGCACCTTCCAATTGCATTTCGCTCAATTCTTTTAATTTATATGCAATTCCACTTTGTTCTAAAATTTCCTGCCATTCGGGGTTTTCTTCATTCCATTCATCGGTATTCATTAGGTTTTCCGAACCCATTTTATCTTTCAGTAATGGACTGATTTTCATCATTTCGGGCAAGATTTCTTCTTGCATTTTTTTTGTTATACTTTCAGTTTCCGATGTGGCAATGATTTGAATGATAATGTTTTGAAGATTTTCAACGATGTGCTGATTATCAGTCAATAACACTAATCGATTTCTGATTTGTGGGAAATATGTCAAAATCCGGTTGTATTTCGACATAACAAAACATAAACCGACCAAGGCTCGTTGCTGAACTTGCTTATTCTCAGACATACATACATCAAAAAGTAAGATAAGCTTTGATTCATCAAACATGCGCCATAAATTCAATGTCAACGCTGATATTAAAAGTGATTTTTCAACCCAGCCATTATATTTTATGCTGGTAATTTGATTGAATAAATCTTTGTCATCTGAATTATAAGTAGTTGTCAACCAAAACCAACGAAACAGTTCAGAAAAGAGCAATTCGTAATTTGATTGCAATCGTTTCAGTTCTATTTCGTGATTTTCTTCGTTTTGAAGGAATAATTTCGATTGCTTGTGAAAATAGTTGAATGCATCGAGGAGCTCTTTTGGCGAATTATGATGTTTAGTGTGAGGAAAATAACGTTTTTGAGTATATTCGAAATTTGTTGAGTTTCTAATCAGAAGTTCTTCTCTCAATTCTGAATTTAAAACTAAAGTTTTTGAAATCAATTTATTATAAACAGTTTTGCGTTGCAGATCTTCAACTCCAAGTACAAAGTATTGAAGCAGAAAACGGTAGTTTTGTTCCAAATCTTCCAATCTATCTTTAAACTCTCCGACTTGTAATTCACTAACTAAATCCTTGATTTTTTCAAATGCTGATTTGACTTTTCCACTAACGAGAAAGTACATTACCGACTTGTAAGTAGTATGAATTTGAGTTGCATTCATGTTTTTAGTGTAAAGGTACTGCTATTCAGGTTTCAACCCATTTTGCTTATCTTGCGTAAACGGTCTTCGTCAATAATTTTCAATTTTCGTCCATCCATAGCAATAACGTGCTCATTCACAAAGTTTGAAAGTGTTCGGATAGCGTTCGAGGTGGTCATATTTGACAGATTTGCCAAGTCTTCACGAGCTAAATAAATACTGATTGTTGCTCCGTCTTCTTCCAGACCATAATTTTTCATGAGTATGAGCAAAGCTTCAGCTAATCGACCACGAATATGTTTTTGCGTCAGATTCACTGTACGGGCATCTGAAGCACCCAAGTCAAAGGCAATTTCTTCTAAAAATCGATAACAAAATGCATTGTTGTGTTTTAAAATGGAGAGAAATATGTCAGCTTTGACCATATAAACCGTAGATGCTTCAAATGCAGTAACGTTTGTATTATATTCCTCATTTGCAATAATTGCCCTATACCCAAAATTCTCACCGGGTTTTAGCATTCTGATAATTTGTGAACGACTTCCTACTCCTTCCTTATAAACTTTTACTTTGCCTTGAGCTAAAATCATCCAATGTGTCGGAATTTCACCTTCACAATGGATCATCTCATTTTTTTTGAAATAATGCGTTGAATAATTATTTCGGACAAATTGTCTTTCGTCAGGTGTAAGAACATCCCATACAGTCAGTATTTCTTCAATGGGTTTTAAATCTGAAACATGTTTTTTTGACATAATAAGCAATCTGATATATGTTTGACAACAATGTTTTAAAGCACAAATTTAGTAATTTTCTGACAAATACCTTCAACTTCTAAAAAATAATAGTTAATAATACTGGAAAATAAAATTTATTTGTCAAAATTACAATTACAAACCAACCAATGTTATATATTCATCCTAATTTCTATAAATTAAATATTAGCAACCCAACCAGAAAACTAAAATAATATTCTTACTTTTGTAATTCACATTCCTAACTATTGATATATGAAGAGAGTTTTTATTTATACAATTTTTATTTTGAGTTCAATTTTTGCAAAAGCACAGGAATTGACATTTGGTGATTCAACTATTATCAGTTTAATAACTTGTTCGCCGGGTGAAAAAGTTTACGAAAAATTTGGGCATACGGCTATTCGGGTCAAAGATTCGAAAAATAATATAGATGTTGTATTTAACTATGGCATTTTCAATTTTGAAACTGATCATTTCCTCTATAAATTTATAAAAGGTGAAACTGATTATGAATTAGGGGTTTATTACACAGGAAATTTTCTACCATCGTATGCAGAACGTAATTCGATAGTTTGGGAGCAAATCCTTAATCTAACTCGAACAGAAAAGAAAAATTTGATTCAAATGCTTCTTACGAATTATCAACCCGAAAATAGAACGTATCGTTATAATTTTGTTTTTGATAATTGTGCCACTCGTCCACGTGATAAAATTTTAGGATCTATTCATGGGTATGTTAAATTTCAACCCGCTTTAGAATCGAAAACTTACAGACAGTGGGTTGGAAGTTATGTGGGTAATGAAACCTGGTTGAAGTTTGGAATCGATATGCTGTTTGGAATTGAAGCTGATCATTTTGTTACTGTTAATGAGAGTATGTTTTTGCCTGAATTGCTTATGAGTGAATTTCAGACTGCACAGATTTGTACATCAGGAAGTGAACCTAGAAAATTAATATCTGACAAGAAGATTCTTGTTAATAAAATTGATAAAACCGAATCAAAATCTTTCTTATATATTAAACCCTACACTGTATCAGTAATTTTGTTACTTATAGCAGTTTTCTTGACAGTCTGGGATTATTATCGTCATCGCCACTATAAATTATTTGATTCTATAATATTGCTTATAACCGGCATAGGTGGATTTATTATAACATATATGATGCTTTTCTCTATACATCCTTTAGTGAAAATGAATCTTAATATTCTTTGGCTTAACCCGTTTAACTTCTTTATCGGTATTCTAATCTGGGTTAAACGATTGCGGATAATCATGTTTTTTTACCAGATTTTTAATGTAATTTTGCTTATTGGAGGTCTCTTTGCATTTGCTTTGTCGGCTCAATATTTTAATGTGGCGGTATTTCCAATAATTGTATTATTGCTTCTGCGCTCTACAAGTTGGTTTGCTTATTTAAAAGGAAGAATATACAAACGCAGATCTATATAGTATTGTTAAAATAGCCAACTTGTTTTTTTATTTTAGTTTCATCGGAAGATAATTGTCTAAATCTTCAAATTACAACTTTCATTTGCATTGTTGCCCGTAATTTATTTTTTGCTTTTCATTTTAAGACAATTCGGGTAATAAATTCAATCGGTATTTCCTGTCTTGGTTCAAACCGTATTCCACCTATTTAAAGTATAAAATCCTTTGAATTCATCTTCACGACTCTTTAAAATTGTTGAACTTAATGAAGTAACCCCAAAAGATTATTTTAAAATAAAGCGGCAATATTGTTAAATGGTTCAATTGTATAAAAAAAGCCTGATACAATTTATGTACCAGGCTTAATCTTATTTTTGAATAATAAACTTATTCAGCTACAACTTCAAATGTAACTTCAATGTTTACTTCTTTGTGAAGTTTTAATGTAGCTTTGTACGACCCAATTTCTTTAACAGCATCTTTCAATACAATTACTTTACGATCGACGGTAAAACCAGCTTTTTCGAAAGCATCAGCAATTTGGATAGGACCAACAGCACCAAAAATTTTACCGGTTGTGCTGGTTTTTGCTCCAACAGTCAATACCAGATCTTTTAATTTGTCAGCTAATTCAATAGCTTCATTTTTCAGACGTTCTAATTTGTGTGCACGTTGTTTCAAATCTTCTGCCAACATTTTTTTAGCCGATTCTGTCGCCAGAACAGCTTTTTTTGTTGGTATCAGGAAGTTACGACCGTAACCATCTTTTACTTTCAGAATATCGCCTTTGTAACCCAAGTTACTTACATCTTCTTTTAATATAATTTCCATACTTTTTCCTCCTTCTAATTATTTCATCATATCGGTTACATAAGGAAGCAACGCAATGTGGCGTGCTCTTTTTACTGCTTGAGCTACTTTACGTTGAAATTTCAACGAAGTACCGGTAAGGCGACGTGGAAGAATCTTTCCTTGTTCATTCAGGAACTTTTTCAAAAATTCCGCATCTTTATAATCAATGTATTTAATACCGCTTTTTTTGAAACGACAGTATTTTTTCTTTTTTACATCTACTGAGGGTGGAGTCAAATATCTGATATCTCCGTTGTTTGCTGCCATAGTTTAATTCTCCTTTACTTCTTTAGATTTTAGACTCTTTCTTTTTTCAGCGTATTCGAACGCGTATTTGTCCAAGCGGAACGATAAGAAACGTAAAACACGTTCGTCGCGACGGTACTGAGTTTCCAGTGTAGCGATTACTGTGGGTTCTGCATCAAATTGAAGCAACGAATAAAAACCAGTCGATTTCTTTTGGATTGGATATTGCAATTTGCGTAATCCCCAATTTTCCTCATTGGTAATTTTTGCGCCATTTTCTGTCAAGATGGCTTTGAATTTTTCTACCGCTTCCTTCATCTGGACATCAGACAAAACGGGAGTTAGAATGAAAACGGTTTCATAATGGTTTAACATACTGTTTGTTAGCTTTTTAGTTATTTATAATAAGTTTTTATTAAAGCGGGGCAAAGATACAAATAATTATTTGACCGACAAAGGGTTTGCTGAAATGTTTTCACAGAAAAAAGTGTTTTTGATAGAAGTGAAAATTTCGAATCATGTTTTAATTGATAATTATGTCCTGTTCTGGCTTAAAATTACTA
>Ga0214228_1000462_pt1 | contig 11355 bp, 11 predicted proteins | sample TroBogypolimnion_21_FD_153066 | JGI IMG/M metagenome (GOLD analysis project Ga0214228, IMG submission 153066) | Freshwater microbial communities from Trout Bog Lake, WI - 05NOV2007 hypolimnion | ecosystem: Environmental > Aquatic > Freshwater > Lake > Hypolimnion/Profundal zone | place: Trout... | reverse complement strand
TAGTATAAAATATGCATTAGACTGGACAACCGTGACTTATTACGTATTGCTGGTTGTAATGGGGTGGATAAGCATCTACGGTGCCAGTTACAACTTCGATCAAGCCAGTATTTTTGACTTTAGCCAGCGAGCAGGAAAGCAGTTTATCTGGATTCTGTCGGCTTTTGCCATTGGTGGCATGTTACTGCTGATTGATTCTAAATTATACAGTATTTTTGCCTGGTTTATTTATATCGGGTCGCTTTTATTGCTTTTTGCCACTATATTTTTGGCACATGACATAAAAGGGTCACGCTCGTGGTTAGTAATGGGACCAATCAGTTTTCAACCTGCAGAATTGGGCAAAATGGCAACTGCACTCGGACTTGCAAAGTACATGAGTTCATACAATTACAAACTCAAGACATGGAAAGACTTAATGCCGCTCGGACTACTTATTTTTGCTCCATTTATACTTATTATTTTCCAAAATGAAACAGGAACAGCACTGGTTTATGTTGCTTTTCTGCTGATGCTTTACCGCGAAGGAATGAATGGTATTGTATTACTGATTGGTACATTTGCTGTCGTTCTTTTCATTACTATTATCAAGTTGAGTATTGTTCCTATTGGCGTGAATCAGGGAACATTGGGAATGGTATTGGGAATGGGTTTTATACTGCTGGTGCAAGTGGGATATGCTATTTTCTTTTGCCGGAACAATAAAGAAGCACTTGTTTTGACTATCGGGACGCTTTTAGTGGCTGTCACGGCTTATGTGTTTAATATCTGGTTTTATGTGAACTTCAATTATGTGGCCATATTTACCGTGGTGGCTTCATGCATTTACTGGACATTCGTGGAGCTTTTCAATCGGTTTAAGAAATACTGGTTTTTAGTAATATTATCTTTAGGTTCGGTGGCATTTTGTTTCTCGTCTGATTATCTGTTTCAAAACGTGCTTGAGCCCCACCAGCAAGTTCGTATCAAAGTATTGCTGAATATGGACGATAAACCCCTTGGAGCGGGATATAATGTAAACCAATCAAAAATTGCAATCGGTTCAGGAGGATTCTTTGGCAAAGGATTTCTGAACGGAACACAAACCAAACTGAAATACGTTCCCGAACAGGATACCGACTTTATTTTTTGCACCGTGGGCGAAGAACATGGGTTTATTGGTTCAACCGTGGTACTTTTTGTTTACTGGCTCTTGCTTATGCGCATTCTGAGCATGGCAGAACGCCAGCGCGATCCATTCAGTCGTATTTATGCCTATTGCGTGGCGAGTATCTTCTTTTTCCACCTGATGGTCAACGTGGGAATGGTGCTTGGTATTATGCCTGTAATCGGTATTCCGCTACCGTTTTTCAGCTATGGAGGTTCTTCGCTCTGGGGTTTCACCATTTTGCTGTTTATCTTGCTAAGGCTGGATGCAGCAAGGTTGGAGCGGATGAGATAAAAAAGATTAACTCATTTTAATTGAATGTTTTACTATTTCTTTCCCGAATGTTTCAATACCTTCGCATCAATATAGAAGAAAATCTCTTCCGCAATATTGCTGCAATGGTCACCAATTCGCTCCAGTCGTCTGAAAGTACTGAATAGATGCAGACATTCAAATGCTCTATCCGGATTTTTTTGGATATAATCAGCAAAATGGCGAGCTGCCTTTGCATTTATCTCATCCACCCTGTAGTCTTCGCTGAAAATAGCCGAGGCCATATCGGGTTTTTCATTCTCAAAAGCATCTAATCCTTGCACAAGCATCTTATTTACATGTTCAATCATGACACGTAGATTCGAATTAATAATCAACTCGGCATCAATGATAACCGTTGGATTTGATATAAGCATTCTGGAGATTCCATACGCAAAATCGGCAATGCGCTCAAGGTTTGAATTAATTTTGAGAACAGCAAGTACAAAACGCAAATCGACTGCAACCGGCTGATATAGGGCTATGGTATTCTCGCATTCACTGTCGATTTTCAATTCATAAGCATCTACCTTTTTCTCGCGCATCGACACTTTTTGTGCCAGCTCCACATCAAACGATAAAATGGCTTCACATGCATTGGAAACCTGTGAAATAACTAATTTCCACATATCAATGGTGTCCTGACGAAGCACTGTTAATTCTTCTTGTAAATGTCTCATAATTTTAAGAGTTTCCCTGCCACGAGGGAATTTAAGGATTATATTATTGATTGTTATTAAAAAAAAGTATCATCTTAGCAAACTGTCATTTTTTTCCTTAGGTCTGAGTTCGTCATCAACATCTGGTTCGTTTAGCGAATTGATTACATCCTCCTTATCCTTCATATTTCGTTTTACTAGGTAAAGAATAATAGCAATTACACATACCAATACGGCAGTAAAAATAATCCAGTTAATTTCCATTGTAGTTAATTTTAAAGTTAGTTTATCATTTTCAAATCTTAAATTCTATATTATATCAAGTTATTAGCCAAACCTTCCGGTTATATAATTTTGAGTCGAATTATTTTTCGGGTTCGTAAAAATGTTTGTAGTACTGTCATATTCAATCAATTCACCCAGATACATATACATCGAGTTGTCAGATATTCGGGCAGCCTGACTCATATTATGTGTCACCAGCACAATGGTATAGTTTTCTTTCAAATCAATCAGTAAATCTTCAATTTTAGCCGTAGCAATCGGATCGAGTGCCGAAGTAGGTTCATCGAGTAGGATTACATCCGGTTTAAAAGCTAAAGCACGGGCAATACAAAGGCGTTGTTGTTGGCCACCTGAAAGGAAATTACCTTTCTTATGTAAGGAATTTTTTACTTCATCCCACAACGTAACATCTTTCAATGAAGTTTCCACTATTTCGTCCCGATCAGACCGTTTCAAGTGAATTCCATTCAACTTATAACCGGCAATTACATTATCATAAATACTCATTGTCGGAAATGGGTTTGGACGTTGAAAAACCATACCTATTTTTCTCCTTAGCTGAATAGTTGACATATCGTATATGCTTTCATCAAACAACTTGATTTCTCCTGTGGTTGAGATGTTAGGATAGAGTTCGTGCATGCGGTTTATGGCACGCAAGAGGGTCGTTTTTCCACATCCCGATGGACCCATTATGGCTGTAATGGCATTTTTCTTTAGAGTTGCCGTTACATCTTTTACGGCAAGTTTATCTTTGTCGTAGGCTATTGAAAGATTCTCGATTGATATTATGGAAGGTTCTGTCATGTTTATTGTTTCCGGTATATTCTGAGATACTGTCATGTTTCTTGTTTCCTGTATTACAGATGGATTTACCATCTCTTTTTTTGCATTCATCTTTTGTTTAAATATAGCTGGTTATAAAAGCTTTAATCAATTAAAATTTACGTCTAGCAGCAATCCATTTGGCAAGGAGATTCAGTATAAGAACAAATCCCATAAGAAAAAGTGTTGAACTCCAGATTAAATCCACCATGTTTGGGTCATTATAAAATTGCCAAATCAACAATGGAACGGCAGCTCCCGGTTTAACTATATTCCAGTTTATGGCCGGATTCCCCAAAGCAGTAAGCATAAGCGGAGCGGTTTCTCCTAAAATTCTAGAAATGGCAAGTAGTATACCTGTCATTAATCCGGTAAAACTGGTTGGAATCAATACGCGCCAAACCACTTTATAATAAGGAGTTCCCAGGGCAATGGCCGCTTCTTTCAGGGAGTCAGGAATCATTTTCAAAGACTCTTCAGTAGATCGCACAATCAAGGGCAGCATCATAATAGACAAAGCCACACTACCGGCAAAAATCGAATAACCATTTGTGATGTGAACCACTACCCATAAGTAAACAATTAAGCCAATGACAATAGAAGGTACACCTTGCAAAACATCCGTAATATCTCTGATAATTCCTGCATATCTTTTTTTTCTATTTTCATAAAGGTAAATGCCAATTAAAACACCAAACGGAATAGCTATAACAGAAGCCAGTGCTACCATATAAAGCGAGCCGGTGATTCCGTTTGCGATACCTCCGGGAATTAGCTTTCCACTAGATTTAGCCATCATGGCTTCGAAAGTGTTAGGAGGTGTTTGAGTGAAGAAAGCAAAGTTTATCTGATGGTATCCTTTAAATATCATGGTTCCGATAATCAGTAAAACCATGGAGATAGTGATAAGAGAAAAGAATATAACGGCCGACAAAAACAAACCATTCTTTACTTTTCTTCCTTTAAAAAAATAAGGAATAAAGTTCATTTTTTTATTTTCCAAAAGAACGTTCATTTGAGTCATCACGCAAATTTTTTAATAATATATTTCCCAATTGCATTAATAATGGTGGTAATAACGAATAATAATAATCCGATTTCAATCAGTGAACTCAACTGTAATCCACTGGCTTCGCCAAACTGGTTAGCAATCACACTCGCCATGGTATTACCTGTACTAAAAAGCCCTGTCGGCATATTATTCGAATTTCCAATCAACATAGTTACTGCCAGTGTTTCACCCAAGGCACGACCAAATGCAAGGATATAGCTGGCAGTCATTCCTGAGCGGGCATTTGGAAGTATCACATTCCAAATAACTTCGAGACGGGTAGCACCTAAGGAATAAGCTGCTTCTTTCAATTCATTCGGAATCATCATGATAGTGGTATTGCTCAATGAAGTGGCATAAGGAATAATCATAATAGCTAAAATTAGCCCTGAAGTAAAAATACCATATCCCTGTGAACTTAATCCTATGTCGACAATAAATGGGCGTAAAATATAAAATCCCCACAATCCATAAATAATAGAAGGAATACCGGCCAGCAAATCAACCAATGTACTTACCACTGAAGCCATACCTGTATTGCGAAAGTACTCGGCTACAAAGAGAGAAGTAGAAAAAGCCAATGGAATAGCAAGTATCAGTGCAAGAATGGAAGTAAACAACGTTCCGGCAATAAACAATAAAGCTCCATATTGTTCCCTGCCTCTGGTAGGATCCCACTTGTCAGAAATTAAAAACTTCCAACCAAACTGCCGAAAAGACGGCAAAGATCCCTGAACCAGTGATAATATCATTGCTCCCGAAATCAACAGAATCAGTAAAGATGCTGCAAACAAGATGTATTTTAGAATTTTATCGCTATTCACGTCAAAAAAAATTGGTTTAAATCAATCAGTCTTTCATGCAACACTTTAAGGTGCATGAAAGACGAGAATTGAATTTCAATATAACTATACTTATTTTAATATGGGTTTCCCGTTATAAGTTACCGTGCGCAAAATTGCTTTGGCCTGTTTAACTACACCTGCCGGAAGTTGTGCATAATTAACCTGACTTGCAATGGTCTGAGCATCTTTCTCAAGCATCCAATCAATTAATTTAAGTGTAGCCTCAGCTTGTGCTAACGAACGGTTATTGTAATTCTGTTCTTTGTAAATAAGCAACCAAGTAAATCCCGAAATCGGATAAGCCAATGTAGCATCAGAATTTGTCAACATGATACGCGTATCAGTAGGAATGGTTCCTTTACCCGCAGCGCTTACTGTTGCAAGGGTTGGTTTGATAAATTTACCGGCTTTATTCTGCAAATAAGCAGTTGGAATTTTTTGGGCAAAAGAATATTCTGAGCCTACATATCCAATAGCACCTTTAGTTTGGCTGATTGTACCTGCAACTCCTGGATTACCTTTTGCACCTATTCCTGTTAACCAGTTGACTGTTTTACCACTGCCAAGTTTCGAAGCCCACTCTTTGCTTACTTTTGTCAGATAATCGGTGAACATATTGGTTGTTCCACTACCGTCTGAACGGTAAACTACTGTGATGGCAAGGTCAGGAAACTTAACTGATGGGTTTATACTTTTCAATGAAGCGTCGTTCCAGTTTTTGATCTTTCCCATAAAAATGTCAACCAAAACAGCAGAAGTCAGTTTAATAGACTCAACTCCGGGTAAATTGAAAGCAACGACTACCGCACCACTGCAAGTAGGAATATGCACTACCGGTGCAGGCATAGCAGCCATTTCTTTATCGCTCAGGAATGCATCCGAAGCTCCGAAATCGACTACTTTATCGGATAAACTTTTAATACCTGCACCTGAACCTACGCCTCCGTACGTTACTTTTTCACCACTGGTTTTGCTATATTGCTGGAAAGCCATATTGTAAAATGGAAGAGGGAAAGTAGCACCCGCACCCGATAATTGTGCTTTTGCAGTAGTTCCAATTACATAAAGAACGGCAATGAGAGCTAGAAATAAATTATTTCTTTTCATAATGAAAATGTTTTAATTGTTTTTTTGATTTTATTGTTAGAAGCTAATACCTAAATTTACATTGATTGCTGAAGCAGTTATACCGGAAGTTAGGCGTGAATATCGGAAGTTAGGCGTGATTTGAATTCCTTTTACCGGAGCAAATTCAACACCTGCAAGATAAACCTGTCCATCGGTTGAAGTATTCCAACCTGTTGTAGCTGTTCCTATTTTGGAAGACATCAAATCATCAAAGCGGGCGATAACACTGAATTGTTTGTCAAGTGGAAGTACACCATAAACTGACAAACCTGACCAGTTGTGACCCGAAGTATTTTTGTTGCCATTTTGAAGGTTGTATTCGGCAGCAAGAGTTCCGACTTCGCTTTTATATCCAACAAAAACGTTGAAAGAAGACTGGGCAACTTTAGCAGTGGCATACGATTGTTTATCCATATAATCGTAATAAACGCGTGCATAAAGATTTTTAATCGGTTGGGCGGTTACACCTACTGCAAATTGGAAAGTACTGTCTGCCTGAACTTTTTTATATCCTTCTCCATTGAAAATAGCTAAATCTAAACTTACTTCAGGAATAAACTGAAGTTTTACACTTGCACCGAGGTCTGCACTACTACCGAAACCATATTGATCCTGGAATGATTTGTATAAATAGCGTTTGCCCCAAATGGATTCCTGTAATCCAAACATAGTGGTTCCAATCAAACCGATATTAGCTTTTACCATACCGTTTGAATACTCTGTGTAAGCGTTTTTCAAAAAAGCAGAAAAAGCTGAAGGCAAAGTAACCACGGTTGTACTTGGACTAACTGTGGCGGCTGCACTGGAGGTAACATCAAAAACAACTTTTGCCGAAAAATCCTGACTGAAGTTATAAGCATAACCAAAGTAAGCACGTGAAATTTCAAAAGCATCGTTAGTCTTACCACCTGTAGTAGTATTAGTGAAATCACTAAAAATAGTCACGATAGGTTTACCACTTGGTTTAAAACCATCCTGTGTACTTTGAGCAGAAATACTTAAACTGATAAAAATTAACGAAAGAGCGCAAATTAAAATTTTCTTCATTTTGTTTGTTTGTTTTGTTTATAAATTAAAATTATTTGTCTTTTTTTCACCGGCAAAATTAGAGTTGCAGTGTTACAGCTAAATGAAGCAAGTAATACATTTATATTACAATTTAATTTTCTTATTTTCTACCAATAAAACAGTTTCCCGTTATGCAAACAAAATTAATTTAGATTTAGAACATTGATTATAAAATGGTTGATGTGAAACAAACTGTTGTTTGTAATTTTATAAATCCTTTTTTTCAACATTAATTTCCTCAAAAGTCAATACAAAATTAAAGCACCCATGTTGCAGTGAAATTAAATTCATATGACAAACATATTACAATTAATGGTTCCCGTTTTAGGTCTTATATAATTGTTTAAAATGATATTTTTATAATGTGATTTAGATTCCACCTTTTAATAATTTCTTCACATCGCTGTTTTAATGTTGCAATACGGGGGTAGTTTCTTTGCAATCAAAAACTACAGCAATGTATAATCAAAAGTTTTATCCAACAATTGTAATATCGGACGTTCATTTGGGTACTGAACACTCCAAAACCCGCGAACTGACCGATTTTCTGAAAACTGTGAACTGTAATACCCTTATTCTGAATGGCGACATTATTGATGGCTGGCATTTACAAAAAGGAGGAAAAGGAAAGTGGAAAAAAGAACATACCGATTTCTTTAAAATCATTATGAAAATGATGGAGAACCACAATACACATGTAGTTTACATACGCGGGAACCACGATGATTTTATTGATCATTTGGCACCCTTCGAATTTGCCAATATCTCCATAGAAAAAGATTATATACACGAACGCAACGGCAAACGGTATTATATCATTCATGGCGATGTATTTGATAATGTAACTTCCAAAATGGTTTGGTTGGCTAAGTTAGGCGACGTGGGCTATACATTCCTGCTTTGGGTGAACCGTATTTATAATATTTACCGTACTAAAAGGGGTTTGCCTTATTTTTCCCTTTCGCAAAGTATTAAACAGAAAGTGAAAACGGCAGTTTCGTATATTTCAAACTACGAAAACGAACTGGTGGCACTGGCACAAGTGAAACATGCCGAAGGAATTATTTGCGGACATATTCACCAACCGGCTGACAAAATGATTGACGGCATTCATTACCTAAATTCCGGCGATTGGGTGGAAACCATGTCGGCCTTACTGGAACATGAAGATGGAACCTGGGAAGTGTATATGCATACTGAAGCTATCGAACAAATTCAACAGTTTGAAGTTATCAGTTTCCCAATAACAACTGAGAAGAGTGCTATGAGAGTTGCTTTTACCAATAAATTCTTTAATCCGTTTTTCTGAAAAAATGAAGTATTTATTTGTAGTACAGGGAGAGGGGAGAGGACACTTTACGCAAACACTGAGTTTGAAAGCCATGCTTGAAAGTAACGGCCACATAGTGGTGGCTGTACTGGTTGGAAGCAGTGCTAAACGTACGCTGCCTGACTTTTTTGCTAAAAAAATTGATACGGAAATTATTCGTTTTCAAAGTCCGAACTTTTTACCCACACCCAAAGGCAAAGGTTCTCCGCTTTTAATCAGTATTCTGTACAACCTGCTTCTGTTGCCGGTTTATATTCAGAGTTTACTTACTATCCGAAAAACAATAAAAGATAAAAAACCCGATGTAGTTGTCAACTTTTACGAGTTGTTATGTGGGGTAACATATGGTATATTTAATCCAGAACCACCCATGATTAATGTGGCACATCAATATTACTTTCTGACTTCCTGTTTTAATTATACGGGGAAAAATACCATGCAATTCAAACTCTTGAATGGTTACTCCCGATTCACTGCATGGAATTCTTCCAAAATCCTTGCGCTTTCGTTTCGGGCGACAGATTTTCCTTACTACGGTAAGATTGTCTTTATGCCTCCTTTGTTGAGAAAAGAAGTTATTCAATCAACCACCCAAAAAGGGGATTACATTCACGGGTATTTGCTGAACAGCGGATATTCTGCCGAGTTAACCGAATGGAGCAAGAAAAATCCCCACTCAGAACTTCATTTCTTTTGGGATAAAAAGAACGTGAAAGAATCGGAAACGTTGACTCCGGCACTTACCATGCACACCCTCAGCGACACACTTTTTCTGGAATATATGGCAGGCTGCAAAGCGTATGCAACTACCGGCGGTTTCGAATCAGTGTGTGAGGCCATGTATTTACAAAAACCGGTATTAATGGTGCCAACTCATATCGAGCAGGAATGCAATGTGATGGATGCCTTGCAATCGGGTATAGGTGTTTCTGCCAATGAATTTGATCTGGACCTCTTGCTTGAATTTATTCCAAAATACAATAAGACTCAGGAATTCAACTACTGGATTCATACCGCCGAATCGCTTTTTATGTTCGAACTTACCCGGGTAGAACCTCAACATTCAAATGTCTTAGTATCTTTATAGAATCGTTGATTATTAGATAGATAACTATAAAAAATATTTTTTAAACAGAATTATTAATACTTAAGCTTTTAACTCACCAAAAACACTTTTCCGCACCCGGCATATTTCACCTGAGCAGGTTTTCCATCCGGTCCCACTTTTCCAAATTCAAGTCCAATAGTAAGTACCAGCGTAATGCATTCGGGAACCGGAAGCTCCTGCTTTGTAAAATTGGGTAAATCCGCTTGCAGGTCAAAAGTTTGTTCCGGTATCTGACCGTTGGCTGGGAACCAGTCACTCACAGTACCGTGTCCATAATAAGTAAAATACATATATTCCTCCCTAAACTCTTTTTTATCTTCATTATAGACTAGATCGCTTACCGGGTGCATTGAAACAAAGAACCGGAAGAAGGGCAGGTTACGGAAATTATACAGATACATACCTGTGTTTATCGTCGGAATTATTACCTGAGCAGTGGCTGTCTCACGGCTTATCATTGTTTTAATAGGTACACGCACCACACTTTCAAACACCTGCTTGCGGCTCACATTAAAGCCAAGAAGTAAATCCTTGTTTTTCGACAGGTATAAACCCCGTTTGCCATGTTCTTCATCGGTTGTAGTTTTTTGTATCTTTTTAGCAATGGCGTTCATAGAACCTATTACCGGAAAGTCAGCCAGATTCTTAGTTCCGCCTAATGCATGACGCATCATACTGCCCATTTTGGCACATCCGGCCCATTCCGAGTTGTTGAGCCGCACCTTGGCAAAACGTGCCGAACGCTTAATCATGCTTTTACTCGGACCGCCTTTAGTGCGTAAATAAACCGTATCACCACCCATAATGGTGTAGAATGTTGCATTCTGAATGGTGCCGGTAATCTTTTGTAAACTGTTTATTACTCTTGCCATAATAATTTGTAATTTAATGGTTTATAATTGACGTTTGAGGTTCTTTAAAATATCATCATGAGTTATCAATATTATTGCCTTATGCTTGCCTTAGAGATGATTACTCTTTGATTTAGATTACAAAATTATAAAATAATTTTATAATAATAAATCTACAGATAAATAATTTATAGCTTTAAATATTATGGTTTAAGTATATATAAAGTATGGGATATCTATAAAGTATGTAATGCTTAAATATAATGCAAAAAGCAGGCATCTCTAAGGCATTCCTAAAGCATTATACTATGAAAAAGATAGAATTCAGACATTAATTGTATTATTACTACATAACTAGTCGACCATTAAAAATCCCATAAGTAATAGTATATCAATATAATATTCAATAAAACAGTTGTTTTTTCTGCAAGATTTAGTATATTTGAAGCATAAATCTTGCAAATAAATTATGTTATCGAAGAATAATGACAGGTCACAGAGCAGTATGTTTTTTGGGTTATCGGACATGTTAAACCAAAAACATCCTATGTATATTTTAGCTCATAAAGTGGATTGGCAAATGTTTGAGGATTCTTTTTCTCCCTTGTATTGTTAGGACAATGGACGTCCGGCAAAACCGATTCGGTTAATGGTTGGGTTATTGATAATAAAGCATTTGCGTAACATTTCAGATAAAAGTGTAGTAGAACAGTTGAAATCGCTGGGTGCTGACTATGTGATTGATT
>Ga0214228_1000458_pt1 | contig 11449 bp, 10 predicted proteins | sample TroBogypolimnion_21_FD_153066 | JGI IMG/M metagenome (GOLD analysis project Ga0214228, IMG submission 153066) | Freshwater microbial communities from Trout Bog Lake, WI - 05NOV2007 hypolimnion | ecosystem: Environmental > Aquatic > Freshwater > Lake > Hypolimnion/Profundal zone | place: Trout... | reverse complement strand
GACTTTTGGATGTGGTATGATGAACAGATTATCTCTATGAATTATCTACGTTTCTTTTGACTTCGTCTTCAGCAGATGAATATATCAAAATTGTAAAAGAAAAATCTATCCTGAGAAATGTTTTGAAAGTTTCTCAAAAAATTATAGGTGATGTGTATGAACAGAAAGAAACATTTGATATTATTTTCTTAGACGAAAATATGCCCGGTCTGAGTGGGCTTGAAACGCTTGCGCTTATTAAAGAAATAGACCAGGATGTACCTATGGTTATGATTACCAAAAGTGAAGAAGAAAATATTATGAATATGGCAATCGGCAGTAAAATAGCTGATTATCTGACTAAGCCGGTTAATCCAAGCCAAATTTTGCTGACTTTGAAAAAAAATATTCATAAAAAGGAAATTGTAACCGAACATACCACTTCAACTTATCAATCTCAGTTTGGCAGAATAGGGATGCAAATCAACGACTCGCTGACCTATAAAGATTGGGTTGAAGTATATAAAAAATTGGTTTATTGGGAATTAGAGCTTGCCGAGACCAATAATGGTATGGACGAAATGCTCAAAATGCAAAAAACAGAAGCAAACAATACATTTGCGAAGTTTATTCGGAAAAATTATGTGGATTGGTTTGAACATCCCGAAAACAAACCATTGATGAGTCCCGATATTTTTAAAACAAAGGTTTTCCCGTTGCTGGATCAAGGTGAGAAAGTGTTTTTTATACTGGTTGATAATTTCCGTTACGACCAATGGAAATTAATTCGCGAGATGCTGAGTGAATTTTACCAGTTTAACGAAGAAGATTTATACAGCAGCATTTTACCTACGGCAACACAATATGCTCGAAATGCAATTTTTTCAGGACTAATGCCATTGCAAATTCAACAAATGTTTCCCGATTTATGGGTTGAGGAAGAAGAGGAAGATGGCAAGAATTTGAATGAAAAAGACCTTTTGCAAACTATGTTTCAGCGTTATCGCAAAAACTACAGTTTCTCGTACCACAAAATCAACGATTCTAATTCATGTGAGCGTTTAATTGATCAACTCCCACGAATTGACAGTAATCAGCTGAATGTTTGCGTTCTGAACTTTATTGACATGCTTTCACATGCCCGCACCGAATCGAAAATGATGCGAGAATTGGCTAACGATGCGGAAGCATACCGTTCATTAACACTCTCGTGGTTCAAACATTCACCAACGTACGAACTGTTTAAGGCCATTGCCAAGCGTGGTTATAAAGTGGTATTTACAACAGATCACGGAACAATTCAGGTTGACAATGCCATAAAAGTGGTTGGCGACAGAAATGTCAATGTGAATTTACGCTATAAAGTCGGTAAAAATCTATCGTACAATAAAAAAGAAGTTTTTGAAATTACTCAACCTGCAAAAATCGGCTTACCCAGTCCAAACGTGAGTTCTGCCTACATTTTTGCTTTTAACGATAACTTTTTTGCCTATCCAAATAATTATAACCATTATGTGAGTTATTACAAAAATACGTTTCAGCACGGAGGAATTTCATTGGAGGAAATGCTCATTCCGTTGATTGTAATGCAACCAAAATAATAACATGTCCAACCCCTCAATATTAGTTTTGATTATTAAAATTAAATGAAAAATACGGAAATGGAGATTAAAAACGAAACTAACATCAACTCCACTTTAGGGGTTGGGTGTAGATCTTACACTAACGTTAAAGACCTCGGCAACCTGCAAGAAGCTGTAAAAGAGGCTTTAGAGATTAAGAAAAACCGCTTTGATTACAAGCATATAGGAGAAAACAAAACGCTGTTGATGGTGTTTTTCAATTCCAGTTTGCGTACCCGGCTTAGTACACAAAAAGCAGGAATGAACCTGGGAATGAATACGATGGTGCTGGATATTAACGCCGGCGCATGGAAATTGGAAACTGAACGCGGTGTAATTATGGATGGAGATAAGCCCGAACATATATTAGAAGCCATTCCGGTCATGGCAAGTTATTGCGATGTAATTGGCGTGCGGGCATTTGCTCAGTTCGAAAACAAAGAATTTGATTATCAGGAAACCATTATCAATCAGTTTATTCAATATTCAGGAAAACCGGTTTTCAGCATGGAAGGCGCAACAACCCATCCATTACAGGCTTTTGCAGATTTGATTACTATTGAAGAGTACAAGAAAACCGCTCGTCCAAAAGTAGTCTTGACCTGGGCACCACACCCAAAAGCCTTGCCACAGGCTGTTCCAAATTCGTTTGCCGATTTTATGAACGAAGCCGATGTGGACTTTGTGATTACTCATCCCGAAGGTTACGAGTTAGCACCACAGTTTGTTCGTGGAGCTCGGGTTGAATACAATCAAATGAAAGCTTTCGAAGGCGCAGACTTTATTTATGCCAAAAACTGGGCAGCTTATCAAGATCCAAATTATGGAAAAATATTAAGCAGCGATAGAAACTGGACTGTCAGCAGCCGACAAATGGCCGTAACGAATAACGCATATTTTATGCACTGTTTACCAGTGCGCCGCAATATGATTGTGACCGACGAAGTAATTGAGAGCCAGCAATCCATTGTTATTCCAGAAGCCGCCAACCGCGAAATCTCAGCACAAGTAGTGATAAAAAGATTATTAGTATGAATTTAGAACAAGTTATTGCGTCAATACGCAACGTACCGGATTTTCCGAAACCGGGCATTTTATTTAAGGATATAACCACGGCAATGAAAGATGCCGAAGTGTTGAAATTTATAACAGACGAGCTCTTCGACTATTATAAGGACAAAGGAATAACCAAAGTCGTTGGAGTAGAAAGCCGTGGATTTGTGCTGGGTAGCATACTGGCATATAAACTTGGTGCTGGTTTTGTATTGTTGCGAAAACCAGGGAAATTGCCTGCAGAAACATATAAAATTGATTATGAGCTCGAATATGGCACTGATTCTTTAGAAATTCACAAAGATTCTATAGAAGAAAATGATGTGGTTTTATTACACGACGATTTACTTGCAACTGGCGGAAGTGCTAATGCGGCATTGGAACTGTTAAGTAATTTTACACATAATGGAATTTACGTCAGCTTCCTGATTGAACTCGAGTTTTTAAATGGTCGCTCTCGACTAAAAGGTGCAAATGATATTCATTCACTAATTAAGTTTTAAAGCACCCTAAATCCACCAAGAAGGACTTAAAAAGACTTTTCATTATTTTTATATGGCTATTCAAAACGATATTAATTATGTTACCTCTCCTGTGGAGAAGATTAGGGAGAAACTTTGCATTATCAAAGTGGGTGGTAAAATAGTTGAAAATCCTGAATCCTTGAAACAATTGCTTGCTGATTTTTCGAAAATTGAAGGTCACAAGGTGTTGGTTCATGGCGGTGGACGCTCGGCAACTGCAATAGCAAACAAACTTGGCATCGAAAGTCAACTGGTAAATGGTCGGCGTGTGACAGATGCAGAAATGCTTAAAGTTGTGACTATGGTTTACGGCGGTTTAGTTAATAAGCAGATTGTAGCCGGGTTGCAAGCCATTGGAGTCAATGCACTCGGACTCACCGGTGCCGATATGAATTATATGCGTTCTGAAAAACGTCCGGTAAAAGATGTGGATTATGGCTTTGTAGGCGATGTGAAAGAAGTAAATGCTGATTTATTAGCTGATTTAATTTCAAAAGGCATTGTTCCTGTACTGGCACCACTGACACATGACAAAGCGGGCAATTTACTGAATACCAACGCAGACACAATTGCCGGTGAAGCTGCTAAGGCTTTAGCCCTGCATTTTAATGTGACCTTGATGTACTGTTTTGAGAAAAAAGGAGTTCTTCTCAACGAAAATGATGACGAGAGTGTTATTTCCAATTTGAACCCAACTCTTTTTGAAAAATATGTAACTGAAAAAATTATCAGCGGTGGTATGATTCCCAAATTAGAAAATGCATTTGAAGCATTAAATACAGGTGTCAGAAAAGTGGTTATTACCCGGGCTGATTTAATTCATACAAATACCGGAACAACAATTTCAAATTGAAAATTCTAACTAAATGAAACAACTTATTTTTACATTCACATTTATCATGGCATTCATATCTGCATCAAATGCACAGGAAGTTATCAAACTCTATCCCAACGGGCCAAAAGAAAGCAACGAACTTATTGAACCCGAAAGTTATCGCGATCCTGAATTTATCTCAAATATATCGGAAGCACGCATAATTGCCTACCCTGCATCAAAAGAAAAAGCAACAGGAGCAGCCGTAGTTATTTGTCCTGGTGGAGGTTACGGTGGTATCTCACAGATTAAAGAAGGTTCAGAATTTGCCTTGTGGTTTAATAAATTGGGAATTTCTGCTTTCGTATTGTATTATCGTATGCCAAACGGACATTGGAATATCCCACTTGAAGATGCACAAACAGCGTTGAAAATTGTACATAATCGGGCAAAAAATTGGAATATCGATTTAAATAAAATAGGTATTATGGGGTTTTCAGCCGGAGGACATTTAGCGTTAACTGTTGGAACTCATTTTAAAACAAAATTGGAGCGCCCTGCTTTTATGATTTTGGGATATCCGGTTGTAACTATGGATTCTACCTACACACACAAGGGCTCACGCAAAAATTTATTGGGCAAAAAACCAACTGATGAGTTGGTGAAATTGTATTCCAACGAAATGCAGGTAACACAACAAACACCACCAACTTTTATCGTCCATGCCATTGATGATAAAACTGTGCCAATTGCAAACAGCGAAAACCTGTTGAAAGCCTTGCAAGACAAAAAAGTGCCAGCCGAACTGCATAAGTTCGATGTGGGAGGACACGGATTTGGTATGCGAAAAAGAGGTATTCCGGTTGACAATTGGACAGATTTATTAAAAAACTGGTTGAAAGCAAATAATTTAATTGATTAGAGAAATTTATGGCACAATCATTGTTGCGAAAAGAGGATGAATAAATAGTTTTCCACCAATGAAATTTTATAAAGTTCTATTTCTCTATATTTTGTTTATTTTTCCCGTTTCCGGGCAGAATAGTGCTTTAGCGATACAGCAAACACCCGAACAAGAGGCTAAAAAACAAACAGAAAAACTTCAGCAGGAACTAAATCTTACAGCAGCACAATTCAAAGTAATTTATGATATAAATCTACGTTATGCACGTGAGCGACAGATTTCAAACAAACGAACCGAAGCTGTAATGCGCATGAAATCAAAAAATGCTGAAATTCAAAACGTTTTGAATCCCGAACAATTTGATAGATTACAAAGCAAACGTTTTGAACGAAAAACTATTGAAACTGCCGTAACAAATCGAGATTTACCGGTTAATTCTTCCGAAGGCAGAACGGTTACAGTACCACCACAACTAAATGTCAGAAACAGCTACAGAAATACTGTTGCTGCACCACAAAAAAACACACCACAAGCAATTCGGCACAGTGCTACTCCATCCGTATCTACTTCGCCCACCCGAACCCAACTGTCTCCGAATCAAAACAGAAGATAGTTTATGTCAAATCCATTTTTTCGGTTCAAACAATTTACGGTTTTTCAAGGAAAATGTGCCATGAAAGTAGGCATTGATGGCGTTTTACTAGGAGCTTGGACTGACGTATCCGATGTTAATCACATTTTAGATATCGGCATCGGTACCGGCTTAATTACCCTTATGCTTGCTCAACGATGCAAAGCTGTAATCACAGGTATTGATATAGATTTACAAGCTATTGAACAAGCAAAGGAGAATGTTGGTATCTCACCCTGGTCAAATCGAATAAAAGTTCTTCAAAAATCAGTTCAGGAATTTTCAGAAATCACGAATATCAAATTTGATTTAATAGTTTCAAATCCACCCTATTTTATCAATTCGCTAAAAAACCCATCCGAGAGTCGTACAACTGCCCGACACACTGTTTCGCTCACTCACGAGGAACTAATATTGTCATCGAAGAAACTACTAACAAAAGCAGGCAGAATCTGTTTGATTCTGCCTGTGAATGAAGGTTTGCAATGCGCTGACTTTGCTGAAAAAAATGGATTATTTATATCTAAACTCGTTCGGGTAAAGCCTACTCCAACATCAATTTCCAAAAGATTATTACTTGAATTTCGTAACGAAATTGCAGATAAAAATGAGTCTGAAATCATAATTGAGTCAGGTATCAGACACGAATATTCAACTGAATTCAGCGGTTTAGTCAGTGATTTTTATCTAAAACTTTAGTCCGAATTAAAGTAGTGCTTCTATTTTTGCTGCTAATGCAGCTTTTTGAGTTGCACCGATTTGTTTGTCAGCTACCTGACCATCTTTAAAAAACAAAATAGTGGGAATATTGCGAATGCCGTAAATTGTTGGCGTTTCAGTGTTTTCGTCCACATCCATTTTGCCTATCACAACTTTTCCTTCGTACTCTTTTGCCAATTCTTCAACAATTGGACCTACCATACGACATGGACCGCACCACTCAGCCCAAAAATCAATAACCACGGGTTTACCGCTGTTCAAAATTTCTTTGATGTTTCCATCCGTAATTTCTAATGCCATAATACTTTATATTTTAGTTGATAATTAGTTGATAATAAAAAAACATAAACGAAAATTTGTATTTCACAGTTTCAAATCAGAGTGCATTTAGTAACACTTAAACAGTAGTTTGCTCAAATTGTTTATGCAAAAATTAAATAGCTCAATACAAAAAATCGATACAAATTAATTGACCTGAAAATCAATAATATTTTCTTTTTTCGCATTTCGTAACAAATGATAAAACTTCGTATTAACCTGAATCCTATGCTGACGGGCAAACAAAACCACTTTGTTCGGGGATAATTCGTCCACAACATGAATATAAAGATTCGTATTACCTTTGTTTGTCATAACTGCTTCTGTAAATTCTACTGCAAAATCATCAGTCAAATGCTGTAAAGGAATCGTTAACGTCAGGGTGTTGACCAATTTATCTTTAACATCCGAAAAAACCTCAATTTTCTGAATTTTCAACTCCAATTCTTTGGGCGAAGCTGAATCAGAAGGTTTGTTGTATTTATTATAATCTGCCCCCTTTTCCTGAACTACGGCATGAATAAAAAGATACAAATCTTTAATCATGTATTTTCCGAACTCAATATAATTTTTACCAAACAAGGCAAATTCAAATGCACCCACATAATCTTCGAGCGTAAAAATCCCATAGGGATTACCGGCTTTCGAAGTTCCGTGTCGGAAATTGGTTACCATCCCACCAATTTTCAATGCTTTGCCCTGTAATGAATTAAGGTCTTTCAAATCAACGGTAGTGCAATTACAAATATTGTTTATCTCAAACTCAAATTCGTCCAACGGATGAGCCGAAAGATACATCCCAATCAAATCACGTTCTTTATTCAACCGTTCCAGAGGTGACCATTCCGGTGCATATAAAATTTCAGGTTTTGCAATATCAACGGCATCCATTCCTCCAAAAAGTGAGTTTTTAGTCATTGCTAAATCGGTTTGAAATTTATTACCGTATCGCAAAATTGTTTCCAATACCTGTTCTCCTTTACTGTTTTCTATAAAAAGTTGTTCGCGCCGCACATCAGTAAAACTATCAAAAGCGCCTGATAAAGCTAAACTTTCCATTGCCCGTTTATTGCAGGAAGTCAGGTTGACACGTTCGATAAAATTAAACAGGCTTTTGAATTTTCCGTTTTCATTCCGCTCATTGACAATTGCTTCTACTGCTCCTTCGCCAACTCCTTTTACACCACCCAGACCAAAACGAATATTTCCTTCTTTATTTACCGTAAAAGTCAAATCACTTTCATTCACATCGGGCCCCATAACACTCATGCCCAGATTTTTACATTCGTCCATGAATTTTCCAACTTCAGTAATGTCATCTTTATTGCGTGTTAAGTTGGCAGCCATAAACTCGGCCGGATAATGCGCTTTGAGATAAGCAGTTTGGTAAGCAATCCACGAATAACAAGTGGCGTGCGATTTATTGAACGCATATTTTGCGAATTCAGCCCAATCGCTCCAGATTTGTTCTAATTTGTCGACGGGACCATATCCATTTTTCTGACAACCTTCGATAAATTTGACTTTCAGTGCTTCCATTTTATCAATGAGTTTTTTACCCATCGCTTTGCGTAATTCGTCAGATTGACCTCGTGTAAAACCGGCCAAATCTCGACTCAGAAGCATGACCTGTTCCTGATAAACAGTAATCCCGTAGGTATCACTCAATCGTTTTTCCATGATTGGAAACGGATATTCAATTTTTTCACGTCCATGTTTACGATTTATAAACTGTGGAATATATTGCATTGGTCCGGGTCGATACAGCGCATTCATGGCAATTAAATCCTCAAACTGAGTGGGTTTAAGGTTAATCAAATGCTTTTGCATTCCGGCCGATTCAAACTGGAACGTACCCACTGTTAATCCTTTGCTGAAAAGTTGATATGTTTTTTTATCGTCAATCGGAATGGCATCAATATCAAGATCAATTCCTCTAGATTTCTTGATATTTGCAAGTGCTTCTTTTATAATGGAAAGGGTTTTTAACCCCAAAAAGTCCATTTTAATTAATCCAATTTCCTCAATAACAGAACCTTCATACTGAGTAACTAACATTTCTTCATTAGTTTCTTTGTCAATGGCCGTACTCAATGGAACAAGATTTGTCAAATCATCGGCACCAATAATTACGCCACAAGCATGAACACCGGTTTGGCGAACCGTTCCCTCAAGCATTTCTGCATACCGGAGCGTACTCGAAAGGTTTTGATCCAACGAATTGCGGGCCGTTTGAAGTTCGGGAACAAATTTAACACAATTGGCTATCGTTATCTTAGGTGATTTTCCATCAGCTCCTTCGGGGAATTTATCCGGAATAAGTTTTGTCAAGCGCTCAGCTTCGGCCAGTGGTAAGCGTTGAACACGAGCCACGTCTTTTATTGACGATTTTGTAGCCATTGTACCGTAAGTAATAATGTGAGCTACACGTTCTTTTCCATATTTTTCAGTTACCCAGCGAAGCACTTGTCCACGACCATCATCATCAAAATCGATATCGATATCAGGCATTGAAATACGATCAGGATTTAAAAAACGCTCGAACAGTAAATCATATTTCAGCGGATCAATGTCGGTAATTTTCAAACAATAAGCCACCACCGAACCTGCAGCCGAACCACGTCCCGGTCCAACAGAAACTTTCATTTCACGGGCAGCATTGATAAAATCTTGTACAATAAGAAAGTAACCAGGGAAACCCATTTTCTTCATGACTTCCAATTCGAACTGGATACGCTCCATCTTTTCATCGTCAAGAGTATCGCCATAACGCTGTTTTGCACCTTTCAGTGTCAATTCAGCCAGATAATCAGCTTCCAATTTTACACGGACTGCCCGCTCGTAGCCGCCAACATCTTTAATTCCTTTTTCTCCAAATTCAGCCAACAACATTTCATTTGTAAATGTATCGCGGTATTTCTCTTCAGTTCCAAAGTCTTCCGGAATCGGAAAAACAGGCATCATGGCATTGGAATCAATGTCATAAAATTCTACCTTTTCGGCAATTTCAATTGTATTTTCAAGCGCTTCGGGCAGATCTGCAAAAATCTGAAGCATTTGTTCTGGAGATTTAAGCCATTCTTGTTTGGTGTAGCGCATTCGGTTTGGATCGTCCAAATCTTTACCTGTACTCAAACAAATCAGGCGGTCGTGGGCTTCACCATGTTCTTCTTCTATAAAGTGAACATCGTTGGTAGCTACAATTTTTGTATTGGTTTTGCGAGCCAATTTAATGAGCTCGACATTTTGACGCGTTTGCTTTTCATAGCACTCATAATCAGCATTGGGTTTGTCGGTTTTGTGGCGTTGTAATTCGATATAAAAATCGTCGCCAAAAACCCTTTTATACCACAAAACAGCTTTCTCGGCTTCTTCCAAATTGCCGGTTTCCACTTTTTTATGAATCTCACCGCCCAAACAAGCCGTGGATGCAATTAATCCTTCACTGTATTTTTCCAATAATTCGTGATCAATGCGTGGACGGTAATAAAAGCCATCAATCCATGCAGTTGAAACTAATTTACAAAGGTTTTGGTAACCTTTTTTATTTTTAGCAAGCAAAACGAGATGATATCCACTTCGATCGTCATTGCCATCTTTACTCAACAGTCCACGTTTTGCCACATAGGTTTCGCAACCAATAATAGGCTTAAATAATTTTTTACGTGCCGCTTTAAGTTGTAATAGCACTTCATTTTTTTCTTCTTCCGAAATTTCGCTGTCAGCCAGTTGTTTTTCTAAAGATAAAATTTGGTCTTTAACCTTCGCGTTTTTCTTTTTGGTCGTATTGAAAAATTCTTTGATACCAAACATACTTCCATGGTCGGTAAGTGCCACAGCATTCATACCTGTCTTAGAAGCTTTATCAACTAAACCCGAAATACTCGACATACCATCGAGAATAGAATAATGAGAGTGAACGTGAAGATGAACAAATGTACTCATGTTAAATAGTTGGTTTATGGTGAGTTAGTAGCTGAGAATTCAGGTACATTTTAGGATGCTAAAGATACAGCAATTTTTGAAAAGAGTAGAAAATTTTAAGAAGAAGTTATTGACAATTTGGGTGAAATATTGTTTTTGAAATCAATTAAAAATCACTCTTCATTAACAGATTTCAAAAAAAATGTCCTAATTTCATTTACAATATCTTCATCCGAACCACTAACAATCAGGTTGGCTTTCGAATAAAAGGATTCACGTTTGGCTAAACCATCCGATATAAACCGAAGTAATTCTTCTCCTTTCCGGTTGGCAAGCAAGGGGCGTTTACCTGCACGCGAGTTTTCTAATCGTAATTTCAATTCTTTTGGCGACAATTTTAGGTATACGGTTGTCCCTTGAGAATTCATGAATTCAATATTATCAAAAAAGCAAGGAGCACCTCCACCAGTAGAAATGATAACATTTTCAAATTCAGCTACTTCATGTAGACATTGTTGTTCAATCCGTCTAAATTCGGTTTCACCATTTTCCGAAAAAATCCGGGAAACTGTTTTGAAATGCTTCTCTTCGATATACGCATCCAAATCGACAAAGCCAAGATTCAATTGTGCAGCCAACAATTTGCCAACAGTGGTTTTACCACAACCCATATATCCAATTAGAAAAATCCGACTCATAACTTATAGTTGAAAATTAATCAATTACAATCAGAGCTACAAAAATAGCAAAAAATAAGGAATCAAACAGTATTGTTTTATTTTTGCTGTTCATTAAAAACAAAAGGTCAATTAAGGTTGTTGAAATAGAAAAAGGAATGCGTGATGCATTCCTTCTTAGTTGCGGAGGCTCGACTCGAACGAACGACCTTTGGGTTATGAGCCCAACGAGCTACCACTGCTCCACTCCGCGATATTTTGTGAGTGCAAAAGTACAACTTTT
>Ga0214228_1000454_pt1 | contig 11539 bp, 5 predicted proteins | sample TroBogypolimnion_21_FD_153066 | JGI IMG/M metagenome (GOLD analysis project Ga0214228, IMG submission 153066) | Freshwater microbial communities from Trout Bog Lake, WI - 05NOV2007 hypolimnion | ecosystem: Environmental > Aquatic > Freshwater > Lake > Hypolimnion/Profundal zone | place: Trout... | reverse complement strand
TGGACACAGGGCTTTTGACCTGTATGGGAACGAAAAACCCCGCACTTTTGCAGATGATTGAGGGCTTAAGTTTGACGCTGTAAGTGCCTGAAAAGGGCTGAAAATAGGCTTCTCGCTTCTTATTTGAAGGGGTGAAAAGCCGTTTTCGGACTACTTTTGTCGCGCCAAAAGTAGCAAAAGGCGCAGGAACGCCCGATATGGGCAGAGTTGAATGGATATATTTATTAAATTTCAATATATTCGAAAATTTATTGCTGAAGATTTGCAAAACAATAGAATAATTTCTATCTTTGCAGAGTCAAACAACAAACAACAAAAGAGAAATATGAAATCCAGCGAATTAAACAGGCTTATTCTAAGAAATGGTTGGAAGGTTGTTTCACAAAGAGGAAGCCATGTAAAATATTAAAAGAACGGAATAATTTACATTGCAACATTCCATGGAAGTAAAGAGGTAGGTTATGGGCTTGAATGTAAAATAAAAAAAGAGATAGAACTTAAATAATCATTCTCCACAATAAAAAACAAAATATTATGACTAAAATTGAAGCGATTATAGAACGGGCGGTTGACGGCACATTCAGCGTATATTGTGTAAACGAAATGTTTTCAGGTATGGGTGATAATGTTGAATCTGCAAAATTGGATATGATAGAGCAAATGAAGTTTTTCAAAGAAACTTCCGCTGAGGACAAACACGAATATCCTAAATTCTTGGACGGAGATTTTGAAATTGTTTACAAATTTAATACCGAAAGTTTATTAGAATACTATTCTGGAATTCTATCATTATCTGGGTTGGAGAAAATAACAGGCATACACCAAAAACAATTGTGGAGTTATCTGCATGGTAGGTCAAAGCCACGCAAAGCACAAGTTGAGAAAATTGAAAAGGGACTTCACCGTTTTGGAAACGAATTAATATCTATTTCACTCTGATTGGTTGTTTGACGATTTCAAACGAATGTGAGTAAATCCCTACTGCTAAAAACAGTGGGGATTTTTTTATGCGCGAAAAGGTGCAAAAGGTGCAGAAGCGATACAAAAGCGTTTATTGAGTGGAGGCCGGCAAAAGACTCCCGCAATGAAGCGGAACAAGTTGTGCAAGCTCAGAAGTTCGAATGGTGAGGATTTTTGAGCTAGGGATTTAATCTGCGGAACTGCCCGTAATTTGCTTTAAGCCTCAAACATTTAACCGATATTTGTTTAAATCTCCGAGTAATTCATTTATTCAGTAGTCAATAATGAAACTTATAAATCAATATCTAATAAATAAACCTGATCAGCCATTAATACCTATAAAATTTCAATATCGATTTTCAGAAACTTTTTTTTCTGAATGCTGGAAATATCTGATCTTATTTTTCGTTTTTAAACCCTTCTACATCAACCAATACAAATTTTTCGCGGTCATCACGATTTTGTACTGACAACTTCACATTTTTGAAAGTAATGTTTTTTGCATGACGAATATAGGCACCCCAGGCAGGTAAAACGCCAAAGAAAAACTGTTCGGGATAACGTGCTATATCTTCTTCGACAACCCGTTTAGCAACTTCCTTTGTACCACCACCATGATAGGAAATGTCTATATTCTCCAACAAAATATTTTCTATATAATGCTCTGGAATACCTGTAATCATAATACAGTTTTTGTTGATGTCTTCACTTTCAATTACAGCCTTGATATTTCGAATTTTTATATTCTTTATGGATCCAACTTTAGCCCCTTCTTTATTTACAGCTTTACTATACACTTGTTCTGTGGGCTTATCATAAGTACGACCTCTGTTGCCAAGTCGGATAAAAATAGGACCTTCTACATTATTCATGACAATATTCGAAATGTCAATATCTTCGAGAATACCGCCATCTACAAGTAAGAGTTTGATGGCTCCCATTTTAGTGCCTGAAAAATCACAATTTGTCACCTTAATATTTTTAAATCCTCCTCGTGATGAAGTTCCGCACTTAAAAGCGGCAGTATGGCTGGTTACTTTACAATTTCTGACAATAATATTTTCGCATAAATTATCACTAGTACTTTTTGGACAAATAGCATCATCACCGCTATAAATATTACAATTCTCAATCAATACTTTTTTGCAGCCATCCAAATCAAAGCCATCATTATTAATACTTAAGAAACTATTTATAACTGTATTTTGAATAACAATATTTTGACAATCAACTAAATGAGTACACCAAGAGGCACTATTCTGAAGGGTAATTTCAGAAAACTTAATTTTGCTACAATTTACAAAACGAATAAGCATAGGTCGTTCTCCCAAGGTTTTGCCCACCTCAACCGGGAAGTTTGATTTGTATCCTCGTCCATTTATTGTACCTTTCCCTGTAATTTTTACTTTAGTTGAATTGTCGGCATAGATAAGGCATTTATTAAAGGCAGGTGCCTCTATAGATCCTATAATATCCGTTGAATAATCGGATAACAATGTGCTGCCAAGTAACTCTCCACCTTGCACGATATTTAACTCGACATTGCTTTTGAGCTTAATGGTTCCAATCACAAATCGCCCAATCGGCACACGAACTATACCGCCTTGCTTTGAGCATATATCGATGGCTTTCTGAACAGCTTTTGTACTTACAATATTCGTGTCATTCACAGCTCCAAAATCAACGATATTGAATATTTTTTCGGTCTGACAAAAAATGCTAATTGGTAAGAATAAAATACAAATAATGAAGATATTGAAAGATTTTATAAACATAGTATTGAAACTTATTGATTGAATATTAATTCTGATTGATCAGTTTATCTACTTTTCAACTGGTATAATTATCGCTGACTCCAGACTCGATGTAATTGGATTGCCTTCAACTAAATTGACTGTTATAGTATGTTTTCCTGCTGTTTTAAATTCCATGATTCCCATTGGATATGCTTGATATTTTTCAGTTGCAGCCTGTTGATTTTGCACCATTATATTTTCATCTGTAACTGTACGCCAAACTAATTTGCCCACCCCTTTATATCTGAGATTAACATAATAATACCCAGGAGTATTTACATTTACAGTCCATGTTGCATTACTATTCTTAATCCAGTTACTTATTTGGTTTATATGCTTCCATTCTCCAAATTTCTCCATCCAGCCTATATTTTTTTTCTCAGCTAACGTTATATCCGCAAACTCAGCCAGTAATACTGATGGAGTATTAGGATAAATACCCAAATCTGTATTAACAATAACATTTTTAGCATCGGTTTCAAATTTTAATTCAATAACCGAAACCGGCACATCTGCTGGTTTTGAAGGTAAATCGAAAACTACCCATCCATTTTCTGATTTAAATTTTATATTTTGATCTCCCTGAAGTACATTTGCTGAAAGAATTTTACTCTGAAGCCCCGGTAGATAGAGTTTGCCGTTTTGTGGCCAATCAAACACACAAAGATACATTGAATTTCCCTGTGTGGTAACATCACCCCATTGCAAAGCGTGCCCCCAAGGTGAACTTCCTGCTTTATAAATAACTTGAGGATATCTATTTATCCAGTTACCGGTTTCCTTTAAAAATTTAGCACCAATTTCAGGGATTTTACCCATACTATTAGGACCTACATTAAACAAATAAGTTCCACCTCTTCCAATCGTTGAAATCAATCGATGAAGTATTTCTTTCGGGCTTTTAAAGTTGTTATCGTACCAGGCATAAGACCATGAATCATTGTTTGTGTCACAAGTTTCCCATAAACCTTCAACATTCCGAGGGGGCACTTCCATATCGCCAAGACTTGCATAATCGCCCATCCCATATCCAACTCTGCTGCACATCATTGCATTTGGTTGAAGTTTGCGAACCGTATTGGCTAATTCAACAACCAATTCCTTTTTCATAGTACCCGGTGTATCAAACCACACAAAGTCAATCTGCCCATAATTAGTACAAATTTCCTTAACCTGAGGCAGGCATTTTTTGTAAAAATACTGTTCAAAAGTAGCCTCACTTCCATCCGAATTGGTTTTTGGTCCATTATATCCACCTGGGGAAGTCCAATCCTGATTATGAGAATAATAAAAGCCAAAACCAAGACCCAATTCATGACAAGCCGCAGAAAGTTCTTTCATTGGATCTCTGGCAAAAGGAGTTGCATCAACAATATTAAACGAATCCGCTTTTGATTTGAACATGGCAAATCCCTCGTGATGCTTACTGGTAATAATAATATATTTCATACCGGCATCTTTTGCTAACCTTGCAATTGCTTTTGCATCAAATTCTTTTGGATTAAAACTTTTTGCAATAGTCTTATATTTTTCCACCGGTATGTTTGCCATGTTATTATTCATAATCCATTCGCCAATACCATAATAGGTTTTACCTTCCCAAACACCTCCTAAACTGGAGAAAAGTCCCCAATGAATGAACATTCCAAAATTACTTTCGTCAAAAAGTTTAGCACGCCCGGTTTTTAAAGCATCGTTGGTGACTGTTGCATTTCCCCACATTTTGTCCATCCCTTTGTCATCTTTTTTACATTCCTGAGCGGCACTTATTGTCGATATAACAGACAGAATGACGATGATAATTTTGTGTTTCATTTTGTAATTTATTTAAGTATTTTTTCAAAGTATATTCAATTATATTTTAATTATCCCACCGTAGATTCCTCAATTCAGGTTTTAATCCATTCCATTTCCCACCGAATGTTTTTTTCTGCTCTTTACTTATGAGTGTTTCTGATGCGCCGTACCTAAATTCTTTCATATTATCCCAGGCGGCCAATGAATTGCCTTCTGCATTTTGAAAGTCCTTTGGCGATAATACAATTTGTTGCCAGGAAGTGCTTCCTTTTAGTTTTATTTCAGTTGCGTAACCATCAATTCCAAGTACCAGCATGTTAGGTTCATAAGACAGTACATCAAATACAAGTTTAGCATTAACCGGCGCTTTCCATTTATCGTCATAGAGTTTGTGAGTTTTACGTGCCCAATCATCAGGTGTGTATGTAAACCACTCTTTTTCCCAATCATCTTTAAAAGTTTCAATAAGCAGAGAAGGTTTCATTGTTGCTTTCACTCCGGCATCATTCAGTTGCTTTGAAGTAACAATGTGCATTTGGGAAGAGAGATTGAAGGTTTTTGCATTATAAATGCTGTAATAATAGCCCGCTCCGGTAACTGGTTTTTCTATAGGATAAACCACATTTGCATAAACCCATAGTGGTTTATCTATATTCATGACCGGTAATTCTCCATTCCACGAATTCCCTTGTTTATTTGATTTCGTATGATGCCAAAAACGATTTTTTGTATTGTCGGAAATATCTTTTTCTCCTTCTGGTTGGCCTTGCTGGGTATAATAAATATCGACAGAAAGAATTGGTTTGCGGGAATCGGGTGTTACAGTAAATACCGGCACTCCGTTTTTAGATTTTAATTCTAAAGCGCTTTTCGGAGTATCCGGAAATTGGAAATTCCCTTTCAGATATTGATCGAACCAAAGCAGTCCTGAGACCATGTATTCGGGCGTATCCTGATGATTGTGATGCGGTGAACATGACATCCTGAATTGTTGACTTTTTATTTCTACAATAGCCTTTTGTAAGTCATTTATCCGTCCATGAAAATCATTGGAAGGCATCAGGAATATGATTGGACACGTGATTTGTTTCAAATAAACGTCATCGCTTAGTGTTTTGCTATAAAGTTTATTATCAGAATAGCGATCACTAATTCCACCACACGATGGAGCAGCGGCTTTTATGCGTTTGTCAATAGCCGTCATGACAGTCAACTTACCACCCATCGAATGACCATAAACTCCAAGTTTTTCAGCATCTACTTCCGGTTGTTGTTCCAAAAAAGTAAGTGCGCGGCGAACTCCCATAGCACACAGAAACCAACTGTTATTCCGTGGCGACTCCACTGAATCGATTGTCCATGGAGCTGGAGTCACTTTTCCAAAATCATTTTTCGGATTACGGCAAGGTGCATGATAGGCATCCAGCGCACCCCAGTCAGTTGTAAGTTTATAATCTTTATTTTCAGTCTTGTTGTCCCAAAATAGTTTTACAATTTCCGGATTGACATTATATCCCTGAGCATTTATGCGACCAGCCCAAGCAATGGAAATCGTTGCATAACCTCGTTTGGCATTGGTTAGAACAGAACGATAATCGGCATACTGTCCACCTCCGTGAATTTGAACCAATCCCGGAAGTTTGGAACCTCCTTTGGGAAATCCATACACAGCTGCCATTATGGCTTTTTGTCCTTTAAAAATCCCGATGCGAAACCTGACCACCTTCATTAGCACTCCATTTTCTTCCCACTGTTTCAACACTTCAACTTCAAGTGGTTCTTTTCTCGGATCGAATTCTTTCCAAAGTTCGTCAAATGTTTGCGGGGGAACTCCATTTTTTAAAAGACAAAGACTTTCCGATAAATGAACTTGTGAGCATGAAGATTCAACAGATATCCAAACAAATATAACAGACACAAATACCTTCAAAATAGCAAAAAGAGTTAGTGAACGCTTTCTGTGTTTTCTTAATTTGTTTAAGGTAATTGTCATAATGAGAATGATTCTTTCTATTATAAAATCTTCTGTATATTTACTATGCAAATGTAGCCTGAATTTGCATCTGTTATGAATGGTGAATTACCGCTATAATGGGGGGTATTTAATATCAACAGCTATAAAGATTCAAAAAAACATTATCTTTGCTATTCTATTTACATGATTTTTTAATTTGTAAAAGTATGCGTCGAATTATCTTTATTCTTATCTATTTTGTCATTATCTTATATAGAATTAATGGACAAACGATTTATGAATCGGTATCGGTTAACACTCTAAATGGCCTGTCTCAGAACGATGTAAGCTCTATTTTGCAGGATAGCAAAGGCTTTATGTGGATAGGAACCAATGATGGATTGAATAAGTATGATGGGTATTCATTTACACATTTTGATGTGTCAAATACAAACAATACTTTCAGTGCTTCTATCATTGGCGCATTAGTAGAAGATATAAACCAAAATATATGGATTGGTACAGGGAAAGAGGGTTTGTATTGCTTTCAACCAAAAAATGAAACATTTCAGACTATCCTTGACGAAAAATTTACCGGAGGAATAAGTAAATTGTCGGTTGATGTAAATAATAAATTATGGATAGTATCGGATATTGGATTGTTAAGAATGAATTTGCCCGATCAACCTAAAAAAAATCAATTTGAACTAATTTATAGCAATAGATCATCAAAAAGTAAAAATGTAATAAAGGTAGTTCATTGCGAAGATGTAAGCTATTTTATTACCTCCAACGAACTTTATTATATTACCCCAAATTCCTTAAAACCAACTTCATTATCTATTCCAATTTTAACAACTACCACAATTATTGACATAGCTGTTTATCAAAATAAAGTTATTTTGATTGATAGCAACGGAGATGTGTTTTGGGGAAACAATAGAACCGCGTTTACAAAACTGCTGAATTTTAAGGCTTCAAGAATTTTGCTAACTAAAGATAGTCGGCTTTTTTTTGCTAATAGTAGCGGTATTTATGAATCCTCTATCATTAAAAATCAGATTACTGTACCCACCTTACTTTGCGAATTAAACAATATTAATGTTACTTCTCTGATTTGCGATAATATAAATAATATCTGGTTTGGTGCATCGAGATATGGAATTTCAATTATTTATCCGAAAACTAAAAAGTTTCGCCACTACAAGACCAATAAATTCAAAGGTTCATTAACAAGCAATAAAGTAGAACAAATTGTAGAGGATGAAAATCAAAATTTGTGGATTGCCACCCGAAATGGCGGTGTTGACCTTTTAACTCAAAAAAACAGAAATAATGAAAATGGTTATGTGAATTTCCCTTACTATATGAACGAAAATTTAGCTCTGACTATTACAACGAATAAAAAAGAATCGGAAGTGTTGTTTTGCGGATATAATGGGGTAAATCGAATAAAAGATTTAAAAGTTAGCAGAAAAGTGTTTAGTATCGATAACTCTGTAAATCATATTATGAGTTTGCTTGATGATGGAAAATTTATCTGGCTCGGGTATTTCGGAAATGGATTAGTCAGAATCAGCGACATTAAATCAGGTTTATACACGCAATTTAATTACAATAAAAATGACATCAACAGCATCAGTTCAGATGTTGTCAGAAGTTTGTTTAAAGACAAAAAAGGAAATTTATGGATTGGAACAACCAATGGCATATCTATACTTACTCCAACAGAGCAAACGAAAACCAAACCCAAATTCGACCGAATAGTTAAGTCAGACCAATTAAACTCTCTGTCGCACAACTATATTCTGCCGATTTGTGAAGGCAGTGATGGGTCGATGTGGATTGGTACATTTGGCGGGGGTCTCAATAGGCTTATTGTAGATAAATCGTTTCATGTTGTCAAAAACACCTATTATTCTACTACTAATGGATTGTCAAACAACATTATTAAGGGAATACTGGAAGATGAAAATAAGAATATTTGGATTTCTACCAACCGTGGTTTGAACAAAATAATTACCCAAACGAATGAAATTAGGAATTATGATGTTTCCGATGGATTACAGGATTTTGAATTCAGCGAATTATCATGTTGCAAACGTAGCGATGGCGAATTATTGTTTGGTGGTGTTAATGGTTATAATGCCTTTTACCCCAACGAAATTAAAGATAATTTAATTGAACCAAAGCTTCAGATCACAAAATTTGAATTATTAAACAAAGAAGTAAAGCCGTTTGATAAAATCAATAATAGGATAATTTTAAGGCAATCAATATCCGACACCAAGTTCATAGAACTTAATTACAATCAAAACAGCTTTTCGTTTGAATATGCTGTTTTACAGTATATTGCAGTCCAAAAAATAAAATACGAATATCAACTGGTTGGCTTTGACAAGCAACCAATACTAACTACAGCAACCAATAGAATTGCAAAATACACCAACCTAGCTTCGGGTAATTACAGGTTTATTTTAAGAGCAACAAACAATGATGGAGTTTGGATTAAGCACCCCATTATTTTAGAAATAACTATTCTTAGTCCAATTTGGGCTCGATGGTACGCCTATCTTTTATATCTGATAACCTTGGGAGGGATTATCTGGTACTTTAGAAATAGTTTTTTAAAAAGCCAGAAACAAAAATTTGAAGTATTAAAAGCAAATCATGAACGCGAAGAAGCAAAGAAAAATGATGCATTGAAAACCAAGTTCTTTATGGATGTTTCACATGAATTCAGAACTCCCCTTACTTTGATTATGGTACCCCTTCAAAAGATATTTGAAGAAAATAAAAAGAAACTCGACAAGGGTATTCTAGCTAATTTGATGATAATTCAATCAAATGCAAATAGTCTTTATAGATTGATAAATCAACTCATGGATTTTTCGAAAAATGAAGAAGAAAAATTGATTTTAAATCTACAAGAAAATGACATCTGTTCAGTTGCCAAAGAAATTTTTTATCAGTTTAAACCCTGGGGAGACACAAAGAATATCAGTTTACATTTAAATTTACCCGAAACACCTTTGATACTTAGTTTTGACAAAGGTTATATGGAACAAATCCTTTTTAATCTGATTTCAAATGCCGTTAAATATTGTCGCCCTAATGCCAATATAACATTAGAAATACAAACGGATAAAACAAGCGTCATTATTTCAATAGCAGATGAAGGATATGGCATTCCCGAAGCTATGACCACCAGAATATTCGAACGATATTTTAGCTCACCGGAAGCAAATTCAGAAAATAAAGGAACAGGTATTGGACTTTCACTTACAAAAAGTTTGGTAGAATTGCATGGTGGAAGAATATGGTTTGAAACCCAGGAAGGGGTAGGAAGTACCTTTTATATACAATTTGGTCTGAATAGTTATTCCACAGAACAAAAATTTCAGCAAGCAGCTGATATTAAAGCTATTGAAAATAATATAATTATAACAGAAAACGAAGCTGAGACAGAAAAGAAAAGATTGTTGATAGTTGATGATAATGCTGAAATAATTGATTTGCTGGAAAGTATCTTTTTGGATTATTACGATATAACAACTGCTTTTGATGGAGAAGAAGGCTGGCAAAAATGTGTAATGAATATACCAGATATTGTGCTTTCTGATGTGATGATGCCAAAAATGGATGGAATGACACTTTGTAAAAGGATTAAAACCGATGAACGAACATCGCATATCCCTGTGGTTCTACTTACGGCACGGGGTACCACTGATGATTATGTTGAAGGAATGTCGGCACATGCAGATGCTTATTGTGCAAAACCATTCGACATAAGCGCGCTGAAAGCCACTATAAGTTCCATACTTCATAACAGATCTATTTTACAACGGAAATTTAAAAATAACACATCTATTACTCCGTCCGAAATTGCAACAACATCAATGGATGAAAAATTCTTGACTAAACTCCTTAAGATTATTGATAAAAACATGTCGAATGCTGATTTTACAATAGAATCATTAGCTTCCGAAATGGGATACGATCAGGAAATTCTAAACCGAAAATTAAAGTCACTAACCGGCCAAACTGCCCGTCCATTTTTAAGAATTGTACGATTGAAAAGAGCCGCTGAATTACTGAAACTAAATAGATATTCTGTATCTGATGTTACTTATGAAGTTGGATTTACGGATCTTAAATACTTCCGCGATTGTTTTAAGAAAGAATTTGGTATGACTCCAACTGACTATGTAAATTCCTAAGAAACAAACCACAAATTGCACTAATTTTCACGAATAATGCTGTGCATTTTGTTTCATTTAATTTTTTAGATTGGAATTTCCAATCTGTAATGCTCTTAAGTATTTATAAGGATTTTGTTACAAGTTACAAGCATTAACCTGTTGAATTAAACAAAAAAAAACAAATCATTACATGTTTTGAAACACTTACATATTATTCTTATATATGTTTGAGGATTTTAATCAAAAAATTGTAAGTGATTTTTCAATTCATCTTCTTACTTTTTGCATGCTTTCTATTTGTTTGTGCTTGATTAATAGCGTATTAATTTTACACCATTTGTTTCTGCGGATACAAGTTTATTTTTCTACACAATTTCACCCCTCATATACCCTGCAATTTACCATCCATTGTTTGTAAATATATACACTATATTTGTCCTGTGATTATGAGCGCCGAAAATTGAGTTCATTTTTACAATAATTAAATCTACAATTTTAAAAAAAGTATTATGAAAAAGACTACATTCTTTCATTTGTATTTCCATTTCATGGAAAAATCGCCTCTGACACGTTCATTTCTGCTCGCTGTCATGTTTCTTGTGTGCATAAACTTTTCTTCTTTTGGAGCAGCCATTAGTTTTTCGGGTGCCTCCGGAGGTAACTGGAATGATGCTACTAATTGGAGTGGTGGCGCAATACCAACCAGCTCCGATGATGTTACTATTTCAGGGAAAACAGTCTATGTGGTAAGTGGTGATAATGTCGCAGCCGGATCTGTTATTATTGAAAATAGTGGTGCAGCCACTGTGGGAACTTTAAATATCCAGTCA
>Ga0214228_1000448_pt1 | contig 11660 bp, 5 predicted proteins | sample TroBogypolimnion_21_FD_153066 | JGI IMG/M metagenome (GOLD analysis project Ga0214228, IMG submission 153066) | Freshwater microbial communities from Trout Bog Lake, WI - 05NOV2007 hypolimnion | ecosystem: Environmental > Aquatic > Freshwater > Lake > Hypolimnion/Profundal zone | place: Trout... | reverse complement strand
AGAAATTTGATGAATTAGTTGAAGCTGAAATTTGTTTACTTCAGGTTTTTATTCTTAAACGATGACACATCAATCACTTCCTGATTGTCATTATCGAAAGTGACATAAATACTGTCACCCAGATTTGTAAGTGGAAAATCATTTGATATCTGAGTAGAACCAATAAATATTTTCGGATAGTTTCGTAATGTGAAATAATAGTATGTATTTCCGTTCTTTACATCTCCGTTTATACGAGTTACTACCGATTTTACGATGTTTTTTTCCGTTTTGCTTTTGGTACCAATTTTGTTTCCACTCTGGTTGAAGGCATTTTTATAAGCCATCAATGCTTCACGCAAAGTATTGCCAACACCCACGATTGTATAATCTTCAATAGCAACCATCGCGTACATTTTCACCAGGCCCCCGTTATCTTTGAGGGTCATCACGTAAGTCGGTATATTGTTGATATTGTAGGGAATAGGCATAGAAGCCGAGAAACCTTTTTCCTGCACTTTTCCTTTAGCAGAATTTTGAGCGGCCATTTCGGTAGCACCGCTTTGTTTATACCAAACGGCTTTTTTCGTGCGGGTATTTACCAACACAAAACCAACAGTCGATTCATCAGCTCCAACCGAAGTCAAACCTGTGTACCAATAGGCATTATTATCTTCCCCATATACCATCGACACGTTTTCAGTGATTTTCAACTTGCCTTCGTTTGAGAAATTCCAGTAGCCTTTCACATATTCACCCCAATCGTTGAGCTGTGTTTCAACAAAATTGCCCGGTTGAATGCGATCAACCCATTTCGGAGTATTTTCTATCGAATACTCCTTTATGTCACCTGTTTGAGCATTCACAATAACCACACCCTGCGCTTCGTCACCGGCAAAACCAATGGTCTTTTTGAATTTGGTAACCACCCAGTAAGGCGTTCCGGCATCATCTATTTCGAACGAATAATCGGTCAAACCTACATTCCAATATCCGTGAAAATAGAGATAACGTTCCAGATTGTCTCCAAAATAAGCTTCAGACTGGTATTTGATATAGACCTTTTTGCCGTTTATTTCCTGCACTAATTTTACATCGCGCTCGTTGCAGGCATTTACCATCACGTAACCGTTAGTTCCCTTTTTATTTTTATTCCATTTAAAAAAACCGGAATGAAGCAATGGAGCAACCCAATACAGGTCGTTGTTTACTTTTTGAATATTGAATGTTCCGAGTGTCACCTGACTTCCGAGAGCTGATTGAGAACCAAGCACTTTATCGCCCAGCAATTGTGCCAAGGACTGATCTACTACACGAATTTTTTCAATGGAAATAGGTAACATGTGATTCGACAGGTTCGAGTCAGCCTCCACTTTGCCAATCAAATTACGGTATTCGCCGGTACGAAGTAAAGCCGAACTCGAAATAAACGGAACAACTGTGATATAAAGTCCCAAAGCAATCAACAGAATCAATGAAATTTTGCCCGGTTTACCCAGTTTCAATGCCGGTGCATTGTTTTTACCCTGAACAACACTAAAAGGATTATTAAGTAAAACCCATACACCAATTAAAATCATAAGTAACACGGCAAAGCCGGTAAAACCATAGTTAACGGTTGGCATTTGCATATAAATCAGAGCAATTCCGATAATAATAACTAAAACGAGATTGATTACTTTTTTCATATTGGGAAGAATATTAGTTTGTTTAGGACCGTAAAGATACTACATTATTATTTATCTGTTTTATTTTTCGGGTTATCTTCTTGACTCTCCTCCAGCAATTGAATTATTCTATCTAATTTTCTAACTTCAATGTTTTTCAATAAAATAGCCAATGCTTCGATTTCCTTTTTTGCATCCACGTTTGTCTTATAATCTTCTTCTGCGTGCATTCGGTCACGTTCATTTTGTCTGTTTTGAGACATCATAATGATTGGAGCTGCATAAGCCGCCTGAGTTGAAAACAAAAGATTGAGCAAAATAAACGGATAAACATCCCAATGATAGATGAAACCAATCAGATTTAAAGACATCCAGAGAGAAACCAGCACCGTTTGGATAATAATAAAACTCCACGATCCCATACCATTAGCGACTGAATCGGCTATCCGATTACCAAAACTCATTGATTCGACATGTTTCTCATGCCAGTTTTTTTTATTTTCCATTTTCGTTTTTTTTGTAAGAAAATTAATATTTAAAAAGCAAAGATAGTAAAGATAATATATATTCGGGTTTAATTACAGAAAATTTTCTTTAATTCATAGTCAAAAAATTCTTTTGTCTCAATAGAAAGTAGTAATTTTGCACCCGCTTAGAATTCAGGATATTCTATATTTATTTGAGCGAATCTCAAATATCCTTACAAAACCCGCTGATTAAAGCGTATTGTTCGCACCAAATTTACTTGTAACTATATATTATGGCAGAAAAAAAATTGAATTTATTGGCTGATTTTCCATCGGTTAGCACACAGCAATGGATGGATAAAATTACAGCCGACCTCAAAGGAGCTGACTTCAACAAGAAGCTCGTTTGGAAAACCAATGAAGGCTTCAATGTGTTGCCTTTTTATCGTGCAGAAGACATTGAAGGACTGCAAACTAAAGATGCAGCCCCGGGTGTTTTCCCGTTCGTACGCGGAACAAAAGCCGACAACGAGTGGTTTGTTCGGCAGGACATCGTTGTGGAATCGGCTAAAGAAGCCAATGCTAAGGCGTTGGACATTTTGAACAAGGGTGTAAGCTCCTTGGGTTTCAAACTTAGAAAAAAGGAATTGAGTGCTGACTACATCACTACTTTGCTTGAAGGTATTGCAGCTGATTGCGTTGAGCTTAACTTCAGTATTTGTATTAGTGCAGCTGCTAATCTGGCAACTATTTTAACCGACTATTTCAAATCGAAAGAGTACGATGTAAAAAAATTGCAGGGTTCTATCAACTTCGACCCAATCAACCGCATGTTGCAGGTGGGCAAAGAATTGACCAAAGAAGAAATCACTGCAAAAGCAAAAGCTACAATTGAAGCTGTTGCCGGACTTCCATTCTACCGTGTGATTGGCGTAAATGCGACAACATTAAGCAATGGCGGAGCATATATTGCTCAGGAATTGGGCTACGCATTGGCTTGGGGTAACGAATACCTGTCGTCATTGGTTGAAGCCGGTGTTGACACTTCGTTAGCTGCTAAAAAAATTAAATTCAGCTTTGGCGTAAGCGGCAACTACTTTATGGAAATTGCCAAATTTCGTGCTGCTCGCTTGCTCTGGGCCAAAATAGTGGATGCTTACCAACCCGAATGTCGTGTGCCTGATTGCAAAAACACGGTTAACGGTATTTGCAAATGTGCAGCCAAAATGCGCATTCACGCAGAAACTTCTACGTTCAACAAAACCATTTTTGACGCTAACGTAAATATGCTTCGTACCCAGACTGAAGCTATGAGCGCAACGCTGGGTGGTGTAAATTCACTTACCGTGTTGAGTTACGATTCAGTCTACAAACCTGCTGACGAATTCTCGGAACGTATTGCCCGTAACCAACAATTATTATTGAAAGAAGAATGTCATTTCGATAAAGTAGCTGACCCTGCTGCCGGTTCTTATTATATTGAAACATTGACTAACGAGATTGCTGCTCAAGCCTGGAAATTATTCCTTGATGTTGAGGATAACGGTGGTTTCTTTGCTGCTGTTACTTCCGGTTCTGTTCAACAAGCCATTAAAGCTACTGCTGCTGCCCGTCTGAAAGCTGTTTCAAGCCGTCGCGAAGTATTGTTAGGAACCAACCAGTTCCCTAACTTTAACGAAGCTGCTGCAGCTAAAGTACAAATTACAGAAGCTACAGATTGTGGTTGTTCACACAGCGGAACTGAAAAACTGTTGCCTGTACGTGGTGCTGCCGAATTCGAAGCATTACGTTTCGCTACTGAAGGAGCTGCTAAACGTCCAAAAGCATTTATGTTGACCATTGGTAGCTTGGCAATGCGTTTGGCTCGTGCTCAGTTCTCTTGTAACTTCTTTGCTTGTGCCGGTTACGAAGTTATTGACAATCTTGGTTTCGCAACTGTTGAAGAAGGTGTTGCTGCTGCTCAGGCTGCTGGTGCTGATATTATTGTTCTTTGCTCAAGCGACGATGAATATGCTGAATTAGCTCCTGCTGCATTCAAAGCTATCGACGGAAAACAAATTTTCGTAGTGGCCGGTGCGCCTGCTTGCGCTGATGATTTAAAAGCGATTGGTATCGAATACTTTGTAAACGTAAAAACCAACGTGTTAGAAACATTGAAAACGTTTAATGCAAAATTGGTTTAAGAACCAAGAGTCAAGAACCAAGAGTCAAGACAAAAAAAGAGATGCATAACTTTAAGAAATTAGATATTTGGATAAAGTCAATGGATTTAGCAAGTGAGATTTATCTGCTTACAAATTCATTCCCAAGTATTGAAAGGTTTGGCCTGATTTCTCAAATGCAACGCTCTGCAGTTTCAATTCCTTCAAATATAGCCGAAGGCTCTGCAAAGTCAAGCAATAAAGATTTTTCTCGTTTTTTGGAAATGTCAATCGGTTCTTCATTTGAGTTGGAAACTCAACTTATTTTAGCCGCCAAACTAAATTATCTTGAATCAGAAGTTTCTATTTCAACTCAAACTAAAATCAATGAGTTACAAAAAATGATAATTGGATTTAAAAACAAATTGGATTAAGACTGAAAATCAGAGACATTACTAATTGTCTTGATTCTTGGTTCTTGGTTCTAAAAATCTAAAAAGAATGAAACCAAATTTTAAAGATATAAACATCAAAGAAATAAAAACTGCAGGAAATACTCCTGAAGTTGATAGTAGTTGGCTTACTGCAGAGTTAATCCCAATTAAGCCGGTTTATACAAAAGAAGATATTGCGGGTATGGAGCATTTGAACTATGCTGCAGGTCTTCCACCATACTTACGCGGACCTTACTCGGTAATGTACGCTATGCAACCCTGGACTATCCGTCAGTATGCCGGATTTTCTACTGCTGAAGAATCAAATGCATTCTACCGTCGTAACCTGGCTGCCGGTCAAAAAGGTCTTTCGGTAGCATTCGACTTGGCTACACACCGTGGCTACGATGCCGATCACGAACGTGTGGTGGGCGACGTTGGTAAAGCGGGTGTGTCTATCTGTTCGGTTGAAGACATGAAAGTGTTGTTCGATGGTATTCCATTGAATAAAATGTCGGTTTCTATGACCATGAACGGTGCTGTACTTCCTATCCTTGCATTTTACATCAATGCAGGTTTGGAGCAAGGTGCTAAACTGGAAGAAATGGCCGGAACTATCCAAAACGATATTTTGAAAGAATTCATGGTGCGTAATACTTATATTTACCCACCAAAATTCTCGATGAAAATTATTGCTGATATTTTTGAGTTTACTTCTCAAAAAATGCCTAAGTTCAACTCTATCTCTATCTCAGGTTATCACATGCAGGAAGCTGGTGCAACTGCCGATATTGAGTTAGCTTACACATTGGCCGATGGTCTTGAATACTTACGTGCCGGAGTAAATGCAGGTATGGATATCGACTCGTTCGCTCCACGTTTGTCATTCTTCTGGGCAATTGGTATGAATCACTTTATGGAAATTGCCAAAATGCGTGCTGCACGTATGTTGTGGGCAAAAATCGTAAAACAATTCAATCCTAAAAACCCAAAATCACTGGCATTGCGTACGCACTCGCAAACTTCAGGTTGGTCATTGACTGAGCAAGATCCGTTCAACAACGTTGGTCGTACTTGTATCGAAGCTATGGCTGCCGCGTTGGGTCACACACAATCACTTCACACCAATGCGTTGGACGAGGCTATCGCGTTGCCAACCGATTTCTCGGCTCGTATTGCCCGCAACACACAAATCTATATCCAACAGGAAACTGATATTTGTCGTGAGGTTGACCCATGGGCAGGTTCTTACTACGTTGAATCGTTGACTAACGAATTGGCTGAAAAAGCCTGGGCGTTGATCGAAGAAGTGGAAAAACTGGGTGGTATGGCTGCAGCTATCGAAACCGGTGTTCCAAAAATGCGTATCGAAGAAGCTGCTGCACGTACTCAGGCTCGTATTGACTCAGGAAGTCAGGTAATTGTAGGTGTAAACCAATATCGTTTGGAAAAAGAAGACCCCATCGATATTTTGGAAGTAGACAACACGGCGGTTCGTATTCAACAAATCGAACGTTTGAAAGAATTGCGTGCTAACCGCTACGAAGCTGCTGTACAAGCTGCTTTGGCTGCCATTACCGAATGTGCCAAAACCGGAAACGGTAACTTGTTAGAATTAGCTGTAGAAGCAGCACGGGTTCGCGCTTCATTGGGCGAAATCTCCGATGCTTGCGAAGCAGTAGCAGGACGTTATAAAGCAACAATCAGAACAATTTCAGGCGTGTATTCATCAGAAACTAAAAACGATGCAAGCTTTATCAAAGCTTGTGAATTGACAGAGAAATTTGCCAAGAAAGAAGGTCGTCGTCCTCGTATCATGATTGCCAAAATGGGTCAGGATGGTCACGACCGTGGTGCGAAAGTGGTAGCTACCGGTTATGCCGATTGTGGTTTCGACGTGGATATGGGACCATTGTTCCAGACTCCTGCCGAAGCAGCCAAGCAAGCTGTAGAAAACGACGTTCATATCATGGGTGTTTCTTCATTGGCAGCCGGTCACAAAACATTGGTTCCACAGGTAATCGAAGAGCTGAAAAAACTGGGCCGCGAAGATATTATCGTTATTGCAGGTGGAGTAATTCCGGCGCAAGACTACGATTATCTGTACAAAGCCGGTGTAGCAGCCATCTTTGGTCCCGGTAGCCCGGTTGCGAAAGCAGCGGTGACTATCATGGAAATTCTACTTGAGGAATAAAAGCCCCTCTAAATCTCCCCGAAGGGGAGACTTTAAGAAAAAACGGACTTGCCATAATTGGTGAGTCCGTTTTTTATTTAATCAGGGTTTAGTTATTTGCCAATAACCAATCAATTACATTATCTTTTGTATTCCTTCAATAAAAGCATTAGAGTTTGTTTAAGTCGGATTGGTATTGATAGATTATCCGCAGTACGTCCTGATTTATCGGACAAATCATAGACTAATCACACAGGAAGGACAAAACAATCACCTTGTTGCATCGGACGATCATCGGACGGTCATCGGACGGTCATCGGACGATAGTGAGTGGAAGTAGCTATGAAGTATGGAGGGAGTATGGAGCTAAATGGATTATTTTTTAAACTTTGGAAAAGTAGGCGGAATTCATATAATTGTAACAGATTAAAAAAGTTTAACTTTTTTAATTGTTTCAGTGAAAACCCCTATTTTATAAGCGTATAACTGCATATTTATACGATAAATGAACACGAATGTATACCTTGTGTTTGGACATTTAACCTTTCATCCTTTGATTATTTCATTTGTTTTACTATTTTTGGGCAATTTTGCTCCATATTTTGCTAAAAAAGCAACTTTAGCTTACATTTTAGTATAAAATTTTTAAATTTTTTATTCGACCGATATTCACACTTAAAATCACTGTTTTATGACAAACGCTACTTCTTATTCTCCCGCCGTTTCGACCCGAAACTTCTCTTTCTTTAAAGTCTTCGCTATTAGTCTCCTGATTCTGCTGGGAAGCGGGAAGAGTTGGGGGTCTCCTGCAACTGCAATTTATACTATTGCCTCAAAAACAACTGTAACAACCACTGGAACTGCACCATCAGGGTCTAGTGCGACATATTCTCAGACATATAGTACTGTTGAACAAATGACTAATGGAAACTCCACAACATTGACCCTTACTGGATATGCTGGTTATAAAATTACAAGCATTGTTTTAAATATGCATTCAAATTCAAGTAGTGGATCTGGGTCATTAAGTGTCGTTGCTGGATCAACAACTATTTCATCTGTTGCTACAGCAGCCTTTAATGATCCTAATTGGAATGGTAGTTATACAACTTCTTTTACAAATATAACGAAAACACCTTCAGCCTATACAATAGGTACTGGTGAAAATATTGTAATTACAATAGCTGCAACTTCTAATAGCTTATTTATCCATAGTTATTCTGTTACATATGATATAGCTACGGGAGAACCCTTATTATCTTCACCAACTGTTACTGTTACGTCACCAAATGCAGCGACTTTAGGAGCGAATATTACAAGTACTGGAACAAGTTCAATAACAGCTTCGGGTACTGCCTATAAAACAACTACTGGAGTCACTGCTACAGATAATGCATCTACAGGTGGTCCTACTGTAACAGGTGCATTTACTCAGAGCAGGACAGGATTTAATGCACAAACCCAATATTATTTTGTTGGTTATGCCACGAATGGTTCTGGAACAAGTTTAAGTACAGAGAGTAGTTTTTATACTTTTTCGAATGCCCCAACACTTCAGGCAGGTGCATTAACAGGAACAGCAACCTCAAATACAGCATTGAATATCACCTGGACGGCGGCTACATTTCCAACTAATGGTGCAACAACCAAAGGTTACGTGCTTTTACGGGCAACTTCACCCAACACACCCAGTTTAAGTAACGGGAATGGTTCAGCACCTGTTGCAGGAACTAATACAACTATTGTTTCTTCTACAATTGCCGAAGGAGCAACGTCACAGGCGAGTTCAGGTTTAACTACAAATACAACTTACAATTATTTGTTAGTACCATTTTGCTGGGATGGAACGAATGCTGCCACTTATAATTATTTAACAGCATCGGCACCTACAGTTGCATCAACCACTTTTTCATCTGCATCGGCAGTTACAGTTGTGGCAAAAACTACCAATTCAATGGATTTAACCTGGACAAATGGTAATGGTTCCGGACGAATTGTTGTTGCCCGTGCAACAAGCTCAACTTTAGTTGCACCAACAAATGGAACGTTATACATAGTAAACTCGAATGACATAACTAATGGGTTGAATGGAACTACCGGAACTGGCAATGTCGTGGTCTATAGTGGTACAGGGAATAGTACTTCCGTAACCGGCTTGACAGCAGGAACACAATATCAATTTTATGTATATGAATATAATTCCGCATCAAACTATGCAACAGCTGCTTCTTCGGGTGCAACCTATACATTGGCTGCCGAACCAACTACCCAATCATCAGGTGTTTCATTCTCATCTATATCAGCATCTGGATTTACAATCGATTTCACAAAAGGTGATGGTGCAAACAGGGTTGTTTTAGTGAAATCAGGAAGTCCCGTAAATGATGTACCGGTAGATGCGACAACATATACTACTGCTTCATTTGGTTCAGGTACTCAAATTGGAACAGGTAATTATGTTGTTTATTCAGGAACTGCACAAAGTGTTGGTGTAACCGGATTATCTGCCAATACAACTTATTATATAGCTATTTATGAATTTAATGGTTCTGGAACTACTACAAACTATTTGACAAGTTCACCTGCAACAGGAAATCAAATTACCTTAGTAACAGCGCCTGCAGCACCAACTAATCTGATATTTGGATCTATTACTTACAATAGTTTACAAGCTTCATTTACAGCACCGGGCATAGTACCGGATGGTTATTTGGTAATGAGAAGAAAGGGAGCAGTTATTTCTGGAACTCCGGTTGGAGGTACAGTTTATTCAGCAGGACAATCAATCGGAGCTGCAGCAAATGAAATTATTTATGTTGGCACTTCACCGTGGACGAATGAAAACCAAACAAGCTTGACAGATTATACAACTTATTATTATGCCGTTTATAGTTATGCCGGCACTGGTACCCAAACTAATTATTCAATTGTCTTGACTGGAAGCCAGACAACATCGGCAATTCCGGCAACAACTGCTAATGCAGCAACAAATATAAGTTCAACAGGTTTTACTGCAAATTGGGATGCAGTTGCTGGTGCAACAAATGGTTATTTATTGGATGTAAGTACTACTTCAAATTTTGGAACATCCTCTCCTGCTACTTTAACTGAGGGGTTTGAAACAGGATTAACGAGTAATTACATTACTAATGGCACTGCAACTTTGGGTTCTGGGGTTTGGTCTTTTATTGATGGAGGATATGGAAATACAACATCTGGAAATTATAGAGGTACAACTAGTTGTCAACTTAAAGCTACAACAGGTACAGCTTCTGCTCCTGCTTTGAATAACATTACAACTCTTAGTTTTTGGGCAAAATCAACTGGAACTTCTATAAAAGTCAATAAGACTGTTAGCGGAACTACGACCACTGTAAGTACTATTACTATTACAAATACTTTGACTCAATACAATGTCGATATTAATGATAATAGTTCAAATATTGTAATATCATTTGTAAATAATTCAGGGAATGCTACTTATATCGATGATATTGTTATTAATTATTCGACTATAACACCATCATTTGTTACTGGATTTAATGCAAAAGCCATTTCCGGTCAATCAACTGTAAGTTCAGATGTTAGTGGTTTATCTGCTAACACAACTTATTATTACCGTATTCGTTCTGTAGGTGCTAATAGTACCAGCGCCAACTCAGGAACAATAACTGTAGTTACAAAAGCTGTTCCTACCCTATCGATCAGTAACAGTCCACAAACTTATACCGGTTCGGCAATAGCTGCAACAGTTACAGGTTCGGTTGCAGGTACAGTAAGTAATATCAAGTATAACGGTTCGGCTACTGCGCCAACTGCACCCGGTTCATACCCTGTCACAGCTGACTTTGTGCCAACTGATGCTACAAATTACAGTAGTCTGACAGGAGCAAGTGCAGGTACATTTGTAATAAATAAAGCCACTCCAACACTAACAGTAACCAATACTCCTGTTACCTATGATGGTACTGCTAAAGCAGCAACAGCCAGCGCATTAGGTGGAGGGTTAGTAAGTAATATCAGTACCGGTGGCGCTGCAAATCAAACCAATGCCGGAACATATATCGTAACGGCTGATATAGCAGCTTCAACTAATTATAATGCAGCTATAGGCGTTACAGCATCCAATAGTTTTGTAATCGTTAAAGCCAACCAATCCATAACATTCGGAGCATTAAGCCCCAACTATGTAGGAGATGCAGATTACAGTCCGGGAGCTACTTCGGCAACTTCGGGAACAAATGCCATAACGTACAGCAGTTCGAATACCGATGTGGCAACTATCGTTTCGGGTAAGATTCATATTGTTGGAGCAGGCACTACAACAATCACCGCATCGCAGGCTGCCAGTGATAATTACAATGCAGCCACTGCAACTCAGGATCTAAGCGTTTCTGCCCGTAGTGCTATTGTCATTAACACTGCCGGACAAACTGCCGATGTATTGACAGATGAGGAAGCTGATGTTACTGTAAAAAACAACGGTGAATTAACGATTGATGATCATAGAAAATTGCATAGTATAACTGTTGAAGCAGGCGGAAAACTGACTGTAGCCGATGGTAAAAAATTGACTGCTCCTGTATCGCTTCAGAGTTCATCATTGTACACAGCTACTTTTGTGGACTACAGCACAAGTGATACGCCTCCAGCCATAACCGGTAGCATGGAACAATACTTACCTCAAGGCAGAAACTGGTACATAACAAGTCCGGTGGTGAGTGGAAATACAAGCAGTGTGTCGGGTTCGGGTTTAGGATTCACGGTATCGTATTACAACGAAGCAACCAGTGCGTGGG
>Ga0214228_1000446_pt1 | contig 11690 bp, 8 predicted proteins | sample TroBogypolimnion_21_FD_153066 | JGI IMG/M metagenome (GOLD analysis project Ga0214228, IMG submission 153066) | Freshwater microbial communities from Trout Bog Lake, WI - 05NOV2007 hypolimnion | ecosystem: Environmental > Aquatic > Freshwater > Lake > Hypolimnion/Profundal zone | place: Trout... | reverse complement strand
GTACGGTGAAGGTATCTCAAAAACAGGTGAAATTATCGACCTTGGAGTTGAATATGGTATTATTAAGAAAAGTGGTTCGTGGTACAGTTACGGTGAAACCAAACTGGCTCAGGGACGCGATGGTTCAAAAGCGCTTATCAAAGATAATCCTGAATTAGCTGCCGAACTGGAAGCTAAAATTGTGGAAGCAATTCAGAATAAATAGACAACTAGTTTATAAAGTTCATAAAGTAAAAAGTTCCAAAGTCAGTATCTGCTGGTTTTGGAACTTTTTTTTATGCTTTAGAAATTCTCATTTCGCAAGCCTTACAATCAAAAGTCAGTTTATATTCCTGATCGTTATTTCGGAGAAACAGAGGTTCTTTAAAAGTCGCTTTATAGCCTTCTTTCGGACACCAGCCCATTTCGAATTTAATGCAGTGCTTGGTAAACATAAGAGGTACGCCTTCTTCCGCTTTCAGTTCAAAGCCAGGTATCACCTTTTCCACTCCATGTTCGTGGTAAAATTCCTCCGCCAATTTGTTGGTTACATTTCCAAGGTATGAAAGCTGCTTCAGAGGAAAATCAGCCGATATTGGTTGACGTTTAGATTCCCTAACATACAAATTTGCTCTGGCTTCAGCCAGTTTTTCAACTGCTTGTCGTCGCCATTCACCTAATTTCGAAGCAGGAAAAAACCAAGGCGAACTGATTTCAACCTGAATATCAGTTGCTTCGTAAATAGTATTTCCAAGTTTGGAAAGTTGGTTTTTAATATTATCGTTAACTGCTTCCGGTTTCTGAGCAGGCTGTTTGTCACAAGTAATTTCAAATTTGGCAGAAATACCATTTTCATCAGTAAGTTCAATCGCAAAACCGCTCGGAGTTTCTCTATAAATCAACCTCACTCCAATTTTGCGTTCAGCCGTTTTCCCTTTCAATATTTTTTCAAAAGCCTGATCCTGATTTCGATACAACATCACACCCACATCCATTTTTGGCATATCTGCAGGAAAGATCTGTTTCCGTTCAACCCTATTTATACGGAAACCGGTTAAGTCACCGTGCTTATTGATAAAACAAAGTCCATCACCGTTATTCAGTATTGAACCATTATGAACTTCAAAGAAATTACGACCAATATACGTTACTTTACCAATTGGTTCACCGAGCGATTTTGGAGTTTCAGGCTGAATAATACCTGCGTGGCGTTCGTGCAAAAAATAATCAGTAGAACTGCGACGGAAACTTTTTTCGGGGTTTGGTTCAAAAAGAATTGTCGTCTTTCCTGCTGATGCACGCTGATAACGGTTATCCTTTTCAATAATTGCATCTAACTTTTGTCGATAATAAGCTGTGATATTCTTCACATAATCAACATCTTTCAATCGCCCTTCAATCTTAAACGAAGTCACTCCGGCTTCGAGCATTTCTGCCAATGAATCCGATTGATCCAAATCTTTCAGTGAAAGCAAATGTTTGTTTTTTACCAGAATATTATCATCAACATCCACCAACTGATAAGGCAACCGACAATATTGCGCACACTGACCACGATTGGCACTTCGTCCGCAATTCGCCTGACTCATGTAACACTGACCACTGTAACTTACACACAAAGCACCGTGAACAAATGCTTCCAGTTCAACATCGGTTTGTGATGAAATTTCCGAGATTTGTTTCAATGTAAGTTCACGTGCCAAAACCACCCGCGAAAAACCAACATCTTGTAAAAACTTTACTTTTTCTACTGTTCTATTATCTGTTTGTGTGCTGGCATGAAGTGTGATAAGCGGTAAATTCAACTTCAGAATGCCCATATCCTGAATAATCAGAGCATCAGCACCGGCATCGTAGATTTCCCAAATCAATTTTTCAACATCCGGCAATTGGTCATCTGTCAGCACTGTATTTAGTGCCACCAGTACCTTTACCCGAAACTGATGGGCGTATTTCACCAGCTCAGCAATATCTTGAATGGAATTTCCTGCAGCAGCGCGCGCACCAAACTGCGATGCACCAATGTACACAGCGTCGGCACCATGATTTACAGCAGCAATGCCACATTCGAGATTTTTGGCGGGAGAGAGAAGTTCTATACCCCTAACCCCTAAAGGGGAATATAGATTAGTTTTCGTCATACTTTAAATAAAAATACGCCAAAAGCTTATTGTAACAAATAATACTGACAATATAAAAGAAATTAAAGATAAAATGATAAAACCTTTTTTTTCTTTCTTTTTAATAGCTATCAACGAAAAGATTAATGAAATTATACTAAGACTCAAAAAATAATACTTATAAAAATATTGATACTCGACTATGTTAAATAACGCCTTAGTCTTCCCATCAGAATGCAAAAATTGAATATAAATTTTTGCATTTATGAAAGCCATAATAAATATGCACAAAATACCGGATAACAAAGAAATAATTGAGTTTAGATTCCACTTCATGCCATAATTGTTCCCCTTCAGGGGTTAGGGGTTTAATGTATTTTCGTCAAATCGTACGGAGTTTCCTGATAAACAAAGTAATTCAACCAGTTGGTGAACATCAGGTTGGCATGACTGCGCCAGCGAACCAATGGGTCATTATTCGGATCGTTGTTCAGATAATAATTTTTAGGCAAATTTATAGGCAAGCCCTTTGCTATATCACGTTTATATTCTGTATCGAGCGTATCAGGTGAATATTCCGAATGTCCGGTCACAAAAACCTCACGTCCATTGCGCGCCATCACCATATATACACCGGCTTCGGGTGATTCGGAAAGCAAAGTCAGTTCCGGTACGCGACGAATATCCTCTGCACGCACTTCGGTATGGCGGCTGTGTGGTACAAAAAACACATCGTCAAAACCTCGGAAAATCGGATTATGCGGTTCGTACTTGTTGTGCTCAAACACTCCAAACATTTTGGCATCAAGCGAATACTTCGGAATACCGTAATAATGATAAAGTCCGGCTTGAGCTGCCCAACATATAAAAAGCGTAGAGGTAACATGCGCTTTTGCCCAATCGAAAATTTTTGTAATTTCGGACCAATAAGTCACTTCTTCAAATTCAAGAAGTTCTACTGGCGCTCCGGTAATAATCATCCCGTCGTAATTACTTTTACTTATTTCGTCAAAGGTTTTGTAAAACGTCATCAAATGCTCAATAGGCGTGTTTTTGGAAGTGTGACTTTCCATGTGTAGAAAATCAATCTCAATCTGTAAAGGTGAGTTGGACAACAGGCGAATTAAATCCGTTTCAGTAGTAATTTTAACCGGCATAAGATTCAAAATCACAATCTTAAGCGGACGAATTTCCTGACTCGAAGCACGCTCCGAATCCATTACAAATATATTTTCTTCACGCAGTACATCAACTGCAGGTAAAGTTACGGGGATATTTAATGGCATTATAACTTAATTTTAACACCCCAACGGGGGATTTAGGTGGATTAATAATACTTCCTGTAAATGTTCCAATACGCCGAACTTCCAATAAAATCTTCGAGAAATTCATTCAATTTATTTAACAAATTCTTAGACCTGCGATGAACGGCCCAAGCTTGTTGTTGAGAAAATCCAATGGGCAACGTAATGTCAATATTCGTGTACGATTTCATAAGTTTTTGAGCTAATTGTTCATCACAAATTGTATATTTAATTTTTCCAACTGACACTAAATGAACTAATTGCTCAACACTTGTGTTTTTTATTTCGATAATTTCAATCGGATTTGCAATTTCATTCGACAAATGCTGCAATCTCATTTTATAGGGTGAATTTTCAGTAATATAAATCGTATCATTTGCCAGCTGACTATGCTTAGAAATATGTTTAAATTTTGTCGAATCATCCTGCAAACGCTGCACCAAAACCTGACGCGTAGTCCTTAAAGGAATTGTAAATAATGCTTCATTTTTAAATTCAGTAGTAACCGGAATAAAACTTGCAATAATATCATAATCACCACTTTTCAACCCATCAATTCCACTTTTTAAGTCATTTTGGACTGAGATTACCAATTCCAATCCCAAACTATCTGCAAAAGCTTTCACCATTTCATATTGAAATCCGGTTACTTTTCCATCAGCTTTTGAAAAACCAATATTACTGCTGTCCGTCAGCACTGTCAGTCTTCCCGATTCCATAATTGCAGGCAAATCGTGTTTTCTATTACGAACGTGTACACTAAAAAAAATCGCCAAAACCAATAATAGAACTGCACACAATACAAGTACTGTCTGAGTTTTTTTGTTCATATTAAGAAACCTCTTAACATCAAACAATCTAAATATTTTTCCTTTTTCAATCATAGAAATTCCATGAAACTCCTAATTTTACATTTGCCTCATCAATCGGATAATTTGGCATAGAAAAATACGAAATCTTCATAAACTTTTGATTTACATTATAATATTCGATAAAAAAGCGAGTTCGTTTTAAATGAAAATTAGCATAAACATTCATTACCGGGTAATTTCCAACCAAGGTTTTCGTTTGGTTGTAAAACTGACCTGTAGCCGGCATATAAGTTGGTGAATAATACGATGTAAAATACCGTAGATTTGCACCCAGTTGAACACTCAATACTTTGAACCACAAATCTTTATAATATAAATTTTCATACAATGTCAGTTGAGGTAAAGCCAGAATATCAGGTTGAGAACTTAATTGATAAACAATGTTATTTTCGAGCGAAAACTTTCCTACATGAAAATCCTGTTTCAAGTTGGCAGCCAGCACCTGAATATTTCCTTTGAATTGAGCAGGCTTGGCAATGGAATCAAAATATACAAATTGAGTAATATTTTCTACCGACACATTTAACGAAAATGAGCGGGTTGGGATTGAAAAAGTACCGCCAATGTGCGTTTGATACACATTATCAAAATTATTATTCCAAATAAAGTGATTTGATTCATAATGTTGTAACAAATATGAAGGTTTATCACTTCTTATAAATCCATTGGCAACCAACGAGATACTATCTTTCCAAAGTTTAAAAAATCCTCCTACATTAGCATCTAATCTGAAATCGCCAGCTTTGTAGCCAACCAAACTCAATTCACCCAAAACTGAATACTTAAATAACTGACCACGGCGCTTGGATAAAATTCCACCTACTTTTGTTGTGGACATTAACCTGTAATTGATAAGCGAATCTTTATTATAGGTATAATTTTCAATCTCATTTTCAACAAATGCCGCCAACCCAAAGTTTAATAATTTATTAAATTCCTCTTCCATAGTCACAGAAAAAGTATTCGTTAAGGTTTGAAGACCTGTGGTATCTTTCGTAGTTGAAAAGGGTAAATAAGTATTGCTGTAAAAAGGTTTGCCAATAACTGAATTTTCATAATAACGTTTTCTTTCATCCGTATATTTTAACGTGTGAGAAAACCGTGTTACAGGAATATAATCAACCCGAACAGAATCCTCATTTACCTTCACTGATCGATCAAAACCAATACTATACTGTTGATTATAATAAATTTGACTTTGAGAAAAATTTGATTGAGCTTGAATATTTGTCGGAATATCGATTGGAAGGAAAGTAGAATTCAAATCAGATTGATTGGTTATTCCACCATTTTCCTGATTTTTTATCGTATTTGTTGATAAAAAACCGGTAGCCGAATAATGTTTGCCCTGAAAAGTTCCAAACAATGAGCCCGAAAATCGTTCAGTAGCTTGATTTTTGTACTCCCCCGGCGCAGATGTGTAATCAAGCGTAGTTCCAAAATTTAAATTCTTCTTGGTATTTACCGTAAACAAAAACTTGATATGATCTTCATCCCGTTGCAGCGAACCACCCGTATTATAATCTAAGTTGCTGTAAGGTGTTTTTGTATTGTAAAAATTCGCACTTTTAATGTTAGTCAAATATGGATAATAAGCGTTTGTAAAAATAAAATCGGTTGTAGCCGGACGGTCAAAATATAGCTTGGATTGAATGGGTGAACCCAAATTTCCATTGTATGAATTGGCAATACTAAACCGATCTATCGGATTAGAAATCTGATAATTAAGCGGAATTGTATCGACAGGAACAGAATCAGGCACTGCAAACCGGTCAGAAATCTGCCATACTTTCACAAATCTGTAATTGGGCGGAACCTGAGCCAAAACAACACCAATAATACCGATAAAAAACAAACAAAAAACTACTTTTTTCACTTAATAAAATTTTGAAAAACGGAATTTACAATTATCTTATCCTCATTATAAGGAGTTTCGATGTAATTGCAAAGATACAAAAATATATTGGCGAGCGTTAAACCATTAGGTTATAATAACAAAATCAGACAGTCAAACCACATCAAATAATACTTTTTATAAATTTAAACAGCTAATTAATCGAAGTCAATAATTTATAAAGTACTATAAATCTGTCAGGTAGAATTTACTGTTTATTTTTCAAAAAGATTAATACAATATCAAATTAAGATTCAAAATAAAACACTAAATTTGTTGCAACCGAGCATCGAAAATATTTAAATTTACATTTAATCATATTGTCAGTCCATAGACTTAATATAACATACTTTAAAGATTAAAACATATTATTTATTGTTAATTGAATGAATATTTGTGTCATTTTAATAGTATTTTTGTTTGAGAATTAAAAATACAACTATTCACGTTTTATATAAATTTGAATTAAGGATTAATTATCATCTTAAATATCAACTACCGTTATGAATATTGAAAAATTAATGAATTCGCTCGAAGCGAAACATCCCGGAGAAATTGAGTATTTACAGGCAGTGCGTGAGGTTTTAAGTACTATTGAAGAAGCTTATGACAACCATCCAGAATTTGAAAAAGCGAAAATTATAGAGCGTTTGGTGGAACCTGATCGAATTTTTACGTTTAAAGTAGCTTGGGTTGATGATCGTGGTGAAATTCAGGTCAATTTGGGTTACCGCATCCAGTTCAACAATGCCATCGGACCTTACAAAGGTGGTTTGCGCTTTCACTCATCTGTAAATCTGTCAATTTTAAAATTTTTAGGCTTTGAACAAATATTCAAAAATGCACTTACGACTTTACCAATGGGTGGCGCAAAAGGAGGTTCAGACTTTAATCCACGTGGAAAATCGGATGCTGAAGTAATGCGATTTTGTCAGGCATTTATGATGGAGCTTTGGCGTTATATTGGCCCGGAAACTGATGTTCCTGCAGGCGATATAGGTGTTGGTGGACGTGAAATTGGCTATCTGTATGGCATGTATCGTAAATTAGCTCACGAAAATACAGGTGTATTAACCGGGAAGAATCTAGAATTCGGAGGTTCACTCATTCGCCCCGAAGCAACCGGTTTTGGTGGCTTGTATTTTGTAAATCAAATGCTTGAAACAGCAGGTTTGACTATTAAAAATAAAACTATTGCACTTTCCGGGTTTGGAAATGTTGCCTGGGGAGCAGCTCTTAAGGCTACCGAAATGGGTGCAAAAGTAGTAAGTATTTCAGGTCCTGACGGTTATATTTTTGACGAGAATGGAATTTCAGGAGAAAAAATAGATTATATGCTCGAATTAAGAGCAACCTGCAATGATATAGTTGCACCTTATGCCGAAAAGTTCGGTGCAAAATTTGTTCCCGATCGTCGTCCATGGGAATTGAAAGTAGATATTGCATTACCTTGTGCCACACAAAATGAACTAAATGAAAACGATGCGCGTCAGTTAATCGAAAATGGAGTAATTTGTGTTGGTGAAATTTCGAATATGGGCTGCACACCTGAAGCCATCGAATTACTATTATCGCACAAAATCATGTATGGACCGGGAAAAGCAGTAAATGCCGGTGGTGTAGCTACTTCAGGACTTGAAATGTCGCAAAATGCAATGCATCTTACCTGGACTTCCGAAGAAGTAGATTTACGATTGAAACAAATCATGAATGAAATTCACGCTCAATGTTATAAATACGGTCGCGAAACAGATGGATATATTAATTATATGAAAGGTGCAAACGTAGCCGGCTTTTTGAAAGTGGCTAAGGCAATGCTTTCTCAGGGAGTTTTGTAAAATATTCAGTATTCAAAATCAGGAGAAGGAGAAAATTTAACTTTTTAAAAAAGTGGGGTTTTCTCTTTTTTTTTGTTTCAATACTAAATTCAAAGTTTTCAAACAATTTATTAAATTCTTTCCATTATTACAGTTGATTTGTATATTTTTGCAACTTAAAATCAACCCAATGAGAAAAACTCTTTTTATCCTTTCATTATTTTTTTGCATTAGTTTATCCGCACAAAAATATAGAACTCAAATATTTAATTCTGATATCAAAACACTTCAAATTGGTTTGATGGGTGCACAATTAAGTTTACCTATTATTGAACTTAATAGTTCTGATATACTGAAAATTAGTTTCGATGAAATGTCACACAATGCTCACTCCTATTCGTACAAAGTAGTTCATTGTAATGCCGACTGGACGTTATCGGAATTGAATTCTGTCGAATATCTGAGCGGATTTACCGCTTTAAACATTACTGATTTTGCACAATCAATTAACACTACTTTTCAATATACAAATTATTCGTTTCAGCTTCCAAACAGTGAAATGAATTTTAAAATTTCAGGTAATTATGTAGTTTTATTATTTGAAGATAATCTCGTTGATAAACCCGTTGCACAAGCTTGTTTTTCAGTTGTTGAACCACGTATCAGCATTTCAGCCACCGTTCGAGGAAACACAGATACCGAGCTAAGCGGAAGATTACAACAACTTGATTTTGAAGCGGCATTGAATGGTTATACTGTAAAGGATGTTTCGTCAGAAATCAAAGTCGTAGTTCGTCAAAACAACCGCATTGATAATGAAATTACTGATATTCAACCGACTTATTTTTCAAATTCTACTTTAAAATACATCAACAACAAAGCACTAATTTTTGAAGGTGGAAATGAATATCACCGATTCGATTTTTCATCGGTTTATGCTGCAGGCGAAGGAATAGCTGAAATTCGATATTCAACACCACATTATGAAGTAATGCTGAATAATGATAAAATTCAAACTTCGAAAATCTATTCTTCGGATAGAGATGTGAACGGAAAATTCATTATCAATTTGCAAAATGCTCAGGTTGATGACAATATTAGTGCTGACTATATGTTAATTCACTTTAATTTACCTGTTAAACAGCCTTTTTTTGATGGGCAATTATTCATCGGCGGAGAATTTAATTACAATCTACTCAACGATGCTGTGCGCCTGAAATACGATGGAAAATCAGAAAGTTATGTTCAGACGATTTTATTAAAACAAGGTGGATACAATTATCAATACTGGTTTTTACCAAAAGGCGAACGAAAAGCCAGTTGTGAGCGGGTTGATGGAAGTTTTTGGCAAACCGAAAACGAATACAGCATTTACATTTATCATCGCCCGTGGGGTGAACGATATGACAGATTGGTTGGCGTAAAAGTGATTCAATAATAAATACATAAACTGAAAAGCTTATTGAAAGATAATTCGGGAAATTCGTAGTCATTCGTAAAATTCATAGTTAGATGAAAGTATACAAATTTGGAGGTGCTTCGGTGCGCTCGGCAGAAGGAATTCGAAACATTGCTCGCATTGTTTCGGGTGTAAATGAAAATTTATTTATCGTGGTTTCGGCAATGGGAAAAACTACCAATGCGCTTGAAATTGTGCTGGATTCGTTTATGAAGGCGAATCATGAAGCCTCACTTCAAAAATTAGAAGAAGTAGAACTCTATCATCACGAAATTATCAATGAAATTTTCGAAAATACAATAACAGGTAAAAATACAATTGAACCACTTTTCGATGAATTAAAAAAACAAATCTCGGAAGGCGTGGGTGATGATTATGATCGTTGGTACGATCGGTTAGTTTGTTATGGTGAACTGATTTCTACAAAAATAGTGTCTGCATTTTTATCCGAATCGGGCATTGATAATGCTTGGCTCGATATGCGAACTTTGCTGGTGACCGACAGTAATTATCGCGAAGCCAATGTAAGAATGGATGAATCTCAAAACAGACTTCAAAAAGCAGTTGATTTTAAAAAACATACAGTTTTTATCGGACAAGGATTTATAGGAGCAAATATTAAAGGCGATTCCACAACTCTGGGTCGTGAAGGCTCGGATTACTCGGCCGCAGTGGTTGGAAATTTATTAAATGCAGAAAGTGTAACTATCTGGAAAGATGTTCCGGGAATTCTGAATGCCGATCCACGTTTATTCGAAAATACGATTCATATTCCGGAATTAACGTATTTAGATGCAGTAGAATTAGCTTATAGTGGCGCCCAAATTATTCACCCAAAAACTATTAAACCCCTTGAGAATAAAAATATTCCACTTTTTGTTCGACCATTTAACAGTCCTACCGAAGCCGGTTCGGTTATCAAATCCATAACTGAAAAACCGATTGACGTCCCAGTATTAATTTTACGAAAAAATCAGGTTCTAATCACCATTCGTCCCCGCGATTTCTCGTTTGTTTTGGAAGAAAGTCTTTCAAAAGCATTTGTAATTATGCATAAACATCGGCTGAAAATAGCACTGATCCAAAGTTCGGCAGTCAGCATTTCGGTTTGTGTTGATAATTCACGTTATCTTTCGGAAGCATTGGACGAACTTGGTAATGAGTTTAAAGTAAGTTATAATGATGGGCTTGAGTTGCTTACCATTCGTGGTATAAATGACGAAATTGTTGAGAAAACAACTTCAGGAAGAAGCATTCTTCTGACTCAGCGTACTCGCCGAAGCGGCAGATATTTAATGAAAGAAATTTCGTAAAAAAACTCCTGTTAGATAGAAAATAGCTGCTTCCAAAAATTGAAAGCAGCTATTTTAGTCAATTACAGTACAATATATTTTATTCTACAATTTTCTTCATGGCAGTCATGGCTGCACGCAATTCAGCACCACAGATTTCAATAGAGTGATTGCGGATAGCAGCGTTTACTTTTACCAGTTCGAAGTTGTCAACGTGTCCGGTTTTACCTGCATTAAAGTTTTTACCGATTACGTTGGTGTCAATTTTCTTCATAAAGTCAGCCAACAATGGTTTGCAGGCATGATCGAACAAATAGCAACCGTATTCAGCGGTATCGGAAATCACGCGATTCATTTCGAACAATTTCTTACGCGCAATAGTATTCGCAATAAGCGGAGTTTCGTGCAACGATTCGTAATAAGCCGATTCGTTTTTGATACCCGAGCAAGTCATGGTTTCGTAAGCCAGCTCAACACCTGATTTCACGAAAGCAACCATTAATACAGCGTTGTCGAAATATTCCTGTTCAGAAATTTCAAAGTCTCCTGCTGGAGTTTTCTCGAAAGCGGTTTCGCCGGTAGCAGCACGCCATGCCAACAGGTTTTTGTCGCCGGCAGCCCAGTCTTCCATCATGGTTTTTGAGAATTCAGCCGACAAAATATCGTCCATGTGTTTGATAAACAGCGGACGCATAATGTCTTTCAGTTCTTCCGACAGTTTGAAAGCTTCAATTTTAGCCGGATTCGACAAACGATCCATCATATTAGTAATACCACCAATTTTCAGTGCTTCGGTAATTGTTTCCCAACCGTACTGAACAAGTTTGGAAGCATAACCTGCATCAATTCCTTTTTCAATCATTTTGTTGAACGAGAGAATTGAACCGGTTTGCAACAAACCGCAAAGAATAGTTTGCTCGCCCATTAAATCAGATTTCACTTCGGCAACGAAC
>Ga0214228_1000445_pt1 | contig 11711 bp, 10 predicted proteins | sample TroBogypolimnion_21_FD_153066 | JGI IMG/M metagenome (GOLD analysis project Ga0214228, IMG submission 153066) | Freshwater microbial communities from Trout Bog Lake, WI - 05NOV2007 hypolimnion | ecosystem: Environmental > Aquatic > Freshwater > Lake > Hypolimnion/Profundal zone | place: Trout... | reverse complement strand
AGGGTTTTTGTAGTATTTCTTGCACATTATACCATATATACAGATATTTACATCAATAATATCAAACTATTAACTGTTTTTGAGGTTAATCTAGATATTCGGTAAATCAGTTCATCTGTGTTACATGGTTTCAGGAGAAAATCATCGGCTCCCAGACGTAACGCATCAATAGCAGATTCCATTGCCCCATAGCCGGTCAGAATAATGACCATTGTCTGCGATCCCTTCTTTTTGGCCGCCTTAAGGACCTGGAAGCCATCGACTTTCGGCATCAGCAAGTCGGTCATCACAAGGTCAAAGATTCTGGAATTGATGCCTGCGAGAGCATCCTCACCGCTCGCCGATGTGGTCACTTCGAAGCCCGCGCTTGTCAGTTCTCTTGAGAGGCTATTGAGAATGGTCCTTTCATCGTCCACAATCAATAATGATTTCTTTTTCATGGATGGCACTTCTATTATGCTGAAGGTACCCTGATGACGACTTGCTGTTTGCGGGATGATTCACGCTCTCGCATCACATCCTTACCGCCATTGATTGGACACCTCAGTAATTCACCCTTAAAAAGGTGGAAACCACCTTGACCATCCTCCGGTCCGCAACACGCTTATATTCTCATTGAGCTGGGATTTATCGGTTTTTCAGGATTATCTTACTATGAGCTAATACCAGGAAAAGAACAATGGAGGAATATTAGGGAGGTAATGGATATGTTTTCTATCCCTAATCGCCAGCTACAGCTCTGCTAACATGCTTTCATGGCAGCACGTACACTTATGACGATATTTTAGAGAAGTGTCTAATTTCAGTCAGGCGCATAAGAGCTGTTCATATAAGAGGACAACGATTTTTTGATTACAAATAGGGAAGAAAACCTTAAGAATTGATTGAAAGAATAGTCTGGAGATTAGTCTTTTGGTTGGTCAAGTCCAGTTTTTTTCTGATATTTTTCCGATGAATACTGATCGTTCCCGGCGAGAGGTGCATGATGTCGGCGATTTCCTTCGTCCTTTTCCCCCGTTTAACAAGGTTGGCGACCTGTATTTCCGCAGGGGTAAGCCGAACCAGCTTAGTAGAAAAATTATTGGCAAAAGGAGAGGTCAGTTCGGCGATATTGTCCCGAAGAATATCGACCAACCGTTCCTGTTGGTCGGTCAATCTGGATTCCTTCAGCCGATCAAGAAAAGGTTCGACCAGCATGGTGGCATTGGCAAGGACCTGGTCAGCAAGAACCCTCCAGTCTTCTTCCCGCTTTTTCAGCAACACTTTCAGGGCAATGTTGGATTCGTAGAGTTCGGCAGTACGTTCCTGCACCCGTTGTTCCAACTCTATGTGTGCACGAATGAGCTCAGACTCCGCTTCTTTCAGCCGGGTAATATTGGTAAGGGTACCGATTATCCGGAGCGCCCTTCCTTGCTCATCCTTTGCTACCGTCTGTCCCCTGGACAAGATCCACTGCCAACCTCCGTTTTTGTCACGTATCCGGTACTCAGCCTCATAGCGAGGAGATTTCCCCTGTGTATGTTTGTCACGTAAAGCCAGGACCCTTTCCCTATCATCAGGATGCAGAAGGTCTTCAAAAGAATATTCCTCACCTGATTTTTCATACCCTAAGGTTTGGTACCAGTTTTCACCGTAATAGGTTTTGCCAGTGAGTAAATCACGATCCCACACTCCGTTCGAGGATGCATCCAACGCCAGGCGGAAACGATTATCGCTTTCGACTAACTGCTCCTCGATGAGACGCCTTCGATCTATCTCCTCATTTAACTGGAGTTTCTGCTCCATCAACAATTGCAGCAGGCTTCGCTTCTCAAGACAGCGCCGAATCCTGAAGACCAGTTCATCAACCTCACACGGTTTGAGGGTGAAATCATCTGCCCCCAGACGCAAGGCATCAATAACTAATCGCATATCGCCATAACCGGTAAGAATGATGACATTGGTCAGGGGCGCCCGGTCTTTGGCGGCCTTAAGCACCCCAAACCCATCAATCCCTGGCATCATCAGGTCGGTAATGACCAGATCATATTGCGCGTCATGCAGGGCGCTGATCGCCTCTCTGCCGCTCGACACAGTTGTGACTGCAAAATGCTCCTCTGACAACTCCTTGGCTAAAGAGTTCCGAATAATTTCTTCGTCATCGACAAGGAGAATGGACGCTTCCGCCATATCTTTTTTTTTCATCAAGTAGTTGTCCTCTCGTGATGCATCTAAGCCGGTGTTCATAGAGCATGTACCCTTTTAAAACATGCTTTATGAGCAGGATTATTCTCCTTTGACAGGTAGCAGGACGGTGAAAGTCGAGCCTTCACCTGGCCGGCTCGTTACGCGTATTTCTCCATGATGATTTTGGACGATGCCATGGCAGACGGACAAGCCCAGACCGGTTCCTTTGATTTCGGGCTTCGTCGTATAAAATGGCTGGAAGATACGGTCTAAGTTTCCAGACTCAATGCCTATGCCGGTATCCTTAATCGCAACCGCTATTTTCTGTTCTTCCTGCCAGGTGGTTATCGTAATCACTCCGCCGCGTTGAAGGCAGGCGTCTGCTGCATTCGTCAGCAGATTAAGAAAGACCTGTTTGATCTGGTCCGGAACCGCCAGGATCTGCGGCAAATATTCAGCATAGTTCACTACAACGGAAATCCGCTTGCTCCTTAAATCGCTCTTACACAGCAAGAGTAGGGAGTTTAAGGATTTACTCACATCCATCATGACTTTCTTTCCGGATGTCGGCCGGTTAAATTCCTGAAGACTTCGAATCAAATCTTTAATCCGGACACTTTCGCTAATAGCCGCATTCAATAATTCCCTGTCTTCTTCTTCAAGTATAGCCCTTTTTTGTAAGCCACTAAGGATAGACATAATCCCCTGTAATGGGTTGTTGAATTCATGCGCAATAGAGGCGGACAATTTACCGATTGCCGACAGCTTTTCAGCATGCAGATATTGGGATTGTGTTTCCTGCAATTCGAGAGTTCGCTGCTCTACTCTGTTTTCCAGTTCATTATTGAGGGTCTGAAGGGCCTCTTTAGACTGTTGGCTCTCAACCTGAAGCCGTATTGCCATTATGCCATAAGCAAGATTGTCAGCTAATTCGGTCAAAAGCATCACCTCGTCTTCCGTAAAGGGATCCGGTTGACTGCTGTAAATGTTGATAGCGCCAAAACAACGGTTCTGTATTATCAAGGGGAAGACGATGGAGGAGGCATACCCTCGTTTGAGAGCTTCCTCCCGCCACGGCGCAAATTTGGGATCAGTCAGCATATTTCGGCAAATGCTCATCTTGCCGGTTCGAATAGCCATACCGGTGGAACCTCGACCATGCTCGCAATCCGCCCAAGTGATATGCAGTTTATCGATATACCCGTTATCAAAACCGGCCCTGGCCATGGGGCGAACCGACCGATCGGCATTATTCTCAGCGTAGCCGATCCAGACCATCTTGTGCCCGCAATCCTCTACAACGATATTACAAACCTCCTGAAGATACTCCGCCTCCTCGGTGGCGTGCATCATGGCTTCGCTGCTGTGAGTGAGAGCCCTCAGTGTCCGGTTGAGTTTCTTGAGATGTTCCTCCTTTCGCTTTTGCTCGGTGATATCTTCAGTAAATATTATGATTCCGCCGACATTTTCCGTTTTAGTGTACCAAGGCCGAATTTCCCAGCGAACCCACTGCTCTGAACCGTCAACCCGAATGAAGCGATCGGCATCAGCTTGCAACACTTCACCCGCGAGTCCGCGCTGATGGTATTCTTTCCATAATTCGGGGATCTCTGGAAAGACATCGTAGTGCGATAGTCCGAGCAGATCGCGGTCTCTCAAGCCATAATCCGTTGACCAGCGGTTACTTGCTCTCAAGTAACGCATATCACAGTCGAACATCGCAAGCGCAACCGGGGCATGTTCAATGAACAAACGTAAACGCCTCTCGCTTTGAAAAAGAGCCTGTTCAGCTTGCCTGCGCTCTGTGATGTCATGGATGATAGAAAAGAAAAAGTTCTTTTCCCTGCTCTCAATCTTGCTGGTGAATACCTCTACATTGCGGATCGTGCCACCCGCCGTTCGATGACGACTTTCAAAACTGACGCTCCCTATCGTTTCAGCCTTCAAAATAAAGGTGTTAATTTCTTTAGGCGATAGGGAGCAAATATCCTGTATGCGCATCTGTCTGAGCTGTTCAAGGGGCCACCCATAAAACTACACTGCGGCTGTATTGGCATCAATAATCTTCCGTGTCACTGGCTCCTGTATCAGCATGACCGCGGAGCTCTGTTTAAACAGTTTACGGAATCGGTTTTCAGACTCTCTCAATTCGCTGCGCCGCAAGGATTCTTCCGCCTGTTTAAAATCGGTAATATCAGATATCACGACCCGAACCCCAGGGACTTCAGCAGTTTCGGGAAAATCCGTCATATTTACTCGTGCCCAGAATGCCGATTCATCCTGCCTAACCATCCGCAGTTCAAACGCTTGTGGGTTGCTCGTATTAATAAGTTGTTTGCGGCGATGGTAGAAGATAGCCTGATCATCGTTAAAAATGAATTTTGAAAGGGGTTGCAGCATCAGCGATTTTCTATTCACGCCTAGTTGAGTTGCAACAGTGAGATTAGCCTCCAGAATCAATCCGTTTTCGCTCAGGGTACAATAACCCACCGGAGCCAAATCATAGAGATCAATATATCGGGCATGTGCGGCATCCAGTTTCTCCTGACTCAGGCGCAATTCCTCATTCTGCATTTCCAATTCAATCTGGTGAACTTGTAGTTCATGGATCAACTGCATTGAATCTTCAGATGTGAGTTTCTCTTGCTTCGGATCTTTTAGGAGCAAAAGACGTTCAATAGCCCTATTGCGCAGGATTTGCTCAGGGGGCAAGGTGGCGAGACTTATGGAGTCGGGTGTGTCTCCTTGGTCTTTCATGATGTTTTCCTCCTGATTAGTCAGACTCTTTATTAGCCTATCTATGTAGTCTGCCTATAACGGAAAGGACAATATAGATATCCCGACCATGCTTATTAATAGCCAGTGATCTGAAGAAAAAAACCAAAGATAACTTGGTTGTCAAGATAAATCCAAAAGCCCTTCCCTATTAGGACTGTATCAGAAATACGTAGCCATAACAAAAAATATATCCCTGTTCAGAGCATAAATTTTAACAGGAATTATTATTCATATATTCATGGAGAATATTTCTCATTGAGGGCAATGAGGACACTCTCCACATTGTATGGTTAACAAATTAAACCGATAATTATAAACGGATTTTCTCCACGTGCTGATAAGTAAAACTGTTAAAGTCAGCCCAGAATGCGATATATTTTTCTACAAGGTGAATATCATGGAAATCAAAGACTATTGCAGGAACGTTGATATAGAGCTCTCCCAATGGCAGGAAAAAATCAATGATGTGCTCAGTAATATTGACAATTTGCCTACGGGGAAAAAACAACGAATGCTTGAAGATGTAAACGGCTTGCATATCGTCATGACTGAGTTACGCGACAGAATTGAAAAACTCAGAACCGAATGTCCGATTTCATGGGAGCCGGAATGGGAGGATGTGTCTTTCCGTGATCCAGGATATAATTTCAACGACAAAGCCAGCGTTAATTTTGATTATGACTTTGGAGGATAAGTTGAGAACAAAAGTAATGAAGTATTTCATCCTTTTAATCCACAATATGAGGCGACAGGATGAAAAGGCAAAATGAGATGGTTGAATCTTTTCTAGGTGGCCATCTTAATTCTATTAAGAGGAGGCTATTCAATGTCATATAAATGTCAAAACTGCGGGGTGTTGTCAAAGGAATCCCTGAATCTGTGTAATCCAGCAACCGTACCCGAGAGCGAAAATTTATGTGCTGTTTCGCCAGACAAAGTTTGCAGCGGAAAGATGGATGAGATGAAATTCTCCTGTGATGCTTGCGGAAGCATTTCAGCGACTTTTGATAACCTGTGCATACCGATTGAAATTGGCTGAATTGATAAGTAAAAAAAGGACAGATGCTGCAATTGAGGTTATACCAAAATTGATTCTGTCCCTTTTTAGAAGAAAGGAATAGCCTTGGCAGTATAATCAAGTCGAAAGGCAAGGCCAGAGATGGTCCTGCCTTTTTAGCTTGAGGATAAAGACGGGACTTAGTGGCTCCCCTGAATTGGGGATAGTCGGATACTCCTGAGCGAGCATGATCTGTACGGTTTCGCCCCATGCATCGGGCGGACCGTATATCCAAAGCCCCGTGACTGACTCGTTCATGCAGGGCCACGATTATTGCAGTTTGGTCAGGTAAAGTCCACATCCGCAGCCCACAGCGGGATGGTGTCGTGCCCTTTTTATTTATCCCACACTTCAGGCTGGCCGTACCATGCAGGTCGACAAGGCTGTCGAAATCGAAAGGACGATCAATTTCCTTTCAGCTCCCAGGCGGTCATCTGGGTAATAGAGTGCTGAAACTTGCGCCCTGTTTCACGGATCACGAAGGGAATATCACGCGGCTCGCCCAGTATTTGGAAGTGTGGAGACAGTATCCTTATCAGACCATCCAGGGTGGTGACGTTTTCGCCGGCCTCTTTATATCCTCCCAGCCACTCCTCCTTTTTGGTGAACTCCTCCTGCCAGGTATAGGGAGAGGTGAGCACCAGAATTCCGTCCGGATTCATCCGCTCATGGATGCTCAGGAGAAACCGGCGTGGCGAGTAGAGACGGTCGATCAGGTTGGAGGCCAGAACCAAATCGTAGCCGCTGAATTTAACTGGAAGGTTACAGGAGTCCGCCTGAGAGAATTCAACTCGGCTGCGAACAGCGTCCAGGCCAAGGTCATCTAGGTTAACTTCATGAAAGGAGTGGATATCTCCTTCCTCTGGGAAGGCGTAACGCAGAAATCCTTCTTCCTGCATGCGGGTAGCCAGACGGAAAAAACGGGTGGAAAAATCAAGGCCGGTGACGCGCTCGAAGCCACCTTTGGCAAGCTCGAAGGAGGCCCGGCCGACCGAGCAGCCAATATCCAGGGCCTGTCCCAGCCTTCGTCCCTTCATTATTTCCAGGCAGATTGCGGCACAGGTAGCCGGATAGTTAGCTATATCGAAATGCTCAACTCCGTAATGCGCCTCGCAATACTGGGCGGCCAGCGTGTCGGTCTCATACTGGTCCTGATGCATGACAACCGGTGCGCTGCTCTCGACGTAGCGGAATCCGGCATGCTGAAAGAAATGCCGCCGGAAGGCATATCGCGCCGCATGGGTTGCCTCATTGCCGGTCGATATCCACGAGCCGCCTTTGATCAGATTGTGGCGGGTGTCGAAGGTCGGGGTGGAAAAATCGTCATACCAAGGGTGGATTTTGAAACCACGAAACGGATAGATCGGAGTTTCTGTCCACTGCCAAACATTACCGATGACGTCATAGAAGTTCCCGCAGCGGAATCGATCCACAGGACAGGATGAGCACCACCATTCCAGGTTGATGTTCCCCGGAGCCCTGTCCCACCAGGGCTGGTCAGGGATATCTGCGATATCGTGCAACCGGGTCCACTCGTCCTCGCTTGGCAGGCGAATCGGCAGGCCTGTCTGCTCAGCCTTCCAGTTACAGAAGGCCTTGGCTTCCAGTTGGTTGACCTCGGCAGGCCAGTTCCAGGGCAGGTCGATGATCTCAACCATCGTTCTGAGGCCCCAGCCGCCTCCGGATTGATATCCTTTCACCCAGAAGAGAGGATAGTCAGCCTGCTTAAAGGTTCGCCAGTTCCAGCCCTCCTCAGTCCAGAAGCGTTGATCACGGTAGCCACCCGCTTCGACAAAGGCCAGGAACTCGCGGTTGGAGACCAGATACTGCCCGGCCTTGAAACCGGCTATTTCAACCTGATGGACACCGTATTCATTGTCCCAGCCGTACAGTGGATGACCGTCCGATTTGCCCATTATAACCTTTCCACCGGGAACGGCAATAAGCTGATTTTGCGGCGGTTCTCCTGCCTCACGACATATTTCCCAGAAGGGGTGCCTCACCACCCGGTTAATGGGTAACTGGCGGATTAGCACCGATGAGGTTTCCAGATGTATACGCTCATGCTCAATCCCCATCATGATAGCCCAGAACGGGCTGGCCCAGTCAATGGGCAGACTTAAGGGCATTCGGCGTATCAGGGCATCGATCAATTCGCGGGCCTTGTCACGATATTCCTTTACAGCCTGGCGGCTCGGCCAGTCGTAATGTGTTGCATCGAGATCGTCCCATGACATTTCATCCACACCGACTGCAAACATGGATTCGAAAGCGGGGTTGATACGGGTATCGATCAACCGGGCGATGGTCAATTTGTTGATAAAGAAGGTGGCAGTATGGCCATAATAAAAGATCAGCGGATGACGAAGACGGTCGGCGCGCAGGGTAAAGGTCTCGTCGTCTTTTAATGTTTCGTAAAGGCGTTCGTCTAAATCGAAGGTATTATGGAAATATTTCAGGATTTCGGAACGCTTCTGTTCAGGATGGCCGTTGTTCAGGATGGTTGTACGGGTTTTACGGATATCCACAGGGAGTCACCTCTTTAAAATGGAGGACAAGCCTTTCACTGCAAGAGCATGCAAAACCGGAGAGACACTTATTGAGCCTTATTAATTTGTCACCATTTTCCCGAAAGAAGAGGTGGACACATTCCTCTTCCATTCAATCAAGTTGTAACGTGAAAGTACTGCGATAATCGCTTTTCGTCGAGTGTTTTCCACCTCCTTTCGTGATCCAGTCTGAGCCAAGATTTTTGCTTGTAGGGTATCGTTTTCAATGCAAATGAAACCTTGGTCAATAAGCGATTTTCGTTGTTGATCGAAGTCCTTTCTGGCCGTTTGACCATCCAGCACAGGCCTGGGCCGCTTATCGTTGAGGTCCAGCAGACTGATTTCAATTCGCTCAGACAAAGAAAAGATGAATCCTTAGTTTCGAATAGTTTTTTTGTAGCTTTTATGTCCCTTACGGATCACTCCTTGTTACCCGTTAAAAGGCGGGCAACCATTGCCGCCTGTGCAATCAGCTCCATCGTCTTGTGCAAGATCTGCCGACTCACCTCGAAGGTCCGATAGATCTCCACCAGAGGCCGTTCCCATTTTCGTGCCATCACCACTATTCGATACCGTTCCGGCCCGCGCCGACATGTCTTTCCATTTCATTGGCTAATCTACAACGGTTTTACCAATCAAGGAGGGCTTTCTGCAAGGTATCCTTTTCGAGTTTTGGCGTTACATAATGATTTTGTCATTTTGACATATTCCTTTATTTTGAATAATATTAAAAAGTTTTAGCGGAATGCAAAGAGCAGCAGATATTCCGTCTTTGCATTCCAGGGGAAAACCTGTGCTAGGCGGGTTTGTTAAACATTTCAGCTGAGATTATGAAAAAAATTCGTTTATTCCTTGAGTATATATCCTTGATCGGATTGGGCCGGATCATCAGAGTCCTGCCTCGACGTATCGCTCTCGCTATCGGCAGGAGGATCGGCGATTTCGTTTTTTTCTGTGTTCCTATCCGCAAAAAGATCGCCATGGAGCATCTTCAGCTTGCTTTTCCCGACCTTCCTCGCCGCCGGATAACGGAAATCGCCAGAAAGGCCTATCAGAATCTGGCGTTGAACGCGGTTGAGCATCTCTGTCTCTCCAATATGACTGGCGTAGATCTTCAACGTGTTGTCAAGATTGAAGGTGAAGAGGTTCTGCAAAAGGCCTTGGCACGAGGAAAAGGAGTCATCTTCGTTGGCGGTCATTTCGGCAATTGGGAATATATGGGCGGCGTGGTAAGTTCCATGGGATATAAGCTCGCCTATGTCGTTTCGGAAATCGGCAATCATTATATTGACAGAATGGTCAATGAACACAGGCGGAAGATGGGCGTCGCGATAATCAACAAGGGTGCATCTACGCGGGGAATTATCAAATCCCTGCGCAATAATTGCGGTATTGCCATGTTGATGGATCAGGATGCCGGAAAAAGCGGGATCTTTGTGAATTTTTTCGGCCGACCGTGCTCGACGCCTCCCGGCCCAGCGCTTTTCGCCCTAAAAACGGGAGCGGCCATACTCTTTGTGTCTCCCACCCGGCAGCATGACGGCACCATCAGCGCTTCATTTACTGATATTGATGTCAATTATGATAAAGGGGTGACGGACGAAAACATCTTCGACATCACCCAGCGATGCACGGCGATGCTGGAGTCCCAGATCCGAATACACCCGGACCATTGGCTCTGGATGCATAGGCGCTGGAAGACAAAAGCAGAACAACCTTGATTTGGATTTGTCCCATTTGACCTCAGAGCATTCGACAGAATGAATTATTTTGTCTGATTACGTTGAATAACATGCCGTTTTTTTGATAATAATAGTTAAATATGTTGACTTTGTTTAACCTGTTTACTCTGGCAAAGAGGGCAGATTCCGGTCCAGATTTCCGCTTTGTGGCTACACTCAGCGAATCTCGGTGCCTCCCTCATCCCCTTGAACCTTCGAAAAGACGCGCCGCCACAATCGAAAGGCCCATCGTGATTGAGAAAAGCGTGTGGATCGTAGCCTGAGCGACCATCATCGGTGGCGTAACAGTAGGTGGAACTCGGTCGTGGCTGCTGGTTCAGTCGTCACTTAGGATGTCCCTCCGAATATGCTTGTCAGAGGAATCCAGCGAGAGTTATTCGTTCGATTGGCGACTGAGGAAATAGGGGGGCCACCCCACGCTGGGCATACAGCGGAGTGCAAAAGCGTGTGCCCGATGACAGCGTATGGAGTTGTAATTGAAGATATGAAGGTCTCTTAGAAGGACTACAGCCTAATTAAGGGATATAAAAGATATCCATTTAATACCTCATCTTCCTCCATTGTTCTTTCCCTTGCAATTGCTCACAATAATACAATCCTAAAAACAAGATACCTCCTGGCACAAAGAGATCTCAGGATGGTTTCTGGTCGTTACAAGGTTGCTTCCAGCGTTTTAATGGTTGAATGGCAAGGATACTCATAATAGCGGCAAGAATACTACGCATAAATACGCTTCGACTCGTTTTTCAAAAGAAAGCATTCTGATAGGTCTGAACTTTTTGAAAGATGTTGGCCTCTTACGTCAAGGAAATATTTTTTAAATAGCCTTCTATTCGAATGCTTGATTGATAGCCAATAAAAACGATTATAGGTGCATGATGAAAAAGGAATATGATTTCACAGTATCATTTACGTATTATGAAGGTCCAGTGCTCAAGAAAGCATTTGTCGAATTGAAAGCAAAAAATGCAACTGAATCTTTAGAAAAAGCAAAAATTAGATATTCTGTTCATGTAGAAGGGAAAAACTATCAAACAATCGAGTGTGCTTCAATAATAAAGAAATAACAAACCTTCAAAACCATATTGTTCAAGAATATCTAGATGGGCTTTTTAAAAACTTACGCGTCTCCTATTGAAACTCAGCAGTGTTTTTCAGAGCCGGATCTGTCCGCTTAAACCGAGCCAAATCAAAATCATGATGCTTGTTGAATCTCTACTGAAAGACTGTAGCGTCCAACAATCTTTGTTACATATGCTGTTCTGATATCATTGATATGTTCCTCCTTCCGAAGCCAGCAAAATCCCAACAAAAAGGAGGTGCCATTTTATGTGCGAGCCAGACCTATGAGGGGACAAGCTTTTCCATCTATTTTTCTCTGAAAAAATGGAACTCCATAAGCTAAAAATGACAATGAAT
>Ga0214228_1000444_pt1 | contig 11730 bp, 8 predicted proteins | sample TroBogypolimnion_21_FD_153066 | JGI IMG/M metagenome (GOLD analysis project Ga0214228, IMG submission 153066) | Freshwater microbial communities from Trout Bog Lake, WI - 05NOV2007 hypolimnion | ecosystem: Environmental > Aquatic > Freshwater > Lake > Hypolimnion/Profundal zone | place: Trout... | reverse complement strand
TTTCAATACCGTCCTTTCCACAGCATTCTTAACCATTCTCCCAATTTACTTTCAGCCTGATTTTCCTGAACTTTCCAGATTCTTTCTTTAGTCAATTCGTCGGGCAAAAATTGTTGTTGTACGAAGTGGTTTGGAAAATCGTGTGAATATTGGTAGTTCTTTCCGTAATTCAATTCCTTCATTAATTTTGTTGGTGAATTTCTCAAATGAAGAGGAACAGGGAGGTTTCCTGTTCGTTCGACTAAAGCCAATGCGTCATCAATGGCTAAATATGCCGAATTACTTTTGGGGGATGCAGCTAAATAAACCGTCGTTTGTGACAAGATTATGCGTCCTTCGGGCCAACCGATTTTCTGTAACGCATCAAAACAAGCATTTGCCAACAACAGGGCATTCGGATTGGCAAGACCAATATCCTCAGCTGCCGAAATCAGCAATCGACGTGCAATAAATTTCGGATCTTCACCACCTGCCACCATGCGTGCTAACCAATAAACAGCCGCATCGGGGTCGCTACCACGAATAGATTTGATAAATGCCGAAATAATATCGTAATGCATTTCGCCGTCCTTGTCGTATGCCATGGGGTTTTGCTGCAGACGCTCGGTGACTATTTCGTTGGTGAAATGCACCGTGCCTTCGGGTTCGGCGGCAACAACCAATTCGAGAATATTCAGCAATTTACGCGCATCACCGCCCGAAAAGCGTAACAATGCATCGGTTTCGTCCAACAAAATTTCACGATGTTTCAATTCGGCATCCGTGGTCAATGCACGATGAGCGAGTTCCAGCAAATCTTCATTTTCGAGCGGTTTGAGCACGTACACCTGACAGCGCGACAGGAGGGGCGTGATAACTTCGAATGATGGATTTTCGGTGGTAGCTCCAATGAGCGTGACCGTTCCATTTTCGACCGCAGCCAACAATGAATCCTGCTGCGATTTGCTGAATCGATGAATTTCGTCGATAAACAAAATGGGATTGCCACTTTGGTTGAAAAACCGGTTGGCTTTGGCTTTTTCAATTACTTCGCGTACATCTTTCACACCGGAGCTTACAGCACTGAGTGTGTAAAACGGACGGTCGAGTTTGTTGGCAATGATTTTAGCCAGCGTGGTTTTTCCCACCCCCGGAGGTCCCCAGAGAATAAACGAGGCTACCCTCCCCGACTCTATCATTTGGCGCAGGATGGCTTTTTCGCCTACTAAATGTTTTTGTCCGATGTAATCATCGAGTGTTTGAGGGCGGAGGCGTTCGGCTAATGGTGGCATGGAAGTTTTATTTTTTTTTGAATGACAAATGTAATGAAAATGTGTTGTTCAAAAAAATAAAACCAATGTATAGTATGTTACTAATCTGTTAACCCTTTTCCGCTGAGGATTTGGGGAATGCATTTTTCAATTCGCGCCTCACGGGTTTTGGATTGTTTGGCTTGGGAGAAATAGAATAGGTAAGCGCGTTGCCGACCGGGAGTAAGGGCTTCAAATGCGGTTTTCAGGAGAGGTATTTCATCCATTTTGTGTTGAAATTCGTGTGGAATGCTGTATTCGGTGGTCTTTTTCAGTTCCACTTTTAAGCCTGCTTTTTCGGCTTCGATGGCTTCGTGAATGTAGGCTTTCAGTATGGGTTCAAGTTTAGCGATTTCGCTAACGTTCGTAAAGCGAATCTGCCTTGCAGCCTGTACATTCTGTGTTTGGCGAATGAGAATGCCGTGTGTATCGTGTAATAATGCACCTTTGAAGAATAAATACGCGCAATACTCTTTGAATACATGAATTAAAACTACGTTGCTGCCCTGAAGGGTGTAACACGGACATCCCCATTTTAATTCTTCGTTTAAATCGAAATGAAGAGCTATCTTTCGCATTAGCTCAATTTCTTCCTGCCACTTATCGGCTTTGTGAAAGTAAAAATCAACTTTGGGGTTCATTGAAACGGGTGTATTGGTGAAGTTTCCATTCGGGAGGGGTGGTGACTTAAAGTCACCACCTGAGTGATTAAAAATTATTCTTTCATCCCACTTTGGGTGGTGGAGGCAATACTTGTTTTTTGCGATGAATTTCCTGCGTGGTCATTGTGTTTTTCAAATCGTTGATAAAGCCGTTGAGTTGGTTAATGAAACTAATATAATTAGCTTCTCCATTTACTTCGGCAAGGGCGTTTACCCTTTTTACAATGGCATTGTAGCATGGATTGGTAATGGCACGGGCTTCGAGCGAAGTGATGAGGTGCGAGCCGTTATTTTCAGCATTTCGGGCTTCGTATAATGCGCCGAATTCTTCATTCACTGTTTGTAGGCGCGTAATCCAATCCACACCATCGTTCAGATTGGTGAGATGAGGCAGATTATCGGTACTCAGCAATTCGGTGGTCATGCTACGAATAGCTACTGTTTCTTCGGCATTTGTTTTACGGCGGAAGTTTCCGTATTTTTCTACTATGTGCTTTAGTATTTCGGCGGCATTTCGTTTAGCCGAATCGAAATGATGGAGACCATTTTCAACTAAATGCGAAAATCCGGTAATCAAATCTTCACGTTCTTTGTCTTTTTCATCCATTTTAGCGGTTGTAAGGCTTCCGAGTTCAATTTCGATTGCTGCATTTTCTAACGCTAATGCATTTTTAAAAGGTGTGTACAATGTTTCAACTCCCAATTTGGCAATGGTTTCTGCCATTAATAAGTGATCCAGACTGGTCATTAAACTTAGATGTTGCTCTTTTCGACAGCGTGTGAGCGGTGCTGCAATAATCTCAATCATTCTTGTGATAATTTTTGTGGTTTATATTAGAAAATCAGGTTATAAAAGTTTTCTTTCTACTGACTATTTAGACTTATTTGTTTGATTAATAATACATGTTTCAAAAAAAAGCATGTTCGGAACATAAAGCATTTGTATGCCATACAAACAGGCTATGTTCGCAATGTGAAGTATTTGTATGCCATACAAACAGGCTATGTTCGGAACATGGAGCATTTGTATGCCATACAAACAGGCTATGTTCGGAACTTGAAGCATTTGTATGCCATACAAACAGGCTATGTTCGGAACATGGAGCATTTGTATGATCAACAGAAGCTCTATGTGGCAAACATGAACAATTTGTAAGCTTTAAACCCATTAAACTCGCTTGCAATGGGGGCAAAAATTAGCTTTAAGAATTATAATTTTAAAACTGATATGCAAAAATAGAAAAATAATTTGACAAACTTAACTGAATTCACAAAATATTTGACAATTATTTTTAATATCCATTCCATGCCTTGATTGATATTGGTGGGGCAATTAATGCAAGCAAAAAGTCCCGATCTTATGAAGGGGACTTCAGGAAAATTAAACTTTATAGTGAATTCGGCCCGGGTTATTACAGCTCCGGTTTGAGCACCACCCCTTTGTTTTTTCGACCATCTACTTTCATCACGATGGGTTTTTCGAAACGTACATGGCGGATAAATTCCGATTCGTACAGCGCCGGTTGAGCATTCAGGTAGGCAGTATCATACGAGCCATCGTGCTGAAATGGATTAATGGCAAAATATGCCACGCCGAATGATGTGAGGTTTTGAAAAAAATGCGTTCCCTGACTTGGGTCGATGCGATAGGTTGACAATCCCGATTCCACTATCAGCCGTGCATTGCTTATTTGCGACCATTTGACGGGAATACCCAACCACGGATCGGCAGAACCCCACCGACCGGGACCGACAAGCATATAATAACAGTTTTCATTTAGCATTCGTCTGTTCAGTTGGTCAATCTCCTGCATGATGAGTTGGGTTTTCGACGCATTAAACGCCTCGGGTTTTACGTATACCAAATCGTAAATATCGTTGGTAATGCCGTGTCCCAATGCCGAATGACAAGTGATGATAGCGTTTTCTTCGGCAATGGCACCAATATCTTCGTTAATCATCTCCTTGGTATCCACTATGGGTCGAATTTGAAGCAAATAAAAAGTATGTTGTTTTGCCGACGAATAATCCAGATTAACGGCAAATTCAATTTCTATCGGTCGACCCATCTCCGTTTGAGCTATATGTAGCACTTCTTTCAAAATGCCGGCAAGAGGAAAAACATTGTGCTGAAGAATATTGGCAAAAGTAATAAGTCTGCGCCCGCCTTCAAACAAACTGTCGTTTATAACCCTATCCTGAAGATTATACGTGGAAGCAATATAGCGCAAAGTACCATCCTTTTCGGCATCGGCAACTCCTATTTTCAACAAATTAAACCCATCGTCAACCTGCGGAATAAATTGAGTCTGACTCAAATCCAGCGCGTTGAAAAAAGTCTGTGTTTCACGAAGTGCAAAGTCGACACTGCTTGTTTGCAACACATTATTGGGATAGGCCGGCGAAAATCGAAGACTCACGCCACCGTCCATAATGTATTTACCAAGTCCAAGTGCAACGTTAGCAATGCCATCTTCAGGTTTTTCAGCTCCAATCGGATAATAATTCAACGAACGGGCAACACCCGAGAATGAAGGATAAAACCGCTTATCGTAGGCATTACCACATATCTCTTGCAGCACGATAGCCATTTTTTCTTCGTCAATAATATTTTTAGTAGCCGTCATATAAGCTTTACTGTTGCGATAAAATACAGAGGCATACACCGCTTTAATAGCCTCGGTAATCATCGATAACATATGAGTCCTACTTCCGGCATTGTAAGGCACCATGTAGGTAGAATAAATTCCGGCAAAAGGCTGATAGTGCGAATCCTCAAGCAAACTCGATGACCGCACGGCAATGGGCGAATGAATAGCTCCGATAAAAGTATGCAAATCGGCAATCAGATTTTGTGGAATGCGGGCTTTAAGAAAAGCCCTGAGAATCTCCTCATCGTCGATGTCGGAAAGCGCAATGCCGTACAACTCGTTTTTTTCCATAAATTCGGTAAAATTCTCCGTACACAACACCACCGTTTTCGGTATCGTGATTTGACAATTCTCAAATTTTTCGAAACTTTCATTTCGCTTAATCATGGCATCAATAAAAGCCAGCCCCCTGCCCTTTCCACCTAACGAACCTTCGCCAATGCGTGCAAAATTGGAATACTGGTCAAACCGGTCACGCTCAAAAACAGCTACCACTCCACGGTTTTTGACTTTTCGATACTGCACAATCGCATCAAAAATAACCTGTCTGACCTTAACCATACTGGCCGGGTCATGATTATCGACATTGATATTCTTCAGAAATTCAGCCAACGGAAACATGGCACGGGAATATAACCAACGGGAAATATTATTGCGGGAAACGTGGAAATAAAGCGAATCATCACTCACGCTAAAAATTGATTCCTGCAAGCCACGCAGGTTCTGAACGCGGGCTTCCTCCGCACCCGTTTCAGGATTCACAAAAATAAAATCGCCAAACCCAAAATTATTGCTAATCTTTTCGCGCAAATCCAATAAAAATGTTTTTGACATTTTATTCAAAAATGCAGCTTTCACAGCATCGGCAGGCTCATGATTAATTTCATTGGTCGATTCGACAATAAGCGGAATATGCTTATCGTGCAACCTTATTTCGCGGCACAGATTAATACCCGCCTGTTTATTTTTCTCACCTGCCTGCGGATAACTCACATCAGTAATCACTCCCAGCATGTTTTTTTGATATTTTTCGTAAAATGCCAGACCCTCCTCGTAATTTCGAGCCAGCAAAATTTTCGGACGCCCACGCATTCGCAACATCCGCTCATGCTCATTCAACGCCTCGGTCATAAACGATCGCGATTGCATAAAAACGTATTTGTACAAATGTGGAACAATGGACGAATACCAACGAATAGAATCCTCAACAAATAAAATGACCTGAACTCCCACCGATTTTACATCTTCCTCCACGTTCATTTTATCTTCAATAAGCTTGATAATAGCCAGCAGTAAATCTGAATTGCCCAACCAGCTGAATACATAATCAATCGCACTCAAATCCTCGTTGGCAATACGCAGCGAAACCGATTTGGAAAATGGAGTTAAAACCACGATAGGAATATCCGGAAACTGCTTTTTTACCGTTTTAGCCCATTCAAATGGATTGATGCTGTCGCCACTTGGCATCGAAATGATAAGTTCAAAAGTGCGTGTTTCAAGTAATTCGCGAGCTTCCTCCTCGCTCGACACCAACCTGAACCGAGGCGGATAACGAAGATTCAACGAAGTGTATTCATTAAAAATAAGCTCATCAATTCGTCCATCTTCCTCCAAAACAAATGCATCATACTTACTGGCAAACAACAAAATATTAAAAATCCGATGCGTCATCAAATTGGCAAAGGATGTATCTTTAAAATAAAGCGTTTTAATGTTGGGTGTATTCATAGCAACTATTATTTCTTTGACAACAAAATTAGTAAAATTCATTGAACTTCAAAGTTTTCAGCAAATTCTAATATTTTAGCAGTACACATTAAAACTTTCTTTGATAAATAATTGCTTTTGTAAAAATAAATGTAACTTTGCTGCACGTTAAAAAAATGGAATTATAAGAAAAAAATCAGATTACAATCTATGACTATCCGGTTCAGAATTGTTTTCATTCTTTTGCTTTCAGTTTCTTTTGTCCTTGCACAAAACGACTCCACTCACATTTCGCTCAACGGACAATTAACTTCATGGGGGATTATCAGGTTTGAAAACACTACAGCCTGGCAACTTGGAGCACGTTTTGTTCCAATCGTTCAGGGAAATATATGCTTGGCGCCACAATCCAATCTCGATTTTCAAGCTTCACTCAATCTGAATGGCTCGCTTAATCTCAGCGGCACCCGTTTCGATTCCGTAGCCGGTCAACTTAATCCTTATCGGATATGGGCACGTTACTCGGGCAAAAGTTGGGAAATCAGAGTCGGCTTACAACAAATAAATTTCGGTTCGGCAAAAATGTTTCGCCCACTTATGTGGTTCGATGGCATGGATGTACGCGACCCGCTACAACTCACTTCGGGAGTATATGGAGCATTAGGACGCTATTATTTCAAGAACAATGCAAATATCTGGTTGTGGACTCTGATTGGAAACAAAACACCCATTGGATTTGAAACTATTGGTTCGTCACAATGGAAACCCGAGCTTGGCGGTCGGCTTCAGATGCCTGCCGGAACAGGTCAATTAGCACTAAGCACCAATTTCAGACAAGTAGATGTGCATAACGTGATACCTTCAGTGCCAAACAGTACAATTTTAAACGAAAAACGAATCGGGCTGGACGGAAAATGGGATTTGGGCATCGGACTGTGGTTCGAATCGAGTATTTCCATGCTCGATGCAAATACATACAATTTACCCACAGTTCAGGATGTATGGAATATCGGTGTCGATTACACATTCGGCATAGGCAATGGTTTGGGAATGACTGTAGAATATTTTCGCTATCATACTGCAAATGAATTTTTGCTTACCGGCAAATCGCTTAATGTAGTAGGTAGCATGTTTATATATCCGGTTTCAATACTCGATAACCTGTCGGCAATGGTATTTTATATTCCGGAATCAAAGCTTTTTTACAATTATGTTAGTTGGGGTCGAACGTATGATAACTGGAGTATTTACGGTATTGCTTATTGGAATCCGCTGTCTCCACTTACAATTTCCCCTTCACAAGGCACAAATTTATTTGCCGGAAAAGGAATTGAACTGATGATTAATTATAACTTTTAAAGCCCTCTAAATTTCCGGTACTGGATTTATAGTTCGGCAAAACTTGAAGAAAGATATTTACAAAACAAATACTAACTTAAAATCCCCCTCTTTGGGAGGGGTTAGAGGAGGCTAAAAAAATGATTGTAGAAGTAAAAAAACTGCTGAAAAGATTTCCAATCGGAAACGGATTTTTCACGGCTTTAAATGGTATAAACATAGAATTTTCAGAAGGTGAATTTGCAGGATTGGTTGGTCCGAGTGGATCGGGAAAAACCACCTTGTTGAATATAATCGGTTCGCTGGATGTCCCGACCGAAGGTGAAGTGGTCGTGTTGGGAAAATCAGTCGGCAAACTGAATCCGAAAGAAGCGGCACAACTGCGCAAGTCCGAACTGGGATTTATTTTCCAAAATTACAACTTGTTGCCGGTTTACACGGTATTCGAAAATGTAGAATTCCCATTGTTATTATTAAATATGACAGCCAATGAGCGAAAAAAACGTGTTATGGAAACACTGGAATGGGTAGGGTTAACTAATAAAGTAAAATCACGTCCATCGCAACTTTCGGGTGGAGAGTGTCAGCGCGTCGCCATAGCTCGTGCCATGGTGAAACGTCCCAAGCTGGTACTTGCCGATGAGCCGACAGCGAATTTGGATTCAGCAAACTCGCATAACATTCTTCAAACCATGGAAAAACTAAATAAAGAATTGAAAACCTCGTTTATTTTTGCCACACACGACGAAAAGGTTATTGGTTATTTGAAAAGAATTATTCGATTAGACGATGGAAAAGTAGTAGAGGACACTAACCCCCTAACCCCCTAAAGAGGGAATAAGAAATATCGGCATTGATTATAACAAGATATTTAAATATTATGACTAAACAAAAGAAAATACCAGACAATGCTAACTTAAATTCCCCCTTTAGTGGGTTAGGGGGCATATTCCTTCTCAAAACTGCCTTTCGAAGCTTAATTGGCAACGGATTGAAAACCTGGCTCAATGTCTTTGTCCTTTCATTTACATTCGTGCTGATTATCTTTATGCAGGGTTTGCTCGAAGGATGGAATCGGCAGGCATTGAATGATACAATAAAATGGGAAATTGCAGGTGGGCAATACTGGAATATAAAATACGACCCTTACGATCCGTTTTCACTCGATTCAAGTGCATCCGTTCTTCCTTCCGGCTTCGCAAGTAAATATAAGTCACACCAGATTGAACCGGTTTTATTATCACCGGGAACTATTTATCCGGATGGACGTATGCAAAGCGTAATGCTCAAAGGAATTCGTTCCGACCAGCATTTAGTTGCACTTCCTACCAACTTACTAAAATCCAACAATGAAAATGATATTCCGGTCATTATCGGAAACCACATGGCTCGTCAGGCAAATCTGAAAGTAAATGATTTAGTAACTCTGCGCTGGCGCGATGTGAACGGAACTTTTGAAGCTGTCGATATTCGGGTAGCGGGTATTTTTTCCTCTCCTGTTCCTACCGTCGATCTCGGACAAATATGGTTATCATTGGAACAGCTGCAAAAAATGACGATGCGCCCCGATGCTTCTAACATCTTATTAAAGTCAGTTGATATTCCTGCACAAAAAGTGGCTGACTGGTCGTTCAAAGATCAAACCGAGCTCACTAAGCAAACCACAGCAATGATTAAAGCAAAAGCAAATGGCTACGATGTGATCTATACCATTTTCTTTTTGCTGGCATTGATTGCCATTTTCGATACACAAACACTCTCCATTTTCCGTAGGCAGCGCGAAATTGGGACACTGGTAGCGTTGGGAATGACTCAGAAAAAAGTAGTTGCACTTTTCACACTTGAAGGAACAATGAATGCCGTGTTGGCTATAATAGTTGGTAGCATTTGGGGAATGCCATTGTTTATCAGTTTTGCCAACTATGGAATTCACATCCCGATGGATGTAAGTAGTTTCGGCATTCCCATGGCCGATCGAATGTATCCGGTTTTTTCACCCCATCTGATTATCGGAACAATGTCGTTAATAATAGTAATAACCGCATTGGTTAGCTATTTACCGGCACGCAAAATTGCCCGAATGAATCCTACCGAAGCCATAAGGGGAAAAGCGCTTTAGTTGATTGGTTGGATGTAACAGTTAAAGGTTAATGAATAAATCGAAAATACGAATAATATGATAAAGTTTTTATTTAAAGGTTTGATGCGCGACAAATCACGTAGCCTTTTACCCGTAATCGTGGTTGCGTTGGGGGTAATGATGACCGTGCTGTTGCAATCACTTTTAGTCGGTTTTTTGGACGAAAGCATCGAATCGACAGCCAATTTTACAACCGGACATCTGAAAGTAATGACACGTGCATACAGTGAGAATAGCTCCCAGATACCAAACGATCTGGCTCTGATTGGTGTTGACACACTAAAAGTAAGTTTACAAAAACAGTTTCCAGATTTTACATGGTCAGAGCGGATTCGGTTCGGCGGATTGCTTGATGCACCCGATAGTTTAGGTCACACGCGCTCACAGGGGAATATTTCGGGAATAGGAATTAATTTATTAAAATCGGATGAAGAAATAAACCGCATTGGTATCAAACCTCGTTTGGTAAGCGGTAAATTACCTTCGCGAGCCGGTGAAATACTACTGAGCGATGAACTTTTTCACCGGATGAACTTGAAATTAGGCGATAAAGTAACTTTGATTTCAAGCGGAATGTATGGCGACATGGCGATGTATAATTTCCGTGTTTCGGGTACGCTTCATTTTGGTATCAATGTACTCGACCGGGGTTTTATGATGGCCGATATTGCCGATGTACGGACCGCGCTGAATATGGAAAATGCTGCTGGAGAAATTTTGGGCTTCTCTACCGGTGAACCTTACGACAACAAAAAAGCAAAGCAAACAGCCAAAACCTTCAATGCCCGCTTTGCTGCAAGTAAAGATAAATTTGCCCCGGTAATGTTGCCTTTGTCCGAAATGAATGATATGGGATTTTTGGTGGCTTACTCCGAAAGTATTCAGACATTCATCGTCATGATATTTATTATTGCCATGGCTATTGTGCTCTGGAATGCAGGTTTAATTGGCGGCTTGCGTCGATATGGTGAATTTGGGTTGCGTTTGGCAATCGGCGAAAACAAGCACGAAATATACCGTACACTGATTGCCGAATCATTTCTGGTTGGAACCGTTGGTTCAGTTATTGGTGTAATTTTAGGATTGTTGATCTCGTGGTATTTCCAGGCTGTAGGGATTAATTACGGAGACTCGATGAAAGATTCCACTTTCCTGATGCCGAGTGTTATGCATGGACATATTAATCTAACCACGTATTATATCGGCTTCGTGCCGGGCATCTTCTCAACCGTAATTGGAGCAATGCTTGCCGGAATCGGTATTTACAAAAGGCAAACAGCAAATCTGTTTAAAGAACTGGAAGGATAAAAGAGTCCCTAAAACCACCAACCTCTATCCCACTTCAGGTACTTACGTTGACCGTTGGTTGTCCAAATGGAGAAAGAAAAAGGAAAAAAGTATATAAGGACTTAAAAATTGCTATTAACAAACTAAGATATAAAATTATGAAACATCTTTTGAATAATTGGAATCACAGAACAAGGCAAGAGAAAAGAAGCACCGAAACAGCATTTTCTATTCCCCCTTTTAAGTTTAGGTGGCTGGGGGGCATATTCTTATTGCTTCCATTTTTTTTATTTGCTCAAAACCCTAACGGAAAATCTATTCTGGACAAAGTAGATAACAATATGTCGGCAAAAACACGCATTATGACCACTTCGATGGAAATTGGCACGGAACGAACCAAACGCACGATGGTATCCAAGACCTATGGCGAAGGCGACCACAAAGCCTACACCGAATACCTCGCTCCGGTGCGTGAAAAAGGAACAAAAATGCTGAAACTCGACAATCAGTTGTGGATTTATTCGCCTTCAACTGACCGAACCATCCAAATATCGGGACACATGCTCCGCCAATCGGTGATGGGCAGCGATATGTCGTATGAGGATATGATGACCGACCGTCCGTTGCTGGAACAATATAAAGCTGAAGTTACA
>Ga0214228_1000441_pt1 | contig 11875 bp, 6 predicted proteins | sample TroBogypolimnion_21_FD_153066 | JGI IMG/M metagenome (GOLD analysis project Ga0214228, IMG submission 153066) | Freshwater microbial communities from Trout Bog Lake, WI - 05NOV2007 hypolimnion | ecosystem: Environmental > Aquatic > Freshwater > Lake > Hypolimnion/Profundal zone | place: Trout... | reverse complement strand
GGTATTTGCGCACTATTCCCATCAAACCAAGAGCTTTTCCTATCGCTTTATCCGTATCCTGATAACAGGGACTGACCGGCCACTGATTGCTCGGGTCGAGGTATTTGCCCGATTCCCAAAAGTAAGCTGCATCGGCATCGCTGCCCTGCTGCGCCAACCAACCGCCATCCCAGAAAATCTGATCTATTTTCCCGTACTTAGTCATCAGTTCTTTCACCTGACAATACAATTCTTCCTTCATCAGGCGGGCGTTTTCTTTGTGAGCCGGGTCGGTGGTATAGCCAAAATTGTTTGGTTTGCAATCGGTGCCCGTCACATCGTAATAGCCCGGATAGCGCCAGTTAATCAGCGTTTTATAAAGTCCGACCCGTAATTCTTCAGCCCGACAGGCTTCCACGTATTCCTTCACGAAATCGCGGTTGTGTGTTTGGTTAGATGTAAATGCATTCGGGTACTTACTGTCAAACAGCGCATAGCCGTCATGATGCATGGTAGTGAGGTTCATATACTTCATCCCCGCTGTTTTGGCTAATTTCGCCCAGGCTACGGGGTCAAATTTATCAGCTGCAAAATATTTCTCACCGGCGGCCGGATAAGCATAGGTTTTGTATTCTTCGGGAGTTATGCCTTTATTATTCATCACCCACTCTCCCTGAGCCAGTGCTGAATAAATTCCCCAGTGGATAAACATCCCGAATTTAGCATCGAGAAGCCAGGCAAGTTTTTCGTTGGGTTGCGTCTGTATGCCCTGATCCACGACTTGCTTGCGAACAGGAAATGGTTTTATTCCCGAAGTCTTTAGAGGTATAAAATCGCCTGTTCGTTCTATTTGCAACTCATCAACCCAAACCTTGTTTCTGGAACTGTTTTCGGGGTTTTTAAATTCAATCACACCTTTATTCTGATTTTCACCCGTGTGAAATTCCTTTTTCAACAAAGTCCAGTTTGTCAATGCACTGGCTGTACTGATATTGTTTTCGGCCAACCCAAGGAGATTGAGTTGAACTTCGTCGGAACCGCTGTTCGTTTTGATCCAAACCGAAATTTCATAACTGGAGCAGGGAGTCAGAGTCAGATTAACCTGAACGGCACTTCCCGAGGCAATTTCGATTGATTGATTTCCGGTTTTTGATTGCTGGTTGGTCAACTTTGCCGAATTGCCAACCACCACCCACGGTGAAAGAATGGTTCCTTCAAAATCAACCTGAACGGGTATAGTCAGGGACTTTTGGGCATTTCCAATTATCGCTGTGCAAAGGAACAGCACCGGCATCAACAAACGAACAAGGTGAATGGATTTTTTCGTACAATTCATATACACTTAAAATAATGCATGTTTGGGGTACTTCACAGTTTAAGTATTTGAATATTAATAAGGGTGATTGATTCACTTAATTATAAGGCTACTAAGGGCTATTTTTGCAGATAATTCGTTATAGTTTTATCTAATAAACCCGTAATAGAAGTAATGATCAGGATTTCTCCCCTTATTATCAATAATATAGAAGATTTTTTAGATTGAACCCGCGTAAATTAACGTCAGATAACTCAAGGTATCATTCTCTTATTTTCCGTTGCTGTCTTCAATTAATTTCAGCAATTGTGGCAGGTGTTTCGCATAAACATCCCGTGGAGACACTGAATTTTTGATACACAACGAAGCTGCATAACCAACCGCACAGCCCATTTGCCCTGTTGTATTCATCACGCGTGGACCACCCAGGCCTAAGTGTGAACAGCTAAAGTTACGACCGGCCATAAATAAGTTGTTGATATTTTTTGAATACAGGCAACGATAGGGAATAAAATAGCCTTTGGTCTTGATATAGAAGGCATTGGATAAGAATTCAGGAAGTTCCGGATTAATCTCACTTTGCTGTGAATGAATGTCTATTCCACGGATTTCGTGAACTACCGCATCATCAAATTCTTTACTTAAAGCCGCGTCGTTGACTGTGAAAATATAATCACCGATTAACCGGCGCGATTCCCGTTTTCCGCTTACATAACTTACCCGTTCCAGTTTTTTGTACGCATTTTTACTGTCTTTCTTTGCATTGCTGAACGAACCATAAATGGCCCTCAGAACCTTATCTCTTACTTCCTCTGCATTGTCAATCTGATTGAGAGAATCAGCTGAAAATTCCCACTGCCATTCGCCTGCGAGTGATGCATAATTTTTGGCCACCGCCACTGCCCATGGAACTTCGGGGAATGTACAGGGCTTATCACTATCGGTTGTGCTCCACAAAAGGGTAGCTCCCATTACCTTAGCATCTTTGCTGTCGGCAATTAGTTTTTTGTGTGTATCGTTCACTGTATCTTTTATAGCGAAATGAGTAGTGATACGATCCTTCAGCTCAGCGTAATTCTCGTTGAAAGTTGTGCCTGGTTCGCGTCCATACATAAATTCTGCACCTGCCCAATAACCAATCCAACCATCTCCGGTACAGTCGGCAAAAAGCGGAGCCCGAAACCGGACTGTTTTTTTTGTGGTAGTTTCTCTGGCATCCACCCATTGAATGCTGTTGTTGGAGGAATGACAGTTAAACGCCTGATATTGCAGAAATAAATGAATGTTTTTATAACTCTTCATATTATTCATCCGTTTCAACTCATCAGCCTTAGCATCATCCGATCCATTTTCCCAGTGTTTGGTATTGATTTTGCTCAGAATTCGCTCGTATTTCCAGGTTATTCCCAGTGTATGAACCCGCACTTCGCTGCTTGAATTTCCACCCAAAACGGGTCTTTCGTGTATGAGTGCCACATTCAATCCTTCTTCGGCAGCAGCAATGGCAGCCCCACATCCGGCAATACCACCACCCACAATTACCAGATCAAATTGCTTTTCTTCAATAGGCTGTTTGTCTGTATTAAGTTTATTGTTACGCCAGATTGCCAGTTGTTGATTGTCGTTGGGTGGAGCGTCTTTTTCAGTGGAAAAATAAATGGCATCGCATCGTCCGTCAAATCCGGTTAAGTCTTTCAACTCAATGGTCGATTCTACCATCGTGATAGATACCTTTTGGGCATATTGCCAGCTCCAGTTCATTTCAGTACCTAATTCGGTCGGCATTTCCTTACCATTGATAATGATTTTGAACATTCCGGGTGCTTTCCACTTTCCGGGTGCCCAGTTTTTGGTGCGAACCCATATATGATAGTTTCCTTTTCCAGGAAAAAGTACAGTAGTTTTTGCATTTTGCACCGGCTCGCCAAGTCCGTGCGCCAACAGATAGGGTGATCCCATTTGTAAGCTAAACTGACCATCAAGCACCCAACCGCCTTTATCTTTGAAACTTTCGGCTTCCAGAAACAGATTTGCTCCTGAACCGGAAAGATTCAGAAGCATCAGTATCGCCAATAGATTTATCTTTAATTTTTTCATTTTGTGTTTTTTACGGGCATTTTAGCCTGAACATCCACTCTCCACTGTTTCAGTTTTGCAAGCATTTTTTGAGTAAGTTCTTTTTTTGCAGAAGCTAAGTTGGTTGTTTCGCCAATGTCTGTACGGATATTATATAATTCCAAATCACCGTTGTCCAGAAACTCAATTAATTTATAATCACCTTCGCGGATGGCACTTGCCGGCCGACCACCCAGCGGATGGTAATGCGGATAATGCCAGTAAATAGCACCACGATCTTGTTTTTTACCTGACAATGACGGCAGGAAACTTTGTCCGTCAATCAGGTCGTCCTTGGGTTTCAGGGTTTGAGTCATTTCAAGAAAAGTTGGAAAAAAATCGACTGAGGTAACCAGTGTTTCACTTTTTGTGCCCGGAGCGATATGATTCTTCCAAACAGCAATAAGCGGTTCACGTATTCCACCTTCGTAAAGATGCGCTTTTCCTGCTTTAAGTGGCAAGTTTGAGGTGGGTGAACCTTCGCCGGTGGATACACCTCCATTGTCGGAGCTAAATACAATAACGGTATTTTCGTACAAACCCAATCGTTTCAGTTCGGCAATCACCTTACCAATATTTTCGTCCATGCTGGCAATCATAGCTGCATAGGTGGCATTATTCTGCACAATCCGATCGTGATAATTTGCCTTTATGCTTTCTTTGAGTGCCCACACCGGTTGATTGTTAAAGCTTTTAAGCGTATCAAGCCCCAAACGGTGTGCTTTTTCTTCGAAATACTTTTGTTTCTCGGGTTTGGCTACCAATGGATAATGTACCTGATAAAAAGGAAAACTGATAAAAAACGGACCATCCTTGTATTTCTGAATGATTTTTACGCATTCATTCCCAAGTCTATCGGTCAGATATTCACCTTTTGGACCGTCGGGCAGGTTGGGGTTGTTGTAAGGCACATAATACGACCCGCCGCCTTCTGCATTCGGACTGCCCTTGGCGCATCCACCGATATTAATATCATAACCCTGATATTGAGGAAAATATGCAGAATCAACCGAACAATGCCATTTCCCGATATGAGCCGTTCGGTAGCCATTAGCCTTTAAGGCTTCGGCAATGGTAATTTCGCTCAGTGGCAAATTAAACAGATTTTCGGCCGGTAAAACAGGACAGGATGCTTTGATTTGATCCATGTATTTCTTCTCGTACTGATGCCCTTTAATCCAGTCGGTTATACCAATGCGTGCAGGGTATCTGCCGGTTTGAAGGCTGGCACGGGTAGGCGAACTTACGGGACAAGCCGCATAAGCATTGGTGAAAATCATCCCTTCACGGGCTAACTGATCGATGTTCGGTGTTTCGTAGAAGGTACTTCCATAGCACCCTACATCGCGCCATCCCAGGTCATCGGCCAGGAAGAAAATGATATTTGTTTTTTGTTGCGCCTGTACTTGAAATGCTGTTACAGCACTGATAACAAGTGAAATGTTTTTAATCTTATTCATAAAGCATTTTTAAAAGAACCATTGAATTATTTACCAAAGCTTTCTTTCTCCCCCTTTAGGGGGTTGGGGGGCAGGTATGTGTTATTTCTATTTTTTCCAGTTATCTGTCCGGAACGGAATTACCGGTAAACCTGCTGTATTATACAGGAAGCCGGGAGTTGGAGAAAAATTGCAGAAACTATAGCGTACTGCCACCGGAACTTTCACTTTGGGTGAATAAACGCGTGCTTGTTTTTGATTAATCGTCAGTTTGGCCGGATAAAATATGCTGTCCTGTCCCGCCACTTCAAAGCACTCAACCGTTTTTCCATAAGTTGTCAGACCATTAGGAGCATTCTCAAAACTAATTACCGCTACACTGTCTTTTACCTGCATCGATTTGTAAGCAGGCGATTTGTAAGGCAAGCCTTTCATATTGTATGTTTCGGACAAAGCCCAGAGAGCAAGTCGTTTGGAAACAGTAGCCTTTTCGGCCGGATGTATGCTTTTCTCTTCGCCAATATCCACGGTGCTTACCATACCCGAATTGGGTATTAAAGCCATGGAATTGTACTGAGCTTCGCGTTGAAAAGCTACATTAGTGGCTTTTGAATTGCCGTATATATGTGGTGCAATCTGTACGAAATAGAACGGAAAATCTCCGACTCCGAAATCAGCTCGCCAACTTTTTACCATAGCAGCTTGCAGGGCAGCATAATCCTGATAATTATCCTTGTTCGACTCGCCCTGATACCAGATTGCTCCTTTGATATTGTAATTGATAAGCGGTGCAATCATCCCGTTATAAAGTCTGGAAGCGCGCTGATTAGGCTGTGATTTCTCCTGCGTGGTTTGTTTGTATGCCTCGGCAAAACCGGTTATCAGGTCATTTTTCATCCAGGCTTCGATGCGTGAGCCGCCCCAGTTGGTCGTAATGATTCCTACCGGTATGTTGAGGCTCTGTTGCAGGATGCGGGCAAAGAAATACCCCACGACACTGAATTTTGAAACCGATTCGGGAGTGGCAACCAACCAGCTTCCCTTACAGGTATCCTGTGGTGTGGCGATTGATAATTTGCCAACCGTGTACAATCGCAGATTGTTATTGCCGGCAGTCATAATAGCATCCGTTGAGCCGTTAACGGGTTGATCGCCATACCCTGCAACCGGCATTTCCATATTCGACTGACCGGAACAAAGCCACACTTCACCCAGCAAGATGTTTTGAATCGACACCGTTTCTTTTCCAGATGTGATGCTGATGCTATACGGACCACCGGCTTCAGTTGTTTTTACTTTCACCAACCATTCGCCCTTTTCGTTGGCAGTGGTAGAAATTTTTTCTTTACTCCAGCCAAGGACAATATTCAGTTTTTGATTGGGATCGGCCTTTCCCCACAATTTTACTTCAGTGTTTCGCTGAAGCACCATATTATCGCCCAGTAACGAGGCTACTTTGATTTTGGCCTGCAGGCCGAAACTAAAACTAAGAATAAGTGAAATAATTAAAATTTTTGATTTCATTGGATATAAATTTAATAATGTGCTAATGTGCCAATACTCTAATGTGCCAATATTCTTTAATTTGAAAATTTCAGGAGAAATGATAGGCTGATTTATGAAGCTAAATTACTCGAAATTTTTGCTTCATGCAAATCAGTCAACTCTGAAGGCCTCTTCAGGTAGTTGGAGGTATTATTTTTCTGACTTTCGTACTTTTTCTAATTTAGTTTTAAGTTCAAGTACCTTATCCGGATACTGAGCAGCTAAGTTTGTGGTTTCGCCGGGATCGGATTTCAGGTTATATAACTGGGGATTTTTATCATTTGCCAGTTCCGTATGCGTATCTTTGTTTATTTTGGCAAATTTGCTGGGTTCGATGTATTTCCAGTCATCCACCACAATACCCAGCACATTATTCAGGTTTTGCTCCACTACGCATTCTCTGTTTTTCAGACTTTTTCCCAACAGGGTTTTCAGGTCATTTCGGCTGTCGGGAGCTTCAGTATTTTTGATTTTGTAGCCAATCAGATTTGCAAAAGAAGCGTACCAGTCAATCTGACTCACAAGGGTACTGTTGACAGCAGGAGCTACCTTGCCTGTCCAGCGAACCAGTTGCGGGATGCGGGTTCCCGCTTCAAACCCACTGTATTTACCCCCTCTGAAAGGTCCCCAGGGCTTATGCTCTCCAAGTAATAGCTCTGCCTGATCCTGATAACCGTCGTCGATTACCGGTCCGTTGTCGCTGGATAAAATCACAATTGTGTTTTCATCAAGCCCCAAATCGTGGAGTTTTTTGGTAACTTCGCCTACAATCCAGTCGAATTCCAATACCGCATCTCCTCGGGTACCATGACCACTTTTGCCCAAAAATCGTGGATGTGGCAGGCGTGGTACGTGCACATCCTGCGTACCAAAGTACAAAAAGAAAGGATGATTCTTGTTTTTATCGATGAAATTCAAAGCTTTGGTTGTGATGCTGTCGGCAATATTTTCATCCACCCACAAAGCTGATTTTCCGCCCTTCATATAACCAATACGCGAAACACCATTCACGATACTTTGATTATGGGTGTGACTGGGGAGAAGACGCAATAATTCGGGATTATCCTTTCCGGTAGGCTCTCCGGGAAAATTCTGGATATAACTCACCTGAATCGGGTCATTGGGATCCAGATTGACCACCCGTCCGTTCTCGATGAACACACAGGGCGTTCGGTCGCCTGTAGCGGCCATGATATAGGAATAATCAAATCCCAGGTCTTTCAAACCCGGTGATATCAGTCCGTTCCAGTTTTGCTTACCGGTCTCGGCACCCAGTCCCAAATGCCACTTTCCCACAGCGGCAGTTGCATATCCGGCAGCCTGCATCATTCGGGGCATCGTGAATCGTTCAGGCTTAATAATCATGGCTGCATCGCCTGCCGCAATTCCTGTTCCGGCAAGTCGCCAGGCATATTCACCCGTCAGGAGTGAATAGCGCGAAGGTGTGCTGGTGGCCGCCACGCAATGGGCATTGGTAAAGCGTATGCCTTCAGAGGCCAGCTTATCTACATTCGGAGTGGGTATTTTGGAATAACCGTAGCAACTTAAGTCGCCATAACCAATATCGTCGGCATAAATGAGTACAATATTCGGTTTGGTTTCCTTTGGTGCTTTTGCATTCCCTGCTGATAAGCTGAGAGGCAATAATGTGAGGCCTGAGCAGGTCAAGAGGTTTATTCGTTTCATATTTAAATGGTCGATTTAAATCGTGAAATATTTAGTTGAAATCAATTACATTAAATTCATAAATCGAAGGTGGAGCGGTCGCTTTTGTAACTTTTAGTCTCACTTTTGAGGTTTGATAGTAAACGGGGAATCGAATCACCTTACAATCACCCATAGGTCGGTTGTCGGTGTAAATGGTTTCCCAACGGTTATTTTTCCAGATATCAATATTATAAGACTGAATGCGATTAAATCTGTAATTTGAGAAGATATCATTTGCAATGGTCGATTTTTTTGTATCCTGATATTCAAAAATGGATATTTTGTTAAAACGATCAGTTTCTTTCAAATCAATAATAAGTTCCGCTAAGGTGTCAGCGGCGGCCCAGCGGGTTTCCATACCCCCATCAACAGCCTGTTGGGAACCGTATTGACTCAGTTTATTATCGAGTACCGAACTTGCTGTGCTATTGGCTTTCAGAGAAATAAAGCGTCCGTTTTTGGGGAGTGGTTTGTCTTTTTTAATCCCAAGTCGCTGACCGAGTGCAATGACCGCATTGGCTTCATTTTCGCGGATACGACCGGTATTATCAGGCGGAACATTGATAACCAGCATGTTGTCATTATCTGTACACCAGTAAAAAAGTTCTTCCAGTTCGTCCAAATCCCGTACCAAACCCGGCGTTGCTTTTTGAAACCAGGTCCACTGACGGCTCAGACACAGGGTGTGCTCGTAGGGCAGGTAATATGATTCGCCCTTGTGCAGATACTGTTTCTTGTCAAATTTACTGGCAATCTTAGGATCCCACAGGCGAAAATCGCTTGGAAAGTATTGGAAGAAGTATTTATTATCCACTGTCATGGAATCGGGTTGCGTGAAATTACGCTTACCTTCCACGTTCACAATGGTATGATTCACCGAAACAGCGCAATTGGGTTGAAGCTTTTTCACCAGACTGTACACCTGATCAATTCCCCATTCATCGGGCTTGCGTTTCCAGCCACCATCGAGCCATAATTCACAAATCGAGCCATAATTTGTGAAAAGCTCGGTGAGCTGATTTTTCATAAAGTCGATATATTTCTGAGGATCTTTGTCGTTAAATGAGGGTTCGTGTCTGTCCCACAGCGAATAATAAACCGCAAATTCCAATCCGTACTTTTTACAGGCCTTGGATACTTCGGCCACAACATCTGTTTTCATGTTGGTGGAAGCCACATCGTAATCGGTATATTTACTATCCCACAGACAAAAACCGTCGTGATGCTTGGTTATCAGCAACACATAGCGAAATCCGGCATCGCGGGCTACCCGCACCCATTGGTCGCAGTCTAAATCGGTAGGGTTATATTTATCGGCGTGAATCGTTCCATCCGACCATTCATCGCCCGAGAAAGTGTTGATACCAAAGTGCATAAACATTCCGTAGGCACGTTTGATCTGAAGTTCCTGCGCATGATTTGGTTTATTGGAGGGTGTTATTGGCTGAGAAAAGACCAACTGAACAGAGAAGTAAATAGTGACAAAAAATATTGCTTTGAATTTATTAAGCACAGACTTGTTTAGCATGGAGATTTTTTTTAGAATAAAGATTACAATACAAAAATACTGTAATCAACTTTTTCAGAGGTTGACACAGTATTCAAAATAGTTTGCAGATTGACCAATACGGACCAAATGAGCCCTGTTTATGCTGAACCAAATTAATAGATGCTAATTTTCTCAGGTTGTACACCGGCTGACAGGATGATATAATTTCCGCTTGGCAAGCCTGAAAGTTGGGTAGATACATTGGGAGTAATTTGTTTCAGGCAGATTCCCTGCATGCTATACAACTTTACAGAGTCGGCCGATTCTGATTTTACAAGCAGTTGTTTGGTTACCGGGTTATACTGGTATTTCAGATGATCTGTCGACGATACAGCATTCGTAACAACCGTTATTTCATTCATTCGGGATTGTAGATTATTGTTGTAATAATTCACATAACTTTCCGGAATAGAGGGGGTTGAAACCTGATTTAAATAAATTAATCCGGTTGAGGTCAGATTTCCATTAGCATCCAGAAAATTGCCTGTTGAACTGGAGGGTTGAAAATATGCATATCGCTCCACATAAGGCGTGGACTCTAACCAGGGTAATGCCAATTGCAAAAATGCATCCTGAATAGAAGTTGAACGAGCCGGATTTGCATTGAACTCGTCAATCCAAATCGGCATTTTATAATAATTATAACAGGCAATTACTCTGTTCTTAAACCGGGTAAAGATACTGTTGGCATCCGAAGCAGAGCTTAATCCTCCCCAGTCGTACCAGTGCATTCCAATCACATCCATACGTGTACCGGCAGGAACCATAAGGGTATTCACCGTTTTCAACCAGTCCAGTTCTTCATTTTCGCGGCAGGAGGGAGATACAATACGGAGTCCGGTTTTCATGGCGTATCTGTGCCAGAGCGCAGCTGTATCCACCACACAAAGATTTCCCCACTGCCCCGATTGTCCTGCACAATCGTCGGGTTCATTAAAGCTCATGATGTGCGTTATTTTCTTTTTTGCTATCAGGGTGTTCTGCTCTGCCGGAGTATCTAATCCGGTTTTTCCCCAGCACATAGTTGCATATTCTTCGTCGATTAGACTGGAGTTGGATAAACCCCAATCGTAAAACCAGGAACCTTTCGGGTTAGCTAAATTACCTCCGGTTCCTTTTTTATTCACCCAAATCCATGGTAAAACCCGGATAAATGAAATACTTCCCGACAAGGCAGGAGGTAAAGCGTTTACAATTAAATCCGATTCCGAGGCAATGTATACTTTGCTCATTCCGGTACCGTCTTCTCCCACAGATAGGGTTACCATATATCCTTTTTTAAGTTTGAAGGAAACTATTTTATTGTTCATAGTTGCCGGGATACTTGCTCCCGAGTAAATTGTTTGCACGGGAATATCAGCATAAGTGCCGTTTAAATTCGATGAGCTAAACACTCTGAGTGGTGTCAGTGACGTGTTGTAGGCTGCAATGGCACAACCGGCATAGTACTGCGAAATGCGTGCATTGGTCATATCTACCAATGCATTTCCATTCAGTTTAACGCGTGCTATATAGCTTGAAAGAGCTGTCGAAGCGTTTAGATTGGCTGCAAAAATCCAGGCATCGTTTGAAGTAATGTTCAGGTTCGAATTCGTGTCAAAAGGACAGGAAGATGACAAATACAACCTGGAGTCGCCGGCAATGGTGGTGGTTGCATTTTTCAGAAAATCGGCAGTAACCAAAGCGCTGTCAATAGTCAGTATGTTGCTTGCTTTGCCCATATCAACACCTTTACCTGCAGCCATCTTCAGGGTTGATTTGCGAATAGTGAGATTTCCTGTCCCAAAAAGAATATCGGTTGAAGTTCCTCCTATTACAGCAGAGGCATTTTGAATAAGGAGTGTTGCTTTGATGGCGATACCGGGGTCAATGGTTCCGGCTGACGGCGTAGTTCCTGTGACGGTGTTTTTCCAATTCGCTTCGTTGAAAAATGCCGAATCGCCTGCTGCTCCTGTCCAAATTAAATTTTGGGCAGTTCCGGTGATGAAAGCTGTGAATGTTATTGCAACAAGCAGATATAATGTTTTAATTTTCATACGTAAATAATGTTTATTATGTCCTATGGAACCCGCAATGAAGATAGACTTTTGGAATAAAGACTGGTATCAAAGCCCGTTACATATTAATTGGTTAAATTAGTATTTTCAGTTTGATAAACCCGCACATAATCCACTTCAAAAGTGATTGGAAAATTACTATGAGTAGGATCTCCTCCACTGGAACCTA
>Ga0214228_1000440_pt1 | contig 11883 bp, 8 predicted proteins | sample TroBogypolimnion_21_FD_153066 | JGI IMG/M metagenome (GOLD analysis project Ga0214228, IMG submission 153066) | Freshwater microbial communities from Trout Bog Lake, WI - 05NOV2007 hypolimnion | ecosystem: Environmental > Aquatic > Freshwater > Lake > Hypolimnion/Profundal zone | place: Trout... | reverse complement strand
CATAATTCCGTAGCCTTATCCTTGTCCCCCTGTGCCAGGTATGACAAACCGAGCTGATAAAGGGTTTCAGTATCCTCAGGATCAAGCGCCAGGGCTTTCTCATACATGACAATTGCTTCTTCATATTTGCCATGCGATTCCAGATTCCATGCAAGGTCGTAGAGCGCATCAGTGTCGTCAGGATTAATCTTTAGAATCTCTTGATATTCAGTCGCTTCTTCGTCAAACTTATGTTGCTTGTAATATAGGAGGCCTAATTCCAGGCGTGCTCCGGTCAAACGTGGATTCAGCTTAATTGCCTCTTGGAAATCATTGATGGCGTCATCTACTCGCTGACTATCCCTTGCCAAAATTCCTTTCATGTAGAAATTGAGGGATTGGCTGGAAAAATTGATCTGGGTCAGCTCAGATACTGGGGTGGGTTTGCTGGTCTTGACTATCTGTCGGTAAGAATCTGCCGGTGCGGCTAAATTGATATTCTTCTCTTCTGTAATAACGAAACCGAGCAAGTTGCCTTTTTCATCAATCAGCTTGCCAGTATCGCTTGTTGTGGTCTGAGATGCCACTTGGATGTACTGGACATTGCTATTACGGCGGCCTGGAGATTCCTTGAAGTCACTGACTACTGCTGGAATAAATCCTCTGTCATTTCCGGAATCAGGAAGGGCGAATATCTTTTGACCGATATTAATGCTTTCAATATCGGCAACCGGTATGTCAGGTAGATCTTTGTCATCGATCTTCATGACAGCCAAGTTGATATCTTCGTCTTTCCAGATTTTTTGGATTTCTCTTGTTCGACCATCCCGAAGGGTTACTTTGATAGTGCTTGCCCCGACCATCGGCTGCAGCTTGCCTTCAATGTACCCATCTGAACTTACAATCGCCCCCTGTTGTTCATGGAGAACTTTACCAGTGTTGCTTAAAGCACTGATTTTAACAAAGGCGTCAAGGCTCAACTTTGGTGCTTCCATTTGCCTATTATCATGACGAAAGACAAGAGTCCCCATGAAAAATATCACCCATGCTGCCGCAAGGGAAATAGTAGAGAAACGCCATTGCTGTTTTTCGAAAGTGAAAACCTCTTTCAGCCGTTCGAGGAGAGAAAGCTTAGGCACATTAGAATTCAAAAGATGTTCGAATATGGCAGAGAGTTTCGGCGAATGCTGCACATGTTGCAGCTGATAGTGCAGCATTTCTGTCATATCGTTTAGTTGCTTCAAACAATAAAGGCAGGAATGTAAATGCACTTCAACCTGTTTACGGTCCATGGCCGGTAGTTTGCTTTCAACATAGAGTCCGAGGGTTATATCATCAAGGCACTCTGATGTCTTGAAGCGGTCGATGCTCTTTAGTGCATCTTTTAGTTTGGATTCAAGTTCCATACTCATAAAGACGTTTTCCACGGCAAATTTCTTCCAAACAAAATCATTAGGAGTATCATTGATAAAGTTCTGAGCAAAAATTCCCTTATCCGGTTGTATCTTGAAGCTACCGTATTCATCGGCATGCCGAGCAGTTCTGCAATTTCCTTATCTTTATGACCTTCGATCTTAAACAAAAGAATTTGCCCATCACGAATTGAGAGTTGAGACATCGCTTTTTTGTAAAGGTCATTAATTTCACAAATGGCATCCGGCCCCAGTTGGTCATCCTTAAGAGAATAATGAAGAGAAGATTCATCTTGATCACCATCGTTACCCCGACCTTGATCTAAAGATGTATTTTGTTTTCTTCTTAAATTCAATATATTGAGATACGAGACAGTTTCATTTTTTACAATCGTCTTTATATATCCAAGGAATTCGTAATTGGTCTTGCCTTTAAAATGCTTCAGACCACCATTGAAGAGTTTGGTGCAGATATTAGACAGGATGTGGTCGGTATCATCAGGGGTGAGAGATGGATAGCGTCTATGGTGAGTATTTGTTGTTACAGATACGCATGTTTGAAACAGCACGCCCCAACTTGTACTATTACTGGCCAGGCAATCTTGTATAAGAGAAAGAATATTGTCATCCATGGCGATAGGCGTGCCTTGCAATGGTTATTTACGTATACGATTTTGACCATTTACCCTTATACATGATAAAAGTACATGTTTTGATCCTACAACCTATGCACAGGTATTTGCAAGCAAAAGTGCCTTACGTCTCCATAACAAACGAAATAATGCCTAAGAAATTCATTCACCTGCTACCTTGGCGTATCTGCATCGCCCAATACTCCTCCGAGCAACCATTTCTCATCCCCTATCAATCAGATATCTAAAAATTGCTGGTACAGATGCCCTGATAACTTACCTTTGGTTAAAAAATGCAGGAAAGTTATAACTGCTGGGTTGTTTTTAACAGGAGGCTGTTGTTAAGAAACGAATCATAGTATATTGTAATTTCGAGAAAAATATTGGGTTGGCCTTTCTTTATATTTCTATGTATAAGCAAAATGCACGGTAAAAGCATAACTGAGATGCAGCTATTTTGCTTCAAGATGTAATGGCCCTTGCTTTTGGTACAACTGGCATGGGTTATAACAATGACTGCAGATAGCTCCCATTTTAACGCTGAGAAGCACCAGGATCATGGGTTGGTGCAGGTAAACTGTCAGCTTCAGGGCATTTTGTTGCTTTGAAAATTGAAAATAGCCGCTATACCGGGCAATTCATTTCACGATCCCGGTACGAGGCTTCTTGGCCGTAAATATACTTACAGATACTTATAATTGATTGATTTTATGATCTGACAGCTGGTGAAATTATGGATGACATCAAAGATTCAACACCCCCGGTTCGATGCTATTCTTACATCAGGTTTTCCTCCAAAGAGCAGCGCAAAGGGGACAGCTTGAGACGGCAAACTGCCTATGCGGAAGAGTATGCCAAGGAAAAAGGTTTGATACTGGATGACAGCCTAAAAATAACCGATCTTGGATTTTCGGCTTTCCACGGTGATCATATTTCAAAAGGCGCTCTTGGAGTTTTTCTTGAGCAAGTCAAAGCTGGAAAAATCCCCAAAGGTTCACATCTGGTAATAGAAGCACTGGACCGGTTATCTCGTGAGGACTTATCAGAGTCTTACACTTTATTTATGAACTTGATTATGGAAGGAATTGTTATCTGTACTGCGGCGGATAACATGGTCTATCATAAAGAAGGACTCGACATGCTTCATGTTATGTTCTCAGCTTTCAAGCTTGCTCAAGGTCATGAAGAATCTTTAAAAAAACAGCAAAGAATATTAAAAGCATGGGAACAAAAACGAGCGAACGCATCTATTAAAAAGCTAACAAAATTGTCCCCATCTTGGCTTCAACTTTCAGATGATAAGACTACATTTCTTGTCATAACTGAGCGAGCCGAGGTTATTAAACAGATTTTTAAAATGAAACTCGACGGTTTAGGAGCTGATCGAATAGCGAGAGAACTTAACCGGTCACAATGCTGGAAACCTCAAAGCCCACACGGCAAGAAACTTATTGGTTGGCATAAATCCTATATATATAAGGTTCTTCGTTATAAAGCTGTTCTTGGTGAATATCAGCCACACTCAACGATTTTAAATAAAAGACGACTACCAGCGGGTGAACCTATTTCAAATTACTATCCGAGAATAATAGAAGATGATGTTTTTTTTGCTGTACAGGAACAAATTGAAAGGAACCTAGGAAAAGGAGGAAAGAACGGAAGATTCCATAATTTGTTTAGTGGATTAGTAAAATGTGGCTATTGTGGCTCGTCAATGCAGTTTATTAAAATGGGTCCATCCAATAACAATCGCCAATATCTGCTTTGTGACCAGGCCAGGCGTGCCTTAGGCTGTCCGTTCATTAGCGTTCCCTATCAACCGCTTGAGGACCTTGTGCTGAAATATTGTAAAGGTCTGGACCCAGCTGGAATATTGCCAGATTCGTCAGCGACCCAATCAAAGATTCTTACCCTACAAAATTCATTGGCAGTTCAGCGAGGTAAAATGAAGGATGTGGAAAGGAAAATTACCAATCTCATGAATGCCATTGCAGAAAGTGAGAGCAAAAGAGTTAGAGACAAGTTGCAAGTACAGCTTGACGACTTTATGGGTGAAAGTGAATTGCTGAGAGAATCAGAAAAAATAATTCTCGATGAAATCGCTCAATTAACTTCAATACATTCTGTTACTCAAAAGCAAATTGAAAGTATTAACGAGTTGATTTGGACTTTACCGACGGCAACACCAGAGATTAGGGCGTCGCTGAGGAACCGGATACGTTCGCTAGTAAATAAAATTGTAATCTATCCCGTAGGAAAACCATATATGACAGAGGAATATGTTGAAGAATTATTGATAGCTCTGAAGGACGTTAATCCTGAAGTTACTGATGCAGAGATATCACAAGAAAGGCAACGACTTAAAAATAAAATCGGAAATAAGAAATTGGCATATTGTGACATATTTTTTAGAAGCGGTAGCATAAGTAGTTTGAATTTAGCCCGTTACCCAGAAATGCCCATGGAAGTTGACAGGGAAGCAGGAAAGGCATATAATCGATTTATAAACCAAGATGGCGATGAAGAAAGATTAACTATTATTAAATAGTTATATAGTACACATTAGTAGGAGTATATAGGTGCCTTCCACTGGACGCCGTGGGAGGTCTTCAATCAGCATCGGGCTGAAGAGAACGTCTGTGCCGAGCAACTGACCGTTGTTTCCTGGGTTCTTCCCCAGCGGACGCTGGTCCGGAAGGCCAATCGTCAGGCCAGGAAATATCCTGCCGAGGAATGGGCCAGGATCAGGGTCTATGGCGAAGAGTTCAATGTGGCCTTGAGGAATCATGTCGTTCAGTGTCTGGCAAAGACGGGACATCCTGCAATTGCGCCCATGCTGGCGCCCAACTGGACCATCGTTCAATCGCAACGGTATTCCTACGCATCGTCATGGTCGGAACGGCATGCGGCATTTGCTGCAGGACTCGGGACTTTCGGCCTTTGCGACGGATTGATCACCGCCCGCGGCAAGGCGATGCGCCTTGGCTCGGTGGTGGCGAAAATCGCCCTTGCCCCGACCCCGCGCCCGTATGCCGGGCATCACGACTACTGTCTCTTTTATGCTGACGGAACCTGCGGCAAGTGTATCGACCGTTGTCCGGTCCGGGCGATTACCGAATCGGGCCACGACAAGGAAAAATGCCGGCAGCATCTGTCCCGCTCCCGTGAATACGTGAAAGAGACCTACCATTTTACCGGATATGGTTGCGGACTCTGTCAGGTCGGCGTCCCCTGCGAAGTCGGCATTCCTGTAAAATCTGCCCGAGAGGCCTTGGAGCGAGGAGAGTTGCCGCCACCGCCGCCGCCGATAGCCTGACGATTTCAGGCAGGCTGACGGGGCAAATCCGGACGGGATCAAGGCATGCCTGGGCGCCGTCAACTCGCCCTCCGGGGAGTCGACACCCTCAGCCCGCTCCAAGGTTTCACAGGGGGAATGGAAGATTATCTTGCAAGACTGCGTGTAGTTGGCTAAATCATCCTTATAATCAAAGGAAACGGAAAGGCTCCGGCCTTCCCATCCGGACTTGCCTGTGCACGGCAGATGCAACCGGCAAGAGACTTTGCAGTACAGTTGAGTATATTTCATATAAAAGAATAAGGAGATTCACATGTTTTCCGGACTTTTTCAACCCATGCACCTGATACTTATCCTGATTGTCGTTCTCATCATCTTCGGGCCGGGGAAACTGCCGGAAATCGGCGAAGGTCTGGCAAAGAGCATCAAATCCTTCAAGAAAAATATGAAGGATGTGACAGAAGATAAGGACGTCGATGCGGCTCCCATTGAACAGAAAAAAGAGGAACCGCAGAAAACAGTCAATAAGGAATCCTAAAGGCAGCCCGGATGCCGGGCAGGCTTCATTCTGGACATCGCGTATTCGGGTCGGGCCACCTTCGGTTTTTCACCCGCGACTTTGCATTGGCGGCAGAGAACTCTCTGCCCTGTGATTGAGGTTTTCAATCTCTTCGAAAAATCTGTTTGCCGCGTACTTGTTGACAATAAACTGCCCTCTTGCGTCAATAAGAATTGCTCCGTCGCCTGAAGGGGCATAGAGAGTGAGAATACGGGTCTTTCGAGAAAGTATCATTTTCTCCAGCGGGATTGCGGGCTGGCTCCAGGCGTTGATTTGGGTGAGTCTTCGAGAGAAAAAACGGGTGGCGTCATGCGACAGGAGATATTCCCCTCCTTCCATTGTCCCGGCTATTTCATAGAGTCCAGCCGGCCCCTCTTGCAGCAGATAGATAAAGCCTTCTTCATGGGATGGTCCTATAACAAGACCGCCTCTTCTCCCATCGGTAAGAGTCCCTGCATAGAGCATGTCCAAGATCCTTTCCTGCCCGAATCCGAACGGCATTGAAGTCCTCTTCTCCATATGCACTTCCTCGATCAGATAACGTAGAAAGATATTCCCTTGTGATTTTGCAGACACTTTTCGTTTCTTCTCCGAAAACGTTTCCTCAAGGCAGCAATCTTGATTCTCTCTCAGTGCCGGAATTCTTCCGAATTTTCTTGTTTTTCTCCTGTTCGATGCAAGTCCTGGAGGAAGCATAACCATTTCTCATGCAGGTGCAAATCCTCTTTGAAGCAGACTCCTCGTTGCAGTGCGGTTGCCCATACTTATAGTATTTTACATCAGGAGGGGAGCCCCTGCCTGTGCCGTCATTTCACGAACGGAGGAAGCCATGAAGATAACAAAACAGGAACTCTGCAAAAAAATAGAAGAAGTATTTCCCGATGCCGGAGTCTGCGGACTTGATATCGATGTCGAATATAATGAAGAGATCAAGGCTTGGGTTGTAGCCTTGCATCATCAAAATCGATTTTTGCGGACATTTATCGAAACAGACGAGGCCGCCAGTTGCCTGGAAGGAAAATCCTGCATACCTCTTGGGATGCAGATTGCCCAGTTGAAGCGCAACTTTGATCTTCCGTCCTGTGCTGAACACTAGACACTGATCAAAACAGGATGCACCTTTATGGCGGTGCCCTTAAGTCTGCCTTATTTCATATCCTTAACGGCTTTCATGGTCTGTGCGCTTGCGCGGTCTTTTAATTTTGCAGGATCGGGGATCTGCCCGTTCTTATCTGTAATCGATGAAACGAGCACATAATTGCAGAGGATAGAGGTGAATCCTTCCGGGATATCTTTGCTGTTGCGCAGAGGTGCACAGACGAAAGCGAAGCCTTTTTCTATATCCATGACAACGATGTTTTCAGGTGTTTTTCTTGATGGCGGAATGCAGCCTGAATCCAAATCGATCATGTGATTGTCAATCAAGCTTCCCGGTCTCGGACACTCCCAGGCATCCAATGAGAGGAAATAAGGAGATTTTTGCTCAAGTTTTGATTTGTCAGAGCATTCATGCCAGACTTTATCATCCTCAATCTGTCCGGGATAGCCCCAGCACCACCCTTTTATCTTTAAGTCAGAGAGCGTTGCTTCTCTCTCTTTGCAAAACATTTTTGTTTCCATTGAATCTCCGAATCCACCACGGCATTTGTCCTTCAACGACTTTTCTTTATCGAGAAGGGCCTTTATGGCAGGGTCCTTTGGAGAATCACTTTCAGCCGCAACGCAAGAAAGGGACGATACCAGGAACAAGAATACCACGAAAAGAAAAGCTGGAAAAAATTTTGTCATTGCCTTCTCCTATTGTGTTTTTTAACAGTTTTCTCCATCCACCATTGCAGACGTGACCATGACCTCCTTGCTTCCATCGACCAGCATCGAAACGAGACGTTCATCTCATGACTGTACAATCTTTTTGCAGAAGGTTTCATTATATTTTTTAAAAAAATCTGCATTAACACCCTGTCCGGTTCTCCAGGAGAAAGGCGCGGTGTTTGAGAAACGGAGACGTACGGGATCAGCAAAACCAAACGAGGCTTTTATATAAAAAAAGCCTGAGAAATGATATCTGTCCACCGTGTCCGTCCATTGTATCACAAACATTCGGTGCTTTTTTGAAGGGTATACAGAAAAACAATCCCGCCTGCTGCGCCTGGATCTGCGGAGGTTGACACCTTCATGACAGTTCCTATAGTACAGTTCTGTGATTTTTTTCCATCGGCTCATTTTCTATGCAATAAAGGCTCTATATGAAAAATTATCGTGAAATTCCCTATAATTTTACCTCTGCTGACGACAAACTCATTATCAACCTGCTCTTCGGAGCAGGAGTCTGGGAAGATCTTGAAGAGTTGCGCAGCCAGCGGATTACCGGACGGTCGGCGCGGCTTGTTATGCGCTTCATGGGCGATCTCTTCATTCTCAGAAGAAATCCCTTTCTCTTTCAGGAACTCATCGACTCTCCTTTGCGCAGGCGGAAATTTATAAAGACTGCAACAGAAGACCTGGATGTTATCGAAACGGCGGTGAAGATCGGCCAGGTCGGCAAGGACCGCAGCGGCAAGGTGATTAATCTGGTGAAGATGTGCCGGTCCCGGCTTTGCGAACTGAAAAAAGAGATTACCGGCGCCCCTGCCGCCCGCGGCCGGATGCAGAAAAAACTGGGCGCTGTCATAGGAAAGGAAAATGTCCGCTTTGATCCTTTTACCCTTATCAGCCATGCAACCGATGCAACCGACTGGCGTCTTTTTTTGCCGCTGGCGGTCCTTCGCCCCTCCCGTGAGGAGCAGGTGCCGCTGATGATGCAGGCTGTGGCGGAACTCGGCCTGAAGATCATCCCCCGCGGCGGCGGCACCGGCCTGACAGGCGGAGCCGTTCCGGTCACAAACAACTGCGTTATTTTCAATACTGAGAGACTGACCCGTATCCATGAAATTGCTTACCGGGAATTTCCTCATCTGGGAGCTGATGTCAAGGTTCCGGTCCTCAAGGTCGAGGCGGGTGTCGTCACCGCCGATGCAATGGCATGTGCAGCCAGTCATAATCTGGTCTTTGCCACTGATCCCACCAGCGCCTGGGCCTCGACCATCGGCGGAAATATCGCCGAAAACGCAGGGGGCAAGACGGCGGTTCTCTGGGGGACGGCCATCGACAATATCCTCTCCTACACCATCGCCATGCCTGGGAAAGGGCTCCTGACCGTAAAGCGCATCAATCACCCCATGCGGAAGATTCTGCCTGACAATATCCTGAGATTTCAGGTGATTGACGGAAATGCCCGGATCCTCCGGGAGGTTGAGCTGTCCGGTGCTGAGATCCGCAAGAAGGGGCTCTGGAAGGACATCACCAACAAGGCGCTGAAGGGCTTGCCGGGCTTCCAGAAGGAGGGCACAGACGGGGTCATCACCTCAGGAGAATTCGTGCTGTATCAGGCCTATGAAAAGAAGATTACCTTCTGCCTGGAGTTTTACGGTAAGGATATGGACGAGGCCAGCCGCGTCATTGTCAAGATCTCCGAAGAGTTTGTCAACGAGGGCCAGGAGGCCCTGATGGCCCTTGAACATTTTGACGAGGAGTATATAGGCGCCATCAAATACAAGTTTAAGGCCGCCAGAAGCGAGCGCCCCAAGGCCGTCCTTCTTATCGATATGGTAGGACATACCAGCGCGCAGGTCCTGAGAGGCAGGCAGCGGTTGGAAAAACTCCTTGCCCCCTATGAAAACACCGAGCTTTTTATCGCCCAGGATGCCGATGAGGCCTCCCGTTTCTGGCGCGACCGCAAACGCCTGGGCGCGATTTCCGCCCGGACCAATGCCTTTAAGCTCAATGAAGATATCGTCCTTCCTTTGCCGGCCCTGGCCGAATTTGCCCGCTTTGTCGACGAATACAACAGCAGCGAGGATCTCTATAATAAAGATTGCTTTGTCCGCAGAACTCTTGACTATCTGAAGACCGCTGAGCCTATCGAGGATCCCGACTGGCTGGAAGCCAAAATACCCAAGGCCAATGAGTTATGCAATGAGACCCTGGAAAAACTCAGCCAGCGCCGAGAAGATGGAAGACGCCATGACGGGCATATCAGGAAATTGCTGGACGATCTGCTGGAACTCTTCAGTGGATATAGCCGGGTCAGCGGTATAATTGAGACCATCTATGGAGAAGTCCGGTCGCGGCGGATCATTATCGCAACCCATATGCACGCGGGCGACGGCAATATACATGTCAATATTCCGGTCTTCTCCAACGACCGGGAGATGATGAAACGTGCCGGTAAAACAGCGGATGACATCATGTCCAAGGCGGTGGAGCTGGGCGGTGTGGTCAGCGGCGAGCATGGCATCGGCATCACCAAGATGAAGTTTCTTGAAAAATCCCGGCTGGAAGAACTCAGGGCCTATCGCAGAGAGGTGGATCCAGGCGGCATCATGAATCCGGGAATGCTCAATGATCCTGGAATCATCGAGAAGGTCTTCACCCCCTCATTCAACCTGCTGGAATTGGAAGCCAGGATTCTCCAGTACGGATCGCTTGCCCAGCTTTCCTCCATGATCTCCAAGTGCGTGCGTTGCGGTAAATGTATGCCGGTGTGCTGTGTCTATCATCCGGGGAGTAATCTCTTTTTCCATCCCCGTAATAAAAACATGGTCATCGGCGCCCTGATCGAAGCCTTGCTGTACGATATGCAGCGTTCCCATCTGCCGCGTTTCAATCAGTTGAAGAATCTGGAAGAGATCGCCGACCACTGCACCCTGTGCCGCAAGTGTCTTACCCCCTGCCCGGTGGATATAGACACCGCCGAGGTCTCGGTGCTTGAGCGAGAAATCCTTAGTGATCTCGGCTATAAGCATATTGCGCCTGCCACCCGTCTTTCTCTCCTCTATCTGAAGAGCAGGAATAGGATCGTCAATCGCATTTTCAGAAAAGGGATCATTGAGTGGGGAGGGGACGTGCAGCGAATGGCCGCACAGGCCTATAAAAAGGCGCCGCCAATGCTCACAGGAAAGAACTGGATGAGCCTGAATATGATTAAATCACCAATGATGCCGGTTTCGCCGGTTTCGCTCGGGGCCTCGCTTCCCGAGTATTCCGAGCGCGAGGCCTTGATGGTCCATCCTGAGGGTGAGGTTCATAAGACCGTCTTCTATTTTCCAGGTTGCGGATCGGCCCGCATGTATGCCGAGATTGCCATGGCCTCTATCTACCTGCTGGCCAAGAATAATATCCGCGTTATCCTGCCTCCGGCCTTTCTCTGCTGCGGGTTTCCGGCCAAGGCCAATGCCAGGAAGAAGATGGCGGGGGTCATTACTCTCAGAGATACGATCATTCTTTCCCAGATCCGCGAGATGCTGGGGCATTTGGACTTTGACGCGTTGCTGGTCAGTTGCGGTACCTGCCGGGAGTCTCTGCACGGAATGGGCTGCGGCGAGATCTTCGATTGCGGTATCGAGGATATTTCCAACTTTGTGATGGAGAATTCCAATGGCCGCTTCGCTGTCAGACGCCCTGCCTCCTTGTTGTATCATACTCCCTGCCATGACTCGCTGGATGGAGCCGGTCCTCATCTGCTGGGACGTCTTTTTAAGGAGGTGCACAGCGTTCCGCATTGCTGTTCCGAGGCCGGTACCCTGGCAATTTCCAGGCCGGATATCTCCTATGCTATGCTGCAGCGGAAGCGGGAGTCCCTGGAGAAGAACATGGCGGGGGAAAATGCCGCGATTGTCGCCACCAACTGCCCTTCCTGTCTGTCGGGGCTTGGCCGGAACCGGGAGATGGGCATAAAACCGAAGCATATGGCAGTTGTTCTGGCCGAGGTTGTGGGCGGAGAAAACTGGACCGAGGAGTTCAGCAGACTGGTTGCCGGTGCCGAGAAGGTGACCTTTTAAGGCAGATTACATGCGTGCTGGCAATGCTCCGGATGACAGGGCAAGGTCCTGCATGTGTCGCCCGATCCTCTGTCGGCAGCTGCTTTCAGCGGGGTTGCTCCCCCCGGAGCAGCCGGGTCAGCAGGCG
>Ga0214228_1000439_pt1 | contig 11892 bp, 4 predicted proteins | sample TroBogypolimnion_21_FD_153066 | JGI IMG/M metagenome (GOLD analysis project Ga0214228, IMG submission 153066) | Freshwater microbial communities from Trout Bog Lake, WI - 05NOV2007 hypolimnion | ecosystem: Environmental > Aquatic > Freshwater > Lake > Hypolimnion/Profundal zone | place: Trout... | reverse complement strand
TGTTTTTCCATTCCACCCAGACGGTATACCGGTATTTTCCATCCCGAAGTGAATAACCCATTTTATTCTCATCCCTCGGATACTGACTTACAGCATATTTCTTGGTCAACATTTCTGGATTCTTCATTCCCGAAACTAAACTGATACCATCTAATTTTTCCGGTTTTGAAATTCCAGCCAATTCACAAAGAGTAGGATAAATATCCACAAACTCCACCGGAGTGTTTACCTTCGACGATTTGATAGAAGGATCGATAATGATTAATGGCGAATGTGTTGCTTGTTCAAAATTGGTGTGTTTGCACCACAAACCGTGATCGCCCAAGTGCCAGCCATGATCTCCCCAAAGAACAATAATCGTATTATTCAACACGCCTTTTTTCTCCAAAGCAGCTATTACTTTCCCGATTTGTACATCGGTATAACTCACACAGGCATAATATCCGTGAATTAACTGCCGTGCTTTGTCATCTTTCATCACCATATTTTTAATATCCGAAAATTCCACCTCAGCCGGAATATCGGAGTATTGAGGTAATTCACCCGAATTGGTATACGCAAAATCGGGACTTCCTGCGGCCTTTTGGCTAAACTTTGCCAAAGGCATTTGCTCCCGTTTGTATAAATCCCAGTACTTTTTGGGTGCTACAAATGGTAAATGCGGTTTTTGGAATCCAACCGCCAAGAAAAAAGGGTTTTCGGTTTTGTAGTTTTGTAAAAATTGCTCCACACCGTTAGTAATCGCTCCGTTTTTATATGCTCCATCCGGCACATCAACGCATTCAGTGGCATAAAACATATTTTCCTGTACGAATTTTTCGCCCTTGGTTTTCATAGCATTACGGATTTCCGGGGCTTGATATTCGCCTCTGAATCCTGTCGGTGGCTCAGTATTTTTATCATAAAATGCCGTTTGATCCATATATGGAATTGACCACGAAAGCACATCATTTGTTTTACCTGAAACCTGCGACTGATCGAAAATCTTACCAATTCCAGCCGTTTCGTACCTGTTCTGACGGAAATATTGAGGAATAGTCACCGCGTCGGGATTCACCGTCCGGAATCGTTCGGTCATGTCCCACATTTTGGTGTGATCGGGACGCAGACCGGTGAGCAAACTGGCGCGTGTTGGACCCGAAACGGCTTGCTGGCAATAGGCCAGCGTAAAAAGCGTGCCTTTTGCAGCCAACCTGTCCATGTTGGGTGTTTGGGCAATGGGGTCGCCATAACAGCCCAACAAGGGTTTCAAATCGTCGATGGCGATAAACAAGACGTTTTTCTTTTGAGGTTTATCCTGCTTTTGTGCCGATAAATTGCTCAAAAAACCGGGTGTCATTAACACCAATCCCGTTAAAAACCATTTAGGGTCGTTTGTGTGAATCATTATTTAGTTTGATGACTATTTTGAGTTAAAGTTTAATCGCTTTCTTGCTTTTTAGTTTTTTATTTGCGTCAAATACAGCCTGAACCAGTGTATTTCCTTCTATTCGTTGTGAAAAGGAATATTTTTTACCCATAATAGAAATATCATTCACTTCAAACTCCTCTTTAGTAAAAGGATTAAAGTTGAATTTGCCGTTATCGTCAATCTGAATACCTAAGTAATATGTCATAAATGGATCAATCCAGCTACTGTGGAAATAATCGATACGACGACTAAAGCGAGCTCCATCGGTAGGACGATTGTGTTCGGTAGCACAAGGCACCGATTTATCTCCATACGCATAATGCATATCCGACCAGCGATTAAAGAAATCCATCCACTTTTCCTTCATATCATTTTTTGGCGAATTAAGTGCCACTGATCCAAGTGCTTCGCACATCAAGCCATTGGAAAAAAACCAGGTTGGACCATTCCATGAACAATCGTAGTCGTGCGGTTTTTCCACTGAGCTAAATGCCGGTCCGGCTATACAATTACCCGACCAGTACATCGGACAGGTTTTAGAAACTGTCGAAATGGGGTAATCCGACCAGAACCATGCCGGATCGAAGAATTTGTCAAAACTTTTCTGATAGTTTTTTTCTTTTACCAATTGCCACATAAAAGGCATAAAACTGTCGTAACAAGGCGACTCTTTCGCTAAGGCATAATCCACAGGATTGGCAGAATAAAACATTCCGGTATTTTCATCCCAGTGCTTCTCTTTCAAAGTATTTAGCATCATAGAAGCAGATGCATTAAAATAATTCTCGTCGGATTTGTTTTTCAAAACCCCCGCCATTTTAGAAGTGGCAAAACTATTGGCAATAGCAAAAACCACCTTATCCAACCTTATGATGGTAGTACGTTTTTTATCAAAAGGTTTCCCTTCAGTGTCTTGTTGCCAGTCCCATTTGGTATCTTTTGTAAATTCATAAAAACTGGGTTGATATTCGGCACCAGTATCCCAGCTTCCTGTCTGTGTTGGTAGTCGGGTCTTATCCTTGTTATCAATCACCTCTTTAGAATAACTGCTGGTAGATTTATACACCGAATCTAAAAACACTTTATCAGGATAGTGTAAATACAAATCCCAGATCGTTTTTGGCGTATATTGAATATAATCACGGAACATTTTTCTATTTTTAGCCCAATTCAGAATATTATTTTGAGCCATTTCGGGTGTTTTAGCCCACTTGGCTTCCTGATTATGAACCGGGATGGACAAACCAACTGTACTGCCATACCAACCGCCAAAAGGACTTTCGTAGAATACCGGACAAGGGAAAGGATGGTTTTTCATGTATTTCCCCGGATTATGATAATTTCGATACATCACAAACCAACGGTAATAATAAAGTCTGAGCATATCGTAATTATCAATGCTCAATTGTGGTACATTATCGTTGAACCATTTATTGAAATCATTAACATTATCCGCAAAAACATTGCTGTTTTTACAAGCCGATTGTGCGTTTTTAATCGCACTTTCCATCGAGTTGGATTCAAAAGCTACCGTAAAACGAATTGTTTTTGTTTCAAAAGGTTTTAAGCTAAGGTGAAACTTTTCACCTGTTTTTTCTGAATTTTCAATCGCCACAAAACCTTCGATAGGCAAAACCTGACGAAGAGAACGAGGGCGGGAATTCGTACTAAAAGAATACTGTGCAGATGACTCAAGTTTTTTAAAATTGGGTAATATCAAAGTTATATCGTATTCTCCGTTTGTTCTATTATCGTGCGTAAGGCTATATTCAAGCACCAATACATTGTCCTTGGTTATACATTTTCGCTCTTTTACATTCAAATCGCCGGCATAAGGATACGAACCTTTCAGCGTATCGGGTAATGCTCTGTAATAGGTTGAAATAAGCGCCGGTGTCCATTCATTACGGGTGGGCACAAATTTTTGGATTATCACTTGTCCTTGTTTTGTAGAAGTGATTTTAACTTTAACCACATCCGAAAGCGTTGTTTCTACACCGTAAGCCCAATCGCCAATCATACCCATTTGAGGTTTTGCCCAAAAAGAGTTGGCGATTTGTGAAATTCCATATTCGAGAGTGCGGGAATCCGGTTTTTCATAATCCCCTTTGTTCCACTGCACGGCCATGTGATTCCACATCTCACAACCAATCAGGTCGGTGCGAGCAGAATTCTCCAGCAGCTTGTTGACATTTAGTTTACTCCTACTCCCATTCGACAAGGTTTTTTGCTGCGCCTGTCCGTAAACTATTGCTGCTAACATTATATACAATAGACTAATAATCTTTCTATTCATGATAATTTATTTATTAGTTTGACAAATCCTTAAAATTTAGAGATTGACCGTTTTTTGCTTACTATTTTCTTATTAACATCAAACACCGTTTGAATCAAATCCTTTCCTTCGTATTGTTGCGTAAACGAATACTTCTTCCCCATAATGGAAATATCATTCACTTCAAACTCTTCTTTGGTAAAAGGATTAAAGTTGAAATTGCCATTGTCATCAATTTGAATACCTAAATAATATTTCATAAACGGATCAATCCAGCTACTGTGAAAATAATCGACATACGGACTGAAGCGAGCTCCATCCGTTGCCCGATTGTGGTCGATAGCGCAAGGCACGCTTTTATCTCCGTAGGCATAATGTAAATCGGACCAACGATTGAAAAAATCCATCCATTTTACCTGCATTTCATTTGTACCGTCAATCAAACAAGCCGAACCCAGCGCCTCACACATCAAACTATTGGCATAGTGCCAGGTTGGACCATTCCAGGTACAGGTATAATTATGTGGGTTCTCGACAGTGGCATAAGCAGGACCGACCAAAGAATTGCCAGACCAATACATAGGACAAGTTTTGGAGATGGTAGTGATTGGGTAATCTATCCAAAACCACGAAGGATCGAAGAATTTTTTGAAGCTTTTTAAATAGCTTTTCTCATTCACCATCTGATACATAAAAGGCATAAAACTGTCATAACCCGGCGATTCTAACGCCAAGGCATAATCGGCTGGATTTGCATCATAAAACAATCCGGTTTTATCGTCCCAATGCTTTGTTTTTACTGTATTGAGCATCAGGGATGCAGATTCCTGAAAATAATTTTCATCGGTTTTATTTCCCAATACCTGAGCAATATATGAACAAGCCTTGCTGTTCATAATTGCAAAAGAAACTTTGTCGAGACGAATGATAGTTGTTGGCGAAGTACCATACAGTTTTTTCCCTTCCTGATCCTGACGCCAATCCCACTTGGTATCTTTGCTAAATTCATAGAAACCGGGCTGATATTCCGCACCCGTTGGCCAACTGGAGGTTTGTGTCGGTAAGCGGGATTTATCTTTGTCTGTAATATCTCTTTTGGTGTATTTGCAGGTGAACCAATAAACAGAATCCAGGAATGCCTTATCGGGATAATGCAAATAAAAATCCCAGATTGTTTTGGGAGTAAATTGAATGTAGTTGCTCAATAACTTTTCATTTTTCGCCCAGTTTAGGATATTACCACGAGCCATTTCGGGCGATTTTGCCCATTTAATTTCATTGTTATGGATAGGTATAGATAACCCAATAACATTTCCGGCAGCAAAAGGAGCTTCGTACAACACGGAACCTGCAAAAGGGTGATTTTTTATGTTTTTAGTAGGGATATGCGAATTGCGATAGACCAAAAACCAACGGTAATAGTAGAGTTTCAGCATATCGTAATTGTCGATAGTGAGTTGCGGCACATTTTCGGCAAACCAATTGTTAAATTTCTCAGCATTTTCAGTAAAAGGATTTTTGTTCACTTGCTGTACTTGTCCTTTTTTAATCGCATTATCCACCGAATAAGTATCAAAAGCAACCGTAAACCTAACGGTCTTGCTCTCGAAAGGTTTTAACGTCAACTTCAGCTTTTCGCCTGTTTTCTCTGTATTTTCCACAGAAACGAAACCTTCGATGGGCAAAGCTTCATCTTGGAATTTTGGAATTGATTTAGCTTCAAAAGAGTACTGATCTGAACCGGCAAGCTTTTTGAATTTTGGAAATAACAGACTGAGTTCATATTCACCATTCGTACGGTTATCGTGGGTAAAAGTATATTCCAGTACCAATACATTTTCCTCGGTAATACATTTACTTTCTTTTACATTCAAATCTCCGGCATAAGGATAAGAACCTTTCAGGGAGTCCGGTAAAGCGCGGTAATAGGTAGTCATATACGCCGGTGTCCACTCGTTTCGGGTCAGCGTAAATTGAAGAATCAAATTTGTACCTTGTTTACGTGAAATGATTTGTACCTTCACCGGATCGGCAAGGTCGGTTTCTATACCATAACACAAACGACCGGTCATTCCCATTTTTGGAAAGCCCCACATGGCATTCGGAAGCTGTGATATTCCATATTCCGGGGCACGTGTGTCGGGACATTGGGCATAAGCACCTTTTCGGGGTACGGTCAAAAAGTTCCACATTTCGCGACCAATCAGGTCGGTGCGAGCAGAGTTTTCCAGCAATTTGTTTACATTGATGGGCTTTGAACCGGATCGCGCTCCCTTCAAATCGATGAAAGATTGGCTTAAAACCACGACAGTTCCAATAACTAAGAATAAAAAAACAAAAAGCTTTCTCATGCTTCCTGTTAAAAATAATTAGAATCAATAAATCAACACCAACGAAGGATCGAGCGGATAACGACCTGATTGTTTGCCAAATACCGACAAACCACCTTCATTGGCCGAAGATTTATCTACCCGTAATCTGATAACTACTGATTTGTTTTTTATCAGTTTCTCTATAGCTTCTTTGGGTAAATCCACTTTTACTAGGTATCCGTATGAGCCGGCTTCGTCTAATTTTCCATCGAGGTTAAACGAACTCCGAATCAATTCCACCGTTTTTGTCAAAATAAGATCTAATCCTTCGTTGTTGGTATCGGGTTTGGTGGGTGGTGCAAGTGTACTTTTATTCACTAGACCAGAATCGTGTGGTTGATTAAACCACGAGAGCAAACCACGGTGATCGCAGGGGTCGTCGGGCAAAGTAACGGTTGAGACAGCCATTCCATCCACTTCAACAGCTACTGTTGACGGGTGTTTCAGCTCATCTGTTTGTGGGAAAGAGTTCGGGTTCAAGCCCCAGGTTGAACAATTCATCCCAATGTTAGGGAAATTTTCCAACTGATAGGATTTTTCCGAAAAGTATTTGCTTTGGTTCATGCGCGACGACAGTTCAGCCATAAAAGTTACTTTTTTAGGAATTTTATTGCCGGTAATTTCAAACTCATAATCCACATAGCCACTGCCCAAACCGATAAATTTGGAATTGTGTTGTGTTATCAGGTTTTTCAAACTCCAGCTGGCTTCTTTGTAGGATGCTGCCGGTTTTGAAACAACAATTGTGTCGGTAGAAGTAACCAGATTTGAATTTGCCCGAACCCGGAAAGGAACAAAATTACAATGCAAAGTATCGCCTTTAGCACCAATCAAATACGTACAATAAGTGGCCACACATTCTTCGTTTGGCGCTACAAACTGCATGGGTTCAAGCACTTTGCTACTGTACGAAACAGCATCGATTGTTGTTCCCGGTGTTGAATAGCTTTTTTGTTCCCCAAATCGGTTCCAATAAACCACTTTAGTATCGAGACGCAATTTTTGCTTGCTAATATTTTCGAGGAATGAAACCGTAACCGGCATTTTCACAGTTTGAGAAGCATCGTATATTTCTTCAAAACTTTTGCCGGGAATCACATAATTCACCGAGGCAAAGTCGGCAAATGTCATACCCGGACATAATTCTTCCACACCAAATTCCTTTGCACCTCGGTTGTAGCGAAAATACCCATTGAACTCATTATTCACATCATGAAGCTCGGTAAACAGATAACCGGCAACTTTGGGACGTCGTTTGAATTCGTTCATCATTTGGTGATAATCATAAGTCAAATCGATATCGCCGGCACCGTTTTTATATCCCCAAACACCTCCAGCTTCGGCATTTATAAGCGGAGCATCCGTTTGTTTGTAGCCTTTTGTATAATTCCATTGCGAACCCGGATAGGTATTGGCACAAACGGAATCGAGGCAATTTCCCCACAAGTAACCCGGCAAATATTCGTGCCAGGAGTTGAAATCAGAAACGATATGGTCTTCCTTACAAGCCGAATTATCGTCCACCAAACGGGTTGGATCATCGGCTTTGAACTTGTGATACATATTCAACACCCATTTCTTTGTTTCCGGTAAATAGATTTTATCGTTTCCTACCGGAGTTAAAAGCCCCCACGATTCATTGAAAATAATCCACGAAAAGATACAAGGGTGATTAAAATCACGTTCCACCTGTTTTTCGGCCAGTAGTTCCCACATACGCATCGAATTTTCACGAGCAGTTTTATCGGCCGGAGAATTCCGAAAATCAACCATATCCGCCATCATCAGCATTCCTAATTTATCCGCCCAATAAATTTTGCGGGGCAATTCCACTTTTATGTGTGAACGTATGGTATTCAAGCCAAGTGCCTTTGTTTTCAGCACATCCTCTTTCATAAACTGATCGGTAGGATAAGTCCCAAAACCTTCGTTGTGATAAGCCTGATCGAGCGTCATTTGCAGGTAAATGGGTTCATTATTCAAATACATGTATGTAAAATCGCCACCCGGATATTTTGCATAACTCACTTTCCGCATTCCGAAATAAGTATTCACTTCGTCGGTTCCGTTTGCGTCGGCTATATGCACCTTCACTTCGTACAAATAGGGGTCTTTGGGACTCCACAAGCGCATATTTTTCACCGGCATTATGAAACGGGCTGTGCTAGCTCTTTCGGGAACTTCGAATTGAAACATACTTTTCCCTGAACTGGAACTTGCGATATTTATTTTTGTGCCCTTTTGAGCAGGAGAACTCAGTTTCACTCTTACTTCTGCTTGCTTCTTATCAATATCGGGATAAAAGCGAATACTGCTCAAACTCTGCTGGTTACGTGCCTCGAGATAAACAGTTTGCCAGATTCCACGTTCTTTCCCATAATTCTGCTTCCCCTGCGGACTGTCTTTCACTAGTTCATCAACACGGATGGTCAGTTTATCATCTTTTCCGGTCAACATATCGGTAATATCAAATTCCAGTGGAATGTAACCACCTTCTTTCCAACCGGCATTTTTGCCGTTTACCCATACTTGAGCACCATAATCTGAAGCACCGATAATGAGGATAATACGTTTATTTTTCCAACCGTTTGTTTTTGGGATTTCCAGGTTCCGGCGATACCAGCCAATCAATTGTTTCGTGTCGTTGATACCTGATAAGGGACATGCCCATGAAAAAGGCACGACAATGGTTTTATCGAAATAATTATCCGCAAAATTAGACCAACCTTCCTTTATCCCATTATTTTTCTCATCAAACTTAAAATGCCAGTTGCCGTTCAGGTTCAACCATTCCGAACGCATAAAGTCAGGACGTGGGTGCTCAGGCAATGGAATTTCGGAGGCAGATAAATTAAAAATAAACATGAAGAGAAAGAAAAGCCCCCCAACCCACGAAGGGGGAGAAAAGAATGATAGTTTGATTTTAAAAGAAATTCTCATAATTTTAAATTTGACAAGTTTAAACTAATTATTTGTTCGTATAGAGATACCAGCATCAATAAACTGGCGTCCTTTACCTCTCAGACAATGAATAGCAATTACATTCTGACTGTTTTGCTTAATGGCTTTTTTGGCTTCTGCACTAAAAGGATAAATTGCATAACCGTTAGTGCTACCGGTAAGCGTATCGACCAAAATGCCGTTAAGATAGACTTCACAATTAGCATTGTGATTGATAAAGAATATAAGATTTTCTAAGGATGCAGGGCTTAATGTGTCTACCTTAAATTCTTTTCTCATCCAAATATCTGGTGTAGTCCAATTGGTTTTAATTTCACGTATATTCTTTTTGGTTGCAGGCTCAAAAGGGGCAACAGAATCAAGCCATTGGGTGTGATTGAATACACTACTATACCAATCGGCTGAGGGTTGATTAAATGTAAACTTCCAGTTTTGATGATTCGCCTGCGAGGTTGGTAAAACATCCAGCACTTTTGCCTGATTTTTAATCACACGCCGATTGATTTCGGTAAGTTTATTCAAGTCTACTTTTACCACCGCTCTATCATAGGTAATAAATCCATTCATCTCACCTTCCACATCGGTCAGTTCGGTATAAACTGCCGCACTCAAGCCGTTGTTTGTTTTAAAACCGATCAGATTGTCTGTGAATGTCGAATATGATTTCAACCATTCTTCGGCACTATTTACCGTTCCATGTCCAAATGCTTTTTGATAGATATGATTATCAATGCTGTACGCTACGCCACCATATTCGCCACAGGCTAGAATTTGTGTTGAACTTACGGGACAAGCCGGCGATGGATAATTATGAATATCCAATATATCGCCCACTCTTTTGTTCGATCCACTACACTGACTTACGAGTCTGCTGGGGTCAAGTTCCTTAACAGTCGATACCAATGTTTCTGTATTGTGTTGGCCTTGTCCTTCGTTAAACACCACCCACATCACAATACTTGGCTGATTCCAGTGGGTTTGTATCATTTGTTCCAATTGTGTTTTAAAAGCTAGCTGGTCGACTGGCGGACGGACTTTGGCATACGAATTTACCGACGGCATATCCTGCCAAACCAACAATCCCATTTTATCAGCCCAATAATACCAGCGATAGGGCTCCACTTTGAGGTGCTTCCGCACCATGTTAAAACCGCCCTCTTTCATTTTTTTAATATCAAACTGAAGTGCTTCATCGGTTGGAGCGGTGTAAAGGCCATCGGGCCAATAGCCCTGATCGAGTGGGCCCATTTGGAAAACAAACTCGTTGTTTAACATCATTTTTTGGAAACCATCAACCTTTGCCATCGATATTTTGCGCATTCCAAAATAACTACTGATAGCGTCCATTGATTTACCGTTTGCATTTAGCGTAACTTTTAAGTCGTAAAGAAATGGTGAATCTGGCGACCAAAGTTTCGCATTAGGAATTGGAATTACCAACTCTTCATTGGCATTTCCCTTGAACTTCGTTATCGATTTTGCACCGTCATTTACTTCTATTTCAACTGTTGTGTTGGATGTTGACCCCTCTACGTTAGCTTTAAATACCAAGGTCGAATTATCGATATTGGGTACCAATTTGATAGTCGAAATACTGGTTTTTGGTACTGGCTCAAGCCAAACAGTCTGCCAAATTCCGGTAACTGCGGTATACATAATTCCTTCGGGCGTAAGTGTTTGTTTTCCACGCGGAAAAGTGGCAGCATCCGTTGGATCGTAAACCCGAACTGTCAGCACTTGTGGTTTGCCGGCAATAAGTTTTGAGGTAATATCGAAACTAAAGGGATTGTATCCACCCTGATGTGTTCCAACAGATTGTCCGTTTACGAAGACTTCGGTTTCATAATCGACTGCACCGAAATGCAACAGAATTTGCTGTCCTTTCCAGTTTTTGGGAATAGAAAAGGTACGTCGATACCACAATTTATCGTGATGTTCCATGATTCCCGATAGCGACGATTCTACGCCAAATGGCACCAGTATTTTGCCTGAAAGTTTACCTACAGGAATGGCTTCGGTTTTACTTGTTCCGGGTTGAAATTCCCAAATTCCGTTAAGATTCATCCAGTTCTTACGAACCAGTTGTGGACGAGGATATTCCGGTAATACATTGGCGGTATCCACTTTGTTTGCAAAAGGAGTCATCAAGGGTGCTTTTTTCATTAGCCACGGTTGGGCATTTACACCAACTGAAAGAAAAGACAGAAAGAAAAAAACGAATGGTAATTTTATTAGTTTATACATTTTCAATGATTTTATTATTTTATTATTATTTCAATTCAAAACGATACAAAGTGGTTTGTTTATATTTCTGACCCGGACGTAAAACGCTATTTGGGAAATTGGAGCGATTGGGAGCATCTGGATAATTCTGAGCTTCGAGAGCAATGCCTGTGCGGTAATTGTGCTTTTCCATTCGCTTCCCTTTATCTTTTCCATCCATGAAGTTCCCACTGTAAAACTGTATGGCCGGTTGATCACTTATTACTTTCATCACGATACCGGTGGAAGGTTCATAAACAACTGCCATTAACGAGATTTCACCCGCTTTTTTATTTACGATATAATTGTGATCGTATCCTTTTCCGAATTTCAAGGCTTCAAAAGACTCATTAATTCGTTTACCTATTTCGGTTGGTTTCCTGAAATCCAAAGGTGTTCCTGTCAACGTGGCAATCTCGCCGGTCGGAATAAGCAGCGAATCTGTCGGTGTATATTTGTCGGCATTTATTTGGAGAATATGACTATTGGTTGATTTTTTGGTGGTGCCATGCAGGTTGAAATAGCAGTGACTGGTTGGGTTAATCACTGTTGGAGCATCGGTAGTGGCTTCATATTCAATTTTCAATTCGTTGGACTCAGTAAGAGAATAG
>Ga0214228_1000423_pt1 | contig 12286 bp, 6 predicted proteins | sample TroBogypolimnion_21_FD_153066 | JGI IMG/M metagenome (GOLD analysis project Ga0214228, IMG submission 153066) | Freshwater microbial communities from Trout Bog Lake, WI - 05NOV2007 hypolimnion | ecosystem: Environmental > Aquatic > Freshwater > Lake > Hypolimnion/Profundal zone | place: Trout... | reverse complement strand
CTACTACCAAAGGATACGTAACACCATTTATTCCACCCTGATTTTGTGGAGTTTGCAGCCATTTCCAGTGTGAGAATTCCGAATCTGTAGAAGCACCTATCACCACTGTATTGCGAGCTGCGAATTCGGCTTTTTTATCTTCGAAAGCAATTAATTCAGTTGGGCATACAAACGTAAAATCTGCCGGATAAAAGAAAAAAACGACATAATTTTTACCTTCATACTGTTTCAACGAGAAATTTTCAATAATTTCACCACCATTTACGACAGCCTTGCTGTTAAAAACTGGTGCTTTTTTTCCTACTAATACTGACATAATTGTATATTTTTATTTGGTTATTGTTTTAATGCTGCAAAATTAATCATAAGCTAAAACAATACATCATAAAACCCCATAGAGTTTTTATATATCTTAATAGGAAAAACAAATAAAAGAATCAAAAAGTTCTTACTCCTTGAATATTAACAAAGTAACATAAGCAGCAATGCCTTCCTTACGACCTACAAAACCTAACTTTTCGGTGGTAGTGGCTTTAATCGAAATTAAATCTGAATCGACTCCAAGCACTTCAGCAATACAGCTTTGCATGTCTGGAATATATGGATTTAATCTGGGAGTTTCTGCACAAATAGTGCAATCAGCATTACACAGTTCATAACCTTTCGCTCGCACAAGAAGCATTGTTTCCAGCAACAAAATTTTGCTGTCAATGTTTTTGTATTCACCCGAAGTATCAGGAAAATGGAAACCAATATCCCTAAGATTTGCCGCACCAAGTAATGCATCACAAAAAGCATGAATTAGCACATCGGCATCTGAATGTCCCATTAAACCACTGGAATGCTCTATTTTGATACCGCCTAACCACAATTCACGGTTATCGGCAAAAGCATGAACATCGAAACCAAAACCAACGCGAGAACAATTCATAAATGAAAATTTTAATTAAAAAGCGGTTGAACCACCCTATAGGAAGATTTCAACCGCTCCAATTTATTTTTATTAAATTTTAAACTCCGGTAAAGAATTTAAGATATTTATTTCACCAAATTTTTCAATCCGAACAAGTCAAACGATAGCGTAAATCTTAAGGTTTGATCCAATGGATTAGATTGGGTTGTTGCAATTACATACGAGGCATCCAATTGGAAAATATTCAATTTGAACCCTGCCCCAGCAGTGAAATACTGTCTGTTACCTTTGTACTGACTCTCGTGAAAATATCCGCCACGTACAAAAAATTGATTATTATAAGAATACTCAGCACCCAGTGACCACATAATTTCCTCCATTTCTTCAGCAAAGCCCCCTGGAGCATCAGAGAAAGAACTAAAAATACCAGACAATGGAGAAATTTTATTGTAAGCAGCAATTTGGTCAAGAGTTGGATTTATTTTTGGAGTTGGCACCAAGAGTTTATTCAAATCGGCACTGACTGAAATTTTATTAAAGTTATCAATTGGATATTCATAAGAACCTCCTAAACGTAAATTGGTAGGAATAAAGTTGCTGGTTTCATTCAAATCGTATGAAATTTTCGAACCAATATTCGAGATGTTTAAACCTAATCCCAACGTTCCATCTACACCCTCTATTGCAATTGGAGTTTTATAGTATCCTGAGATATCAGCTGCCACAGACACTCCGGGATACATTGGAGTTCCGCCACTTAAATTGATACCATTATTCAAATCTGAGTAAATAAAACGAAGTGTAGCTGCAGCAGAAAATTTATCAGATAACATCCGTGAGTAAGAAGCATCTAAGGCATATTCATTGGGATGAGCTGAACCTTGTGAGTATCCTAAAGCATCCATTAATGATATATCTCCCAACGAAAAATAACGCAACGACATACTTAGTGCTTGATGTTGATCAAATTTCCAATAACCGGCTATGTATGCCAAGTTAATGTCACTAACCAATTTACGAAGCCAAGGTGTATAAGAGAATGAAAGTCCGGCATCGCTTTCCATAAAAACATATTTCGAAGGATTCCAGTATTGTGAATTCACATCAGGTGTAGTTGCAACCCCAACATCACCCATACCACCTCCACGAGCATCAGGTGCTATTGAAAGTGATGGTACCGCGGTTACAATTGGATTATTGGTTTGAGCAGACAGAGATAAAGACAAGGAAAATAAAATACAGATTGTTAATGCTTTGTTTTTCATTCGAAATTTTTATTTTTGAGGGTGCAATATTAGTAATTTTATTTTAGAATTTAAATAATTAACCGCAAAATCTTGATATTATTGTTCAACAATCAACATTTTATTTGTTTTAGAAGTAATGTCACTATTTTTAGTTTTTATGCTTACACGATATAAATAAATGCCTGTTTTAACTTTTTGGCCATTGTTGTCAATTAAATTCCAGGTAATATTATCTGCATTTGATTGAGTAAAAGACCAAATTTTACGTCCAGTTAAATCAAAAATATCAACAGTAGTATATAGAATTGTCTCAGGTCTGTCGTGATTAATAAAAATTCTTGTTTGAGCCTTCACCGGATTGGGATAATTGTATATAGTAAAAATTTCGGGCGTCAATCCTTTTACAACTTCAAAATTAGTTGAAACATTCGTTGAATTATTCAACAAATCCCAAACTCGTAAATTTAACGTGTGTTTTCCATTTTGAAGTGTCGGCAGTTTATAGTTTATTACTCCATCAGTATAACTGTTTGTCGAGGCCTGAAAGTAATCGTTTATAATGTATGTCTGAACAGGATCTTGATCAACAGTTAACGTTATATCATGTCCTATCCCACTACTTACTGTATTAACTCCATCTATATCACTTACATTAGCAATCAATACCGGAGTTTCATTTACTTTATCACCTGAAACAAAATTCTCTGAATTCAGATACAAACTAACTGCCGGTCCAATCGTATCATTTACATTATAGGTGCTACTTGTACCTCCAATGAGGAAATTTTCGAAGTAACCTTGTGCCTCAAAGTTGTTTATATCATCTTCGGCATAATAATTTATCCTGCCGCTGCCAAAATTATATTTAATATCTTTAGGCAACAAAAAAGAAAAACTGAAATCGCCGTTTTTTACATCTGCATTCCCCGAGAATAATGTGTTCGGTCTGTCAGAATAAGTTAAAGCACCATCACCCTCATTATTCAATGTAGTAACTATTTGCATTTTATCAAAAACTGTTGAATGCAATGTGCCGTTGAAATTTGTAACTTTATTTCCATTGTCATCAGCAATAAATCCTTTTATTGTTGCAACCGATAGCGCTCTCAAAGTGTCATTTCCCAAAGTTGTACTTTGATTTACTTGGTTCGTAACTACGTTATATTTTGTGGGGTAATTCATGGTTAAAGCCGGATCACCCATAAACATGTAACATAATTTATTGATTTCAGTACCTACATTATTTTTGGCATAAGAGATAATATCACCCAATCGTTGTTGTTTTCCATTAACCCTCTGAAATAAGTTGTCGCAGACCAATTTATTTAATGTAAAATTTTGGGAAGCATATACCGGCAGTGCTGCCGATAAAATTCCTATAGATCCACCATTGGGATTTAAAAGCATATATTCTCCACCCGAAATAACCTGAACATCAAATTGTAAAAAATCGCATGTAGCACCGATAAAAAGTGGTAAATGCGTGTTAGTAAGATTTTTCACATCGTTTATAGATAAAATCGCTTCATTCGTTAAACCGGTTGCACCGGCATGTCCAGTAAAATCTAATAAAAACAAACCGGATTGAATTAAATTCAGTAAATGAGTTTTCGCAACAGGATAACTTTGTCCACTTGCAGTAACTTCCTGTAAATAGGCATCCATATAGAGTTTTTCAATCTGATAAGCAGGATATTCTCGGGCAAGTATTCGGGTAATACTATCGGCTTGTGTCATGTGCAATGCAGCATCACCATCGTCAGCCAGAAAACACAATCGATTTTTCCAAAATCCCTTATCCTGATTATTCATGTATCCAATGGTTTTGTTCATCACATCGGTTGCTTGCTGAGAAGTAGCTACAGGAAACCTACCCACACCAATATCCATTAAATTTGCAGGCACTTGACTTCCATCATTATCATTTAACAACGCAAAATAATCATCGGTAACATAAGCCAAAGTTTGATTCAATGAATTATCAGATTGATACGTTAAAATAAGATTGTCGCCTGATTCAGGGCGAATCTTTCGGTTATCATAGGTTCCACGCCCGTATAACAGTAGATTTTTAGGCAAATCAGATGGAGAATTGGCATTTAAAGCTCTGTCGTACAACATTTTCATCATCCAACGATAAGCAGTTGCATCAGGTGTTCCCGACGAAAATTCATTATAAACCTGATCAGTAGTTACTACGGCAACAGTCATATTGTCCCTAGTTTGATGTGCCTGAGCCAATGTTTGAGCTTGTGACAGAAAATTAGGATGTGTAATAATCACTAAATCAGCTTGTGTAATACTATGAAGATTCTGATTTGGAACTACTCCTACTACTTCAGGTTTTGGAAATGCTGAAGAAGCCGTAGGGTCTATTGCCAAATAATTTTTCAAACTTGTACTTGTATCTGTGAAAGACAATTTTCCATTTACAGTTTGGGTTACAATATTGCTGATGTTTTGTGGATCAGTTATATCCCAAATTTGAACAGAAGAATTTGCAGCACTCAAAAAGTATTGACTATATAAACCAAATCCCAAATAATCTACATTTTGAAACTGCATGGCAGAACCTGTCATTGTTAGTTTCCTTCTTGCATTTACTTCCAAATAATTCAAATATCCAACTGAAGTTGGAGCAGACTTGGTATATGTTAACGTAAAATTAAAACTAGAACTTTGAGGAGTATACTTAAAAAACCCATTGGAAGCCATGGCAACTTGATAATTATCATTTGGTCGCGCTGAAACTGCCAAAACATTATTTTGTTGGCCATTTAAACTCAGGTTAAAATTTGAAACAAGTGATGAAGAAGCTGCAACATCCAATCTCACTGAAGTCGAATTTGTCAAAACAGGATTTGGAAAACTAAATGGAAAGGTGTAGGAGAGCACATCGTTAAACGGTTCGCCATAAAATTCCTTACCTCCTGAAACCAAATTCAACAAATCAACTTCATGCACCTGATAATCAGTAAATTCTTCAACCGGATTTACCGTTGTCGAGGCGGGTACAGTTATTGTTGTATCGGCAATTCTTTTACCTACACCCGCATCGGAAGTTATAAAATAATAGCCATAATTTGAATAGGTATTTTCGGTATGTGTGAACATCGACAAAGAAGAATCGTATGACCATTTCACAATTCCCTGTCCATAAAATAAGATATAATCGCCGGCATTAAAAACCCCATCGGAGCCTTTATTCATGTATATTGCCACTTCGGGTAAATCATCTATTTTGGCCGACAAAAAACTCTGATCCAACACATTACCTCCGTAACCAAAAACACGCACATTGGCCGGATTTACTCCCATCGAAACTAAGTCTTCATAGGTCAGCTTGTAAATACCACTATTAACAATCCTGACTTTAACGAATTTTCCTTGAGCTAAGACCGAGTTTGCGGCATAAGTGTGAATGGCACTTGATTTTACTTTTTGAGGCTGAGACGTTTCAGTTAATGCCAAATCAAAGGATTGTAATTTCATCAAAACTCCATTTTTATTCGCAAAAGGGAATAATTGTATTTCAAAATATTTTGTTTCACGTTGATGTAATATCGATGAATTCAGCTGTGCCTCCGAAGAAAGCGCTTGATTCGTAACAAAAAGGGCTTTTTCATCGGTTGTAAGCGGAATGTAAACAGGATTTTTGATTTGTGCCGAATAGCTTAGATTCGGGTCACAAGTAATTCGTTGTGTGAAATAAGGTAACCGGTCTTCGGCAGGATATTTAGCATCTTCAAATGCAAGAACGGATACAAACGAAGAATCAATCTGCCATTTTTCGACGGCTTTCCATTTTAACTCACATTTTGTAACACGTTCATTTTTTGCATTTAATGCAAAAACAGAAAAAGCAAAATACAATAAAAGGGTTATTTTAATTTTCATTATTATTTCAGTTCAAAAATATAAAAAAGGCTACGGTACTAACGTTTGAAAAAGGACTTTAGTATTCATTTAAAACCAAATTTGCTATTACTTAACATAAAAGTCAAACATTTTCTTATCAAAGATATAACCTTCCAATCTATCGCCAATTGAAACCTTACCAACGCCTACAGGAGTTCCTGTGAAAAGGATATCACCAATCTTAATTGTAAAGAAACGACTAACGTAAGCCACAAGTTCTGTAATTGGAAAAATCATATCGGCAGAATTACCATTTTGAACCGTTTTTCCATTTATATCCAATCGAAATTGAATATTCTGAATATCATTTATTTCATTGACAGACAAAAAGTTACCAATGACAGCTGAGTTGTCAAATGCTTTGCAAATTTCCCATGGTTTACCTTCTGCTTTAAGTTTTCGCTGTAAATCGCGAGCCGTAAAATCTACTCCTAAACCAATTTCTGCAAAATAACGATCCGAAAATTTTGAATCGATATTCTTTCCAATTCGATTAAATTTAACTATTAATTCAGTTTCGTAATGTAAATCTTCTGAAAAATCGGGAATAAAGAACGGTTTGTTGTTTTTTAGCAAAGCCGTATCCGGTTTCATAAATACAACCGGTTCAGTGGGATTTTTACTATTTAATTCTTTGTTGTGCTCAGCATAATTCTGACCTATGGCAAATATTTTCATTTATTATTTTGTAGTTTTTGATTTGAAATTTTTCTTTTTTCATCTTCTTTAATTGCATTTAAACGATTGAACATCACCGCTAAATGAGCATAAATGGAAGTATTTTGCACAATTACATTTTCGGGTACGCGTATACGAAAAGGCGTAAAATTCCAAATTGCCTGAACACCACCATCAATCATCAATTCTGAAACAGCTTGGGCTTTATCAACCGGAACAGTTAAAATACCGATGTTTATTCCTGTTTTTTGTTGAAGTTCCTTAAAACGATCGATATGATGAATCGGAATGCGGTTAATACTAGTTCCGGCTAACTCATATTTAGCATCAAAACCAGCAACAATTTCCAGTCCAAATTGCTCTAAACCATTATCATGCATCAATGCACCACCCAAATTACCGACTCCAAACAAAAAAGCTTTGTGCGAATTTGTAAAACCCAGAAAAGCTTCCAGAATAGCTACAAGTTCCTTTATATCATACCCAACCCGAGTTTTGCCATTAATATTAACGTAAGACAAATCTTTTGCAACCATCGAAGCATCAACTGCAATATTCTTAGCAATCTGAGTAGATGATAAAAAAGACTCACCCTCTTTCATTACTAATTGAGCATAAGCCAAATACCAGGGCAAACGTCGAAGAGTGGGTTCAGGAACTTTGAATTCAATTGTTGGGTTAAAATTCGGCATTTTTATTAAGATTTTAAATGATTAACTCGCAAAAATAGTCATTTTTTCGAAACTCCGGCTAATTACTTTCATTAAAAAACAATGATTACAACTTTTTGATACATTTCAGATTTATTATTCAGCTAATTTGATTAACTTTGCAAGTTTAAACGAGAAATATAGCACGATAGAATTTATATTGCTAATTACTTATATTCAACACATTATGGAGTACAATTTCAGAGAAATCGAACAGAAATGGCAAGCATACTGGAAAGATAACGGCACATACAAAACCGAAATTGACCAAAAAAAACCCAAATATTATGTTTTGGATATGTTTCCATATCCTTCGGGTGCCGGATTACATGTGGGTCATCCGCTTGGATATATTGCATCTGACATTTATAGTCGCTACAAACGGCTAAAAGGGTTCAATGTACTTCATCCAATGGGGTATGATGCTTTCGGACTTCCAGCCGAACAATATGCCATCCAAACCGGTCAGCATCCTGCTGTTACAACAAAGAAAAACATTGCACGATACCGCGAACAATTGGATAAAATCGGATTTTGTTACGATTGGGATCGTGAAATTCGCACCTGCGAACCGGATTATTATAAATGGACACAATGGGTTTTTATCCAAATGTTTAACTCCTATTTCTGCAATGATGCTCAGCAAGCACGACCAATTAAGGAATTAATTGAAGTATTTGAATTACAAGGCACAAAAGACTTAAATATAGCCTGTACAGAAGAAATTAGCTTTACTGCCGAAGAGTGGAAATCAAAAACCGAAAAGCAACAACAAGAGATATTACTAAATTACAGAATTGCCTATTTAGCGGATTTGAAAGTAAACTGGTGTCCGGCTTTAGGCACGGTTTTGGCAAATGACGAGGTGAGCGAAGGACTTTCTGTTCGTGGAGGGCATCCTGTAGAGCAACGGATCATGCGTCAGTGGAGTTTACGAGTTTCGGCTTACGCGCAGCGATTATTGGACGGCTTAAACACTATTGAATGGACAGATTCATTGACAGAAACACAAAAAAACTGGATTGGAAGAAGTGAAGGTGCTGAGTTAAAATTTCACCTCCCAGTTGATGGTGATCAGGAGGAGGTTTTAGAAGTTTTCACTACACGAGCTGATACAATTTACGGTGTTACATTTATGGTTCTTGCGCCCGAAAGCGAATTAGTCAAAAAACTCACAACTAAAGAACAAGCATGCGATGTAGAGGATTATTTGAATGCGACAAAAAAACGAACTGAACGCGAACGACTTGCTGACCGCCGCGTTAGTGGAGTTTTTTCCGGTTCGTATGCTATAAACCCCGTAAGCGGCACAAAAATTCCAATCTGGATTTCGGATTATGTGTTGGCAGGTTATGGAACTGGAGCAATTATGGCAGTTCCTGCTCACGATAGTCGCGATTATGCTTTTGCAAAACATTTCGACTTGCCAATCATTCCACTGATTGAAGGCTGTGATGTAAGTAAGGAAAGTTTTGATGCCAAAGAAGGAATCATGATGAATTCCGGATTTTTGAACGGTTTAACCGTGAAACAAGCTATTGCAAGAGCAAAAGAATATATTGATAAAAATAAGTTGGGACGCATAAAAGTTAATTTTCGTTTGCGCGATGCTATTTTCAGTCGCCAACGATATTGGGGCGAACCCTTTCCGGTGTATTATAAGAACGAGATGCCCTATATGCTCGACGAAAGCAAGTTAGCATTAGAATTGCCCGAAATTGACAAATTCCTTCCAACCGAAAAAGGCGAACCTCCACTCGGTCGTGCCAAAAACTGGGAAACTGAAGATCATTTTCCGTTGGAACTTTGTACCATGCCCGGGTTTGCAGGTTCATCGGCTTATTATTTACGCTACATGGATCCAAAAAACAATGATGCACTAGTTGGAAAAGAAGCAAACGAGTATTGGCGAAATGTTGATTTGTATATCGGCGGAACAGAACATGCCACCGGACATTTAATTTACAGCCGATTCTGGAATAAATTTCTGTTCGATTTGGGGTTAGTCTGTGAAGATGAACCGTTCAAAAAACTGATTAATCAGGGAATGATTCAGGGGCGAAGCAATTTTGTATACAGATTAAAAGAAGCCCCCCTTAATCCCACCACAGAGGGAAAACCCACTTTTGTTTCGCTTGGCTTAGCAAGCAAATACGATGTAACCCCCATTCATGTCGATGTCAATATTGTTTCGAATGATGTGTTGGACATTGATAAATTTAAAGCCTGGAGACCAGAATTTGCTAATGCTGAATTTATTTTGGAAAATGGTAAATATCATTGCGGTTGGACAGTTGAGAAAATGTCAAAATCGATGTACAACGTTGTAAATCCGGATGATATTGTTGAAAAATACGGTGCAGACACCCTTCGTCTTTACGAAATGTTTCTTGGCCCGTTGGAACAATCGAAACCATGGGATACAAATGGAATTGATGGTGTTCATCGGTTTTTAAAACGTTTATGGTCATTGTTTTACAAAGAAAACAACTGCATTGTGAGCAATGACCCACCCACTGCCGAAGAACTTAAAATTTTGCACAAAACCATCAAAAAAATAACTTTTGACATTGAAAATTTCTCATATAACACTTCGGTATCGGCATTTATGATTTGTGTGAATGAATTATTTGCACTCAAATGCAGTAAAAAATCCATTCTCGAACCTTTAAGCATTTTATTAGCACCTTTTGCACCGCATGTAGCCGAAGAATTATATCATATTTTAGGTAACCCGGAAACTGTATGTGATGCTGTTTTTCCGATTTGCAACGAAGAATACCTGAAAGAATCAAGTATCAACTATCCGATTTCATTCAATGGAAAAGTGCGTTTTACGCTCGAACTTCCGGCTGACATGAGTAAAGAAGACGTCGAAAAAACAGCACTGACAAACCCACAGACTATCAAACAATTGGATGGCAATCAACCCAAAAAAGTGATAGTTGTTCCCGGTAAAATTGTGAATATCGTGCTGTAATTTCAGGAAATTATATTTACACATTAAGGCTGGCGAGATTATGATTTCGCCAGCCTTTGTATTATTCCTGTCAGATTTCCAAATTCCATAGTTTATATGAAATCCGAAAGTTTCTTCTTCGATAGATTTCATCCTTTTTGTCAAAATCCGAATTTCAACATTCTCAAAAATTCCCACAGTTCAAATAATAAAACTCCAACTCTCCGCCTATTTGCAAACGATTGCACTAAAAATTTTAATTATTTTTATTCCCTAAGGATATTGAATTCAAATAGCTTGTATATTTGTTGGAAAATAAAAATAACCCTTAAAATTTACTGTTTATGAAAAAAGGTATTTTACATGTTTCTTCATTTGCAATTTTAACTCTAATTTTGCTTAACCCAATTGACGTTAGAGCTAATTATGTACCGGGTGTATTTAATGGTTGGATTCAAAATACACCTTATTCCACAAATAATATGCCTTCAGGATATCAGAAATATACTACTCAAGCCAGTGATGATAACCAATTCAAACTTTTGATGTGGAATAACAACTGGGATGCGGGTTGGGGTTCTGGATACTGGATTAACAGCTGGAATACGGTTTGGAGCTTACCTTATACAGGGTCTGGTCTAAGTAATGCATATGTCAAGAGTTTCGGAACAAATCAATATCTGAGTATTGTTACTTCAACAAGTCTTGGACAGGCAACTTCAAAATTCGGGTTTTTAAAAACTTCTGCCTCACCTATTAATATATCCTCAGTGTCTGGCGGTACATCAAATGTTACCAATAGTACTAGTGTGTCAATTTCTATTACATTGAGCGGGTCTAAATGTAACGAGGAATATATATTAATTAGATATACCACAGATAACTGGAGTACTTCAAACTTCGTTACTGCGACTGGGAGTGGCACTTCGTATTCTGCAACAATACCTGGTCAAACAGCAGGAACTAGTGTAAAATGGTATGCATTAACTTCAACAGTTACTAATCCATCACCAGACACCGATTATCTGACATTATGTGTAATGAATAACAGTAACTCAAATTACTCTTACGCCGTTGTTGCTTCAACAAGTTCTTCTGACAATTTTCGTTCTAAAACAAGTGGAAACTGGAGCACGGCATCTAATTGGGAATCTTCTCCTGATAATACAAACTGGATAACATCAACTTTAGTGCCTGGTTCTTCAGCAGCAAGTATTTCAATTTTAAACACTCATAATATTACATTAAATCAGGATGCAACCATTCCAACTCTAACCATCAATTCGGGTGGTACTTTCACAGCAAGTGATGCAACTCCCAGAACGCTAACAATTAGCAATAATTCTTCTGCAACTACACTTTCCAATAGTGGCACTTGGGCAAATGGAAGTGGTGGTTCTACGGTAGTTTTCACGGGTGCGCCAAGTTCCGGCGATGCCATACATACGGTTTCAGGAACAATCGGTTTCCAAAATATAACTATTAATAAAACTGGAGGAACTTCAAATATAGGTGCTTCTTTTGGTTCGGGATCAACTATTACCGGAACACTGGAAATTGGAAACGGAGGCTTTGTTTCAACAGCTCCGCCAGCAAGTTTTTATAATAGTTCTGCTATTCTGAAATTCAACCAGGGTTCAGGTGCAACTTATAATGTAAATTCGGGAGATTATTCCTGGTCAACAACTCAGGTTCCGCAAAACATTACCATAACATCAGGTACAGTCAATTTGAATGCCGATAGAACAGCTTCCGGAAATTTACTTATAAATGGAGGGACTTTAATATTAAACAACAATACACCAAATTTAACGATACAAGGTGACTGGACACGTACCTCAGGAACTTTTTCTGCTAACTC
>Ga0214228_1000421_pt1 | contig 12320 bp, 3 predicted proteins | sample TroBogypolimnion_21_FD_153066 | JGI IMG/M metagenome (GOLD analysis project Ga0214228, IMG submission 153066) | Freshwater microbial communities from Trout Bog Lake, WI - 05NOV2007 hypolimnion | ecosystem: Environmental > Aquatic > Freshwater > Lake > Hypolimnion/Profundal zone | place: Trout... | reverse complement strand
AATCTGTCGGGTAAATGGAGAGTTGCAACCTTTTAAGTTGGTCACTTAATTTTAAATTTCCCTTTGATTGTAGGTTTTCCAAAAGGTAAAAATTACAAAAGGAGGTCGATTTCGACCTCCTTTTTGATGGTGCTCCCCTGATAGCACAAAGTTGCAACCGGTTTACCTCAATTATCTTGAATTAAAGCATTGTAATATAGTATTATACGATATTTTAGTTTAACTATTATCAGTCGTTTTATCCGATTTTTGAGGACAGACCTTTATCTAAGTTGTTGACAAGACCTAGTTAACAATGAAACATCCTGTTCAGGGTTGGTGTAACTTCTCCCCTTTCTCGAATCGACTTTCTACAAAGAGTTAAGTAATAAAAAACCTGTTTGATAATCCGTTTTGAGTTTTAATAACTATTTTTAGATGAATATAATAACCAAAGGTAAGGTTAGCAAGAAAACAGTAGTTGGCTAACAATGCGTTTGGTGTTGTTATAAATGAGTTATAGCCAATGCTAAAAAAATGCATCAACAGAAAGTTCATCATTAAAAACAAACTTTGCCATGGACATACAAAACAAAACCAAAGAAGAACTCATCATCGAGTTGCAGGAATTAAAGCAGGAGAATTCTGATTTAATGGCTTTGATTGAAAACCGTTCTGCAGAGTTAATCACAGCTGACAAAGAACTTATTCTTCAAAACAAAGATATATCTGTCCCTTCATTGCTTCGCCAGAAGGCCGAAGAGTTGCTGAAAAAGAAATCATCAGGAACTGTTTCGCCATTTTCTGAAGTCGAATCGCTCAGACTCATTCACGAACTCGAGGTACACCAGATTGAGCTGGAATTGCAGAATGAAGAACTCCGCCGTGCATGGGCAGAGGCAGAGGCTGCGAACGACAAGTATATCAGATTGTACGATTTCGCACCATCAGGTTATTTTACACTTTCCGGCAAAGGTGAAATCATCGAATTAAATCTTACAGGGGCAAAGATGTTGGGCAAAGACCGGCAGCATCTGAAATCCAGCCTGTTTGGTTTTTTTGTGTCAAAAGAAACAAAGCCAATCTTCAAACTCTTCCTTAAGAAGGCATTTAATCGCAAAGCAAAAGAATCCTGCGAAGTAACCCTGACAACTTCCGGCAACCACCCGATGTTTGTCCATCTATCGGGCATTGCCTCCGAAAATGGAACGCAATGCATGGTAACTGCGATCGATATCTCCGACAGAAAACAGGCAGAAAACGTAACAGAGCAAAAATCGGCTATCCTCAATAACCTTCTCATCAATATGCAGGAAGGTGTTTTGCTCGAAGATTCAAACCGCAAAATTGTATTGACCAACCAACTTTTTTGCGATATGTTTGCCATTCCGGCGCCGCCCGAAGCTTTGATCGGGGCCGATTGCTCTGAATCGGCGGAACAGAATAAGCATTTCTTTAAAAATCCGGAAAACTTTGTTGCCGGCATCAACCTTATCCTGGCCAATAAAAAGGCGGTGTATAATGATGAACTTGAACTGATGGACGGACGACATTTCGAAAGGGATTATATTCCAACCTGGCTTAACGAAGTCTACTCAGGCCATTTGTGGAAATACAGGGACCTGACGGAGCGAAAGCGGGCACAGCAAAAACTACAGGCATCAGAAGACAGGTACCGTTCCATTTTTGAGGGAAGCCCCGATGGAATATTGATTGCCGATGCCGAAACAAAAATGTTTGCCTATGCCAATTCGGCTCAATGCCGTTTATTCGGCTATACAGAAGAACAATTCAAAACGATGAGCATCGCCGCCATTCATCCGCAGGATACTTTCGCGCAAACCCTCGCCGAGTTTGAAAGTATGGTGCGTGGCGAGAAAGAAATTGCCGAAAATATTCAATGCCTCAAAAGTAATGGTGAAATTTTTTACGCGGATATCCGTGGAGCACTCATCTCGCTAAATGGCAGGAGCCAATTGCTTGGTTTTTTCAGGGATATTACGGCACGAAAAAAGGTTGAGGATGAACTGAGAAAACGCTCGAAGGCTATTGAGCAAAGCCCTGTGATCATTTATATAACGAATCTGGAAGGAATCATTGAATATGCCAACCCGAAATCAACAGAAGTTTCAGGCTATTCCAATAGTGAACTCGTAGGCAAGAAACCCCGGATATTCAGTTCGGGTGAAAAATCTAAAGAAGAGTATAAAAACTTATGGCATGCAATCAGTTCGGGAAAAGAATGGAAGGGCGAGTTTCATAATAAAAGGAAAAACGGCGAGCTTTATTGGGTAGCTGCAACCATTTCACCTGTTATAAATAACCTTGGAGATGCAACACATTACCTTGCCGTAGAGGAAGATATCACTGAGCGCAAAATTACGGAACAGAAAATTCACGACCTCAACACAAACCTCGAACAAACGGTCCATAAACGGACTGAACAGTTTAAAGAAGCATTGAGCAGGTTGGAAAAGATTGCCGACCGGGTTCCCGGGGCTGTTTACCAGTACCGGTTGAACCCCGATGGATCATCCTGTTTCCCATATGCCAGTGAAGGCATCCGTGACATTTACCGGGTCAGCCCCGAAGAAATAGCCCTTGATGCTTCAGCCGTATTTACCAGGTTTCATCCCGACGATTTCGAAGGCGTGGTTGCGTCCATTCAGGCATCGGCAAAAAACAACACAATATGGCAACACGAGTATCGGGTGAAGTTCGATGATGGTACTGTGCGTTGGTTATCGGGCAATGCCGTGCCGCAAGCCAATGAAGATGGCTCGATACTATGGCATGGTTTTATTACCGACATTACCGAGCGCAAACAGGCTGATGCGGACCTTGAAGAGAGCAGGGAAAAGTACCGGGGCTTATCGGAAGCTTCATTTGAAGCGATCTTCTTTTCTGAAAAAGGGCTTTGCATCGAGCAAAACATGGCTGCCGAAATCATGTTCGGGTACACGAATGAAGAAGCTCTGAGCAGGTACGGAACCGACTGGATCGCGCCCGAATACAGGGGAATGGTCATGAATAACATGTTGTCAGGTACCGAAGATCCTTACGAAGCAATCGCCCAGCGAAAGGATGGTACAACTTTTCCTTGCATGTTACGCGGAAGGATGATGTATTATAAGGGGCGAAATGTACGGGTTACCTCGTTGACCGACATCACCGGACAGAAAATGGCAGAGGATGCATTGCGGTTTCAAAATATCCTGCATAGTACAATGATATCAAATATTTCTGACGTGATCGGGATCATGGGGATGGATGGTGTAATGAAATACAAAAGCCCCAATATCGAAAAGTACTTTGGCTGGAAACCCCATGATTTGATTGGAACAGACGGTTGGTTGACCATCTACCCTGATGACCTCGACCGTATTCAAAAGGAATTTTCCGATCTCGTTAAAAATGACAAATCAGTAAAAACGGTAACATATCGTTACAAATGTAAAAATGGCAGTTATAAGCCGATCGAACTTACCGCAACCAATCTTGCGAACGATCCGGTTATTCAAGGTGTACTGCTGAATTACCATGATATTACAGAACGTGAAGAGGCAGAAAATTCCCTTCGGAGGAGTGAAGCCGAAAAGGCTGCCATTATCCGCGCAGTTCCGGATTTAATGTTCCGAATCCGTCGCGATGGCCTGCTAATGGATGCATACAGCCGTGATGATTCGATGTTTTATTCCCCCAGTGAAGTTTTCACAGGAAAGAAAGTCTTTGAGGTTTTACCTCCCGATCTGGCCCGTCAGGCAATGATCGCAATTGAGAATGCGTTTCACACACGTGAAGTGGAGCTTTTTGAATATGAACTTGACGTTCAGGGTAAGAAATGTTATTTCGAGGACAGGATTATTCCTATTTCAGAAGATGAGGTGCTTTCCATTATCCGTGATATCACGAATCGCAAGGAATCGGAAACCGCATTGAAAATGCAAAGCGCTGCCTTTGAGTCGTTCGCCCTTGCAATTATTATTACCGATATAAAAGGACGGATTCAGTGGGTAAATTCAGCCTTCACCAAACTTACCGGATACTCCTCGATCGAAGCCATCGGGCAAATGCCTGGTGATCTGGTAAAATCGGGAAAACAGGATAAAGAGTTTTATAAAACATTCTGGGATACGATACTGAGTAAAAAAGTATGGAGCGGTGAAATCATCAACCGCCGGAAAGACGGCACGCTTTACTGTGAAGAAGAAACCATTACTCCTGTGTTAGATGATGAAGGTAATATTTACAGCTTTATTGCCATCAAAATTGATATCACGGAGCGCAAAAAACTTTTCAAGGAACTTGCCACTGAAAAACGGCGACTGGCCGATATTATCAAAGGTACGAACGCCGGAACATGGGAATGGAATATACCAACCGGTGAAACCCAGTTCAATGAAATTTGGGCTGAACTCATCGGCTACACCCTGGAGGAACTCTCTCCTGTCAGCATCGAAACCTGGACGAAATTTGCACATCCCGATGATCTGATAGTTTCCGCTGAATTACTGGAGAAGCATTTTTCCGGTGAATTGCCATATTATTCATTTGAGTCAAGAATGAGGCATAAAAATGGTGATTGGATATGGGTTTTAGACCGGGGCAAAGTACATGAATGGGACAAATTTGGCAAGCCATTGCTTATGTCAGGAATTCATCTGGAAATTACGGAACAAAAACGGATTGAACATGCCTTGATTGTTGCAAAAACCGAGGCAGAGAAAGCAAATCAGGCCAAGAGCGAATTCCTTTCGCGCATGAGCCACGAATTGCGCACACCCATGAATTCGATACTTGGATTTGCACAATTAATGGAAATGGATGAGCTAGTCCCGAAACATAAGAAAGGCGTAAACCATATCCTGAACAACGGCAGGCATCTGCTCAACCTTATCAACGAGGTTTTAGACATTTCAGGCATCGAAGCGGGCCGGGTTTCGCTTTCATTTGTTCCTGTTGATCTAAGCAGAATCATCCGGGAATCAATAGACACCATTGATCCGGCGGCTCGGGCAATGCACGTGAAATTTGAATTGATTGATGCGGGCCATGAACCACTTTTTGTCAAAGCCGACCATCATCGCTTACGGCAGGTGTTGATAAATTTATTCAACAATGCTGTAAAATATAACCGTGAAGGTGGTTCCGTCATGATTAAAACCGAATTACAGCAATCTACAGCGTTGGAAATGCCATTTGTAAGAATATCGGTAAGCGACACAGGCTCCGGAATTAATCCTGAAAAATTCGAAAAACTCTTTATGCCGTTCGAACGTATCGGAGCCGAGAAAACCGGCATTGAAGGCACTGGTCTCGGGCTCATGGTGGTCAAGAAACTGATGAACGCCATGGGCGGAAGCGTTGGTGTTGAAAGTGTGCCGGGCGAGGGAAGTACCTTCTGGATTGAATTGCCGTTCATTGAAGTTCAGGAAATATCCTCAGAACAAACTGAATACAGTTCAGTAACTCCAACGATAATCTCCGAAAAAACCAGAACCATCCTCTATATCGAGGACAATGCCTCAAACACTGAACTGGTCGAGCAAATCCTGGTCAATCACCGGCCATTCATTCAGTTGGTGAGTAGTAAGAAGGGAGGGCAGGCTGTTCCTATGGCCATCGAATACGCTCCTGATTTAATTCTCCTTGATCTCGATTTGCCGGATATGAACGGTTTCGAAGTGATCAACCTTCTGCTGGCGGAAGAAAAAACAAAGGAAATTCCGGTTGTGGTTGTCAGCGCCGATGCGATGGCACACCAGATTGAAAGGCTGATGAAAGCAGGAGCCAAAGATTATTTAATTAAGCCGCTCGACATCAGGGCTTTTCTCCAGGTGGTGGATGAGTATATTGGGAGTGTGAAATAACTCCCTGATTTTGCAAATTTTAATACTATTGTAATCAATAAAACCATTTCCCATGAATACCAAAAAGCCAACATCCGCAGAACCGGGAACAAAGAAAGCGCCCGCAAAAACCGATAGCAGTCAGTTTCCCATCGTGGGCATCGGCGCCTCCGCCGGCGGGCTCGAAGCGCTGGAACAATTTTTCGGTAATATGCCCAAAGACAGCGGCCTGGCCTTCGTGGTGATCCAGCACTTAGACCCAAACCATGTTGGCATTATGCCGGAGTTATTGCAGCGGATTACCCCCATGAAGGTGCTACAGGCAAGCGACCGACTTAAAGTAAAGCCAAACTTTGTGTATGTAATCCCGCCCAACAAGAGCATGTCGCTGCTCAATGGTTCACTGCATCTGTTCGATCCGATCGAATCGCGCGGCTTGCGGCTGCCCATTGATGTTTTCTTCCGTTCATTAGCCGTTGACATGGAGGAAAAGAGCATCGGGATCATCCTCTCGGGCATGGGCTCCGACGGCACCCTGGGACTTAAAGCCATCAAAGAAAAAAATGGCATTGTGGTGGTGCAATCGCCAGCCTCAGCCAAATTTGACGGCATGCCTTACAGTGCCACCGAAGCGGTAATTGCGGATATTGTAGCACCGGCCGAAGAATTACCGGCCAAACTGATCGCTTTTTTGAAGTTTATTCCATCAGTTGTCATCGACACTGAAATAGACAGTAAAAGCAAAAGCAACCTCGATAAAATTATCATTCTGCTACGCGAGCAATCGGGCCACGACTTCTCGTTGTATAAGAAGAGCACCCTGTTTCGGCGTATCGAACGGCGCAAAGGCGTTCACCAGATTGATAAGTTACAGCATTATGTACTCTATCTGCAGGATAATCCCAAGGAGGTGGAAATCCTTTTCAAAGAGTTGCTCATTGGCGTAACCAGCTTTTTCCGCGATACCGCCGTGTGGGATATGCTCAATGACCAGGTTTTGCCTGCCATGCTTAACGAATTACCAAACGGGTATGTGCTTCGCGCCTGGGTTACGGCCTGTTCTACCGGCGAAGAGGCCTATTCGCTGGCCATTGTTTTTCAGGAGGCACTCGAGAAAACTAAAAAGCGTAAAAACCTGACATTACAGATTTTTGCCACCGATCTCGACCCCGATGCCGTTGAAATAGCACGCAAGGGTTACTTTTCAAAAAATATTATGGCCGATGTTACGCAGGAAAGGTTAAACCGGTTTTTTAATGTGTCGGGCGAAGGTTACTGCGTGACAACCGCCATCCGCGAAATGGTGGTGTTTGCCCCGCAGAATGTGATCAAAGACCCGCCATTCACAAAGCTCGACATGCTTACCTGCCGCAACTTGCTGATATACATGGAACCTGAATTGCAGAAAAAGCTGATGGCGCTGTTTAATTACAGCCTGAACCAGGGTGGGATCATGTTGCTTGGCACTGCCGAAAGTCTTGGAACCCATAAGGATGGATTTGAAGAGGTTGATCCACGGTTGAAAATTTTCAAACGTACCGTAACACCCATCTCCCATGAGCTCATTGACTTTCCAAGCTCCTTTTCCCGCACCCGGCGAGTACCCCCAAAAGAGCTGGCGCCATCAAAAAGCGCTGCAAACGTGCAGGCCTCTGCCGAACAGCTCATGATTCAGCGTTTTGCACCGGCCAGTGCATTGGTCAACGATAAAGGCGACATCATTTTCATCACCGGGCGTACCGGAAAATACATGGAACATGTTGCCGGCAAAACAAACCTTAACATTTATGCTATGGCGCGCGAAGGATTGTGTGAGGTGCTGCCAAACGCCTTCCGCAAAGCCATGCAAAACTTTGACCCGGTCATCATACGTAATCTTACAGTAGGAACCAACGGGGGAAGCCAGCTTGTGGATATCACCGTTCAACGCATTGAAAGCCCCGATTCGATAAGAGGCATGGTTCTCGTGGTATTTACCGATGTGCCTGCCATGGTCGAACATGATCCGCTGAACCCGAAAACCGGTAAACGAAGGCTGACCGGCAGGCAAAAGGAAATGGAAATTAAACTTCAGCGAAGTTATGAAGACCTGCAAAGCACCCGCGAAGAGATGCAAACCTCGCAGGAAGAGTTGAAATCGACCAACGAAGAGCTGCAATCAACCAACGAGGAACTGCAATCGACCAACGAGGAACTTACCACATCAAAGGAGGAGATGCAAAGCCTGAACGAAGAACTTCAAACCGTGAATGTAGAGCTGCAAAGTAAGGTAGGTGACTTTATACAGGCCAACAACGATATGAAAAACCTGCTCAACTCTACCGAGGTTGCCACCCTTTTCCTCGACAAAGAGTTGAACATCCGCAGGTTTACCGAAGCGGTAACCAATATCATCAAAATACGTAATTCGGATATCGGCAGGCTTTTTACCGATCTGGTTTCCAACCTGGTGTATCCTGAAATTGAGAACCATGCACGGCAGGTACTCAGAACCCTTTCGACAATAGAAACAGCGATTACCTCGGGCGACGGGAGGTGGTTCAATGTACGCATCATGCCTTACCGTACCTTGGACGACCGCATCGACGGGCTGGTGATCACCTTTACCGATATTACTTTTGCTAAAAAGGTGGAGACAGAACTTAAAGAGAGCGAATTGAGGTTTCGTATGCTGTATCAGAATTCATCTGATGCCCACATCATCGGCGATTTTTCCGATGGGCGCGATCATGGCTTTACAGATTGCAACCAGGCTGCACTCGATATGCTGGGCATGGTTTCCAAAGAACAGCTGGTTGCCACCAATCGTATTAAATTATCGCCAGAATATCAACCCGATGGCCGCCTGTCAACTGAAAAATCAGAGGCATTAATTCTGGAGTGCATCGCCAAAGGGAGTATCCGGTTTGAATGGGTGCATTGCAGGGTAAACGGAGAGGAATTTCCCGTTGATATCCTTCTCACTGTTTTTCAGGAGCGTGGCAAAACATTTTTACATTCCGTATGGCGCGACATCAGCGAACGCAAAAAGTCGGAAGAAGCCCTGCGCGTGAGCCTGATGAAATATGGAACCCTGTTCGATTTATTCCCGGCTGGTATTACTATTTCTGATTCCAAAGGAAAGATAATTGAAACAAACAGCATCGCCCAACGTATGTTGGGTCTCGCTCCTGAACAGCAAAAACAGAGGCAGATAGATGGCAAAGAGTGGCAGATTGTCAGGCCCGATGGCACCCCCATGCCTGCATCGGAGTATGCCAGCGTACGTGCCCTCAATGAAAAATGCCAGATAGAAAATGTGGAAATGGGCATTCGAAAGGACGATGGACAGGTTACCTGGATCAACGTTTCAGCTACGCCCATTCCACTTGAAGGATATGGCGTAGCCATTGTATATAACGACATTTCTGCCCGAAAGCAGATGGAAGATGAACTTCGGAAAAACAAAGAAGGAAATGGAAAAAGACAATAAATCCGGCAGCGCCCTCCTTCGCCAAAAGGCAGAAGAGTTGTTGAAAAAGAAATCATCAAAAACAGCTTCGCCATTTTCAGAAGTCGAATCACTCAGACTCATCCACGAACTTGAAGTACACCAGATTGAGCTGGAATTACAAAATGAAGAACTCCGCCGTGCATGGGCAGAGGCAGAGGCTGCGAACGACAAGTATATCAGATTGTACGATTTCGCACCCTCAGGTTATTTTACACTTTCCGGTAAAGGTGAAATCATCGAATTGAATCTCAGTGGGGCCAGGATGCTGGGCAATGACCGGCAGCATCTGAAATCCAGCCTGTTTGGTTTTTTTGTTTCAGAAGAAACAAAACCAATCTTCAGTCTTTTCCTTGAGAAGGCATTTAAGAGCAAAGCAAAAGAATCATGTGAGGTAACGATGGATAGTGCAGGCAATTTGCCGTTTCATGTTTTGCTAACCGGCGTAGTTTCCGATGATGAAAAACATTGCCTTGTCACTGCGATGGATATTACTGAACGCAAACAAGCTGAGAAAACCATTAATGAAAGTGAAGAAAAATTCCGGAAGGTATTTTCCTGCAGCAGGGACGCCCTTATCCTTATTGACAAGGAAACCGGGAATATTCTGGATGCCAATGACTACACGTTTCGCCTCTATGGATATTCACGGGATGAAATTCTTAACCTGAAGAACACAGACTTGTCTTTTGAGCCGGAAATGACAGCATTGGCGCTGAAAGAATTCATTGAACGGATTGAAGTCCGATATCATAAAAAGAAAGATGGAACTGTTTTTCCGGTAGATATTTCAGCCAGCCGCTTTGTGATGAATAGCAGGGAGGTTGTACTGGCTTCCATCCGCGACATCACAGACCGCCTGAAGGCAGAAGAGTTGCTTAATCTGGCAAACAAACGATTCAAGACACTATTTGACAAAAATACTGCCGCAATGCTGCTGATAGATCCGGAAACCGGCGATATTATCGATGCAAACTCGGCAGCATCTGCATTCTATGGCTACAGCATTCCGGCCTTGTGCACAATGAACATAGACCGGATCAACACAATGCCAGCAGATAAGATCAAAATGGAGATGGAAAAAGCCTTAAACAGAAACAAGAATTTGTTTCTGTTCCAGCATCTGTTAGCAAGCGGAGAAGTACGATTGGTAGAAGTCAATTCGTCTCCAATTGATTTCCAGGGAATGAGAATCCTTTTCTCCATCATGTTTGACGTCACCCAAAGGGTGCAGGCGGAAGAAGAGATAAAACTTAAAAATGACAAACTTCGGCAAATCAATGCAGAAAAGGATAGGTTCTTCTCAATCATCGCTCACGACCTGCGCAGCCCATTCAATGGTTTCTTAGGACTTACTCAGCTGATGGCGGAAGAATTAGAAAATCTGACCAGCGAAGAAATTAAGGATTTCACTTTGAGCATGAGAAACTCGGCAGCCGATATGTTCCGCCTTCTTGAAAATCTGCTTGAGTGGGCGCGGATGCAGCAAGGATTAATAACTTTCAACAGGGAAATAGCTCAATTGGCTCCGATAGTTGATGAAAGTATTGCAATAATTCTGGAGCCCGCCAAAATCAAAGGTATTGAAATTATTCTCGATATTTCGGCCGATATAACTGTATTTGCCGACAGGAACATACTTCAAACAGTAATCAGGAACATCGTGTCCAATGCTGTGAAATTTACTCCTAAAGGTGGAAGAATAAGAGTGTCCGCTAAAGTCACCGATTACAATAATGTTGAAATTTCTATTAAGGATACAGGCATCGGAATGAGTAACAAAATGATCGATGATTTATTCCGGCTCGATGTTCAAACAAACAGAAAAGGCACTGAAGGCGAACCCAGCAGCGGTTTGGGATTGCTCCTTTGTAAGGATTTCATCGAAAAGCATGGTGGAAGGATATGGGTGGAGAGCGAAGAGGGAAAAGGAAGCACATTCCGATTTACTTTACCGGTCCAAAATCAATAAAAAAAGTTATGGATAAAAACCCCTCAAAGGAAAATTCTATGCGCCAGAAGGCTGAAGAATTGTTGAAAAAGAAATCATCCGGAACTGCTTCGCCATTGTCTGAAGTCGAATCGCTCAGACTAATCCACGAACTACAGGTACACCAGATTGAGCTGGAATTGCAGAATGATGAACTCCGCCATGCACAGGCTGTGGCAGAAGTTGCGAACGACAAGTACTTCAGATTGTACGACTTGGCTCCATCCGGGTATTTTACACTTTCACGCGAAGGTGAAATTGTTGAGCTGAACCTCGCCGGGGCGCTTTTGCTGGATAAAGATCTTCCGCATTTAAGAAACAGCAGGTTTGCCTCTTTTGTTGCTCCTGAAACCAGAGCAATTTTTATTCTCTTTCTTGAAAAAATATTTAAAACCAACAGAAAGGAATCCTGCGACGTAACCCTGATAACGTCCGGCATTCAGCCTGTGTATGTCAATCTTTCGGGCATCTCCACCGAAAGTGGGAAGCAATGCTTTGTAACTGCGGTCGACATTACCGATCGCAAAAATGCTGAATTGGGGCTTCGTAAAGAAGCTGAACGTAATTCGTTGCTGTTCGATTTATTTGCAAAGGCTCCGGCCTTGTCCGATAAAGAACTTTACGACCAGGCACTGGATATAGCCGTAAAAATCACCGACAGTAAAATCGGCTTCTTTCACCTGGTAAGCAATAACCAGCAGGAAGCCATGCTCACTACCTGGAATGATGAAGCAAAGAAAAATTGTACCACTATTCATGATAACCATTATCCCATTGAAACAGCAGGAAACTGGGCCGATTGTATACGACAAAAGAAAGCGGTCGTTTACAACACCTATCCCGTATCCCCCAATAGAAAAGGGTTGCCCGAAGGTCATGCCCCTGTAGGGAGGTTCATGAGTATTCCTGTAGTACATGAAGAAAAAGTCCGGTTTATTTTTGGCGTAGGCAACAAATCATCGGATTACACTGATCTGGATGTAATCCAGATACAAGCCGTAGCCAACGAATT